>MDTB01106862.1_pt1 | contig 11260 bp, 6 predicted proteins | sample 811161 | NCBI WGS metagenome assembly MDTB01 (sample SAMN05326650, study PRJNA326480) | marine metagenome | isolation source: seawater | place: Mediterranean Sea | collected 2009
CCAAATTTATTATTTTTAGCTCTCCAAAAATGGTTCATTCCTACATCATAGAGAGTTGCAGCAGATGCAAATGTTCCAATGTGACCACCTAATTCAGGACTCTTTTTATTTGCTTTTACGACCATCGCGGCTGCATTCCATCTAATATAAGCTCTTAATTTTTTTTCTATATTTTGATCTCCAGTAGATTTTGCTTCAGCTTCTGGCGGAATGGTATTGATGTAAGGAGTTGTTCTAGTATCCGGTAAAACCAAACCTGATTTATAAGCTTGATCAATGACTTTATTTAACAAATAGCTTGCTCTTGAAGAACCGTCATTTTCAATCACTGAGTTTAAAGACTCAATCCACTCATTAGTTTCTATAGGATCGATATCATCTTTAGACGCTGGTTCGGCAAAAACTTTTTTTACCTGTTTAACTGGATTTAATTCACCATTAATTTTTGATTTTTCTTGAACTGGAATTTCTTTTTTTGGCTCTTCCGTTTTTTTCTCTGGAGCTGATATTATTTGAGCACTTTCAATTGTAGCTAATATACTACCTTCTGAAACTTTATCTCCAATTTTTACTTTAAGATCTTTAATTTCACCAGTTGACGGGGAGGGAATTTCAATACTAGATTTGTCACTCTCGATAGTTACAATTGGATCGTTCTTATTAATTTGATCTCCAGACTTTACTAGAACTTCAATTACCTCAACATCTTTGAAGTCACCAATATCAGGAACAGATATATTTTGAGCCATAAGTTCTTATTATAAACTGGTAGGAACATATTAAAAAAGCGTTAAATAATAAACTATAAATAGCGGGACAAATTGCTTGATAAGTTCATTTTTAGACACATTTTATGCTATTTTTTGTCAATAAAATTTTGTCATATTAGTCATGAAGTGGATAATAAATCTATTGTTCAAAAAAAAAGAAATTAAATTGGATAAGACGGTAATAGTGCAAAAAATCCTATTAAAAAAATACTTGATAAGATAAATCTATAAAGGCTAAATTTGCTTTTATGAACACTATTTTATGGCAACCTTCTCAACAAAGAAGAGAAAACTCGCTACTGAGAGATTTTGTCAAATCTACAGATTTAAGATCAACATACAATTTTGAAAAAATTTGGAAATGGAGTGTTCAAAATCCTGAAAAATTTTGGTCTGAACTTTGGGATTATTCTAAAATCATAGGTGATAAGGGTAAAGAAATAATTTTAAAAGATAAATTTTTCAATAAAACAAAATTCTTTCCTGACTCAAAACTAAACTATTCTGAAAATATTCTTAAAAAAAAATCAGAATTAACCGCAATAGGTTTTTTATCTGAAAGTGGTTACGAAGAAAGCATTAATTGGAATGACTTATATAAAAAAGTCTGCAAACTATCCTCTTATTTTAAGACTTTAAATATAAAAAAAGGAGATAGAGTAGCAGCATATGTTCCAAACAAAATAGAGTCAGTGATAAGCTTTTTGGCATGTGCCAAAAATGGAATAATTTGGTCATCTTGTTCACCTGATTTTGGTGTTCAAGGAGTTGTAGATAGATTTAAACAGATTGAACCAAAAGTTTTAATAACGAGTGATTATTATTTTTATAATGGAAAAAAAATAGATATTTTAAAAAAAGTTAGCAGTATTATTAAAGAGATTCCATCAATAAATAATGTTTTAGTATTTTCTTATAATAAAGAAAAAAAATCTAATTTAAATGATTTTAAAGATTTTGATGAAGCAATAAATGACTCTAAATTAGACGAAACATTTGAACGTTTTGAGTTTAATCATCCTATATATATTCTCTACTCAAGTGGAACTACAGGCAAACCAAAATGTATTACTCATGGAGCTGGAAATATCCTTATTGAGCACAATAAAGAGTTCTTGCTTCACTGTGATGTTAGAGAAAATGAAAAATTATTTTACTACACTACTACTGGTTGGATGATGTGGAACTGGTTAGTTGGAGGTTTAGCTACAGGCGCCTCTATCTATTTATTTGACGGAGCTCCAGTTTACCCAAAAATAGATATACTTCTAAGATATTGTCAAAATAAAAAGATAAATTTTTTTGGTGTAAGCGCAAAATATATTGACCATTTAAAAAATGAAAATTTTAATTCTAAACATTTAGATCTTAGTTCTATCAAGATTATTACTTCAACAGGATCTCCTCTAGTGGAAGAAAGTTTTAAATTTGTCTATGATAATATTAAAAAAGACGTTCATCTCGCATCAATCGCGGGAGGGACAGATTTAGTTGGATGCTTAGTTCTAGGGAATCCTTATTCCAATGTTTATAAAGGAGAAATTCAGGGGCAAAGTCTTGGTATCGATATAGATATCTTTAACGATAAGGGAAAAAGCACAAAGGATAATGAAAAAGGGGAATTGGTGGTGAAACAACCTTTTCCTTCTATGCCTGTTAAATTTTGGGGCGATGATGATGGTAAAAAATACTATGAAGCTTATTTTAAAAAATTTGAAAATATCTGGCATCATGGAGATTTTATATCACATACCTCTAACAATGGATTTATAATGAGTGGTAGATCTGATACCACTTTAAATCCTGGTGGAGTTAGGATAGGAACTTCAGAAATTTATCAGCAAGTTGAGAATATTGATTTTGTTACTGAAGGCTTGGTAGTCGGACAAGATCACGATGATGATGTGAGAATCATTTTATTCCTTACGACAAAAAATAATGAAGATTTAGATAATGAAAAGATAAAATTGATTAAGGACAGAATAAAACAGAATTGTTCCCCAAAACATGTTCCTGCAATAGTTATAAAAGTCCCTGAAATTCCTCGAACTAAAAGTGGTAAAATTGTTGAGCTGGCTGTTAGAAACTTAATAAATGGAAAAGATATAAATAATAAGGAAGCAATAGCAAATCCTGAAAGTTTAGATTTCTTTAAAAACCTTCCTCAACTAAAAGTTTAATAATAAGCAAGATAAATCGAAATAATTAGTACCCAAAAAAAAGCATAATAAAGGATATACCCTTTAACCGTAAATGGCATTTTTTTAATTTTACGCTTTCTTTTACCTTTATAAGGTTTTGATAATTCCATTATCTTTCTACACACATAGCAATACCCATACCGCCACCAATACATAGAGTTGCTAAGCCTTTCTTTGACTCTCTTTTTATCATTTCATGAATTAAAGTTACAAGTATACGAGTACCAGATGCACCGATTGGATGTCCTAAGGCAATAGCACCACCATTAACATTAATTTTTTCTTCTGGAATTGAAAGAGTTTTTAAAACCGCAATGCTCTGAGCTGCAAAAGCTTCATTAACTTCAAATAAATCAACTTCTTTCATAGACCATCCGGCTATTTCTAGTGCTTTTTTTGAGGCTGGTATTGGCCCTGTTCCCATTAATGCAGGGTCTACCCCACAACTAGCCCAAGATTTAATTGAAACTAATCTTTTTATATTTCTTTTCTTTGACTCTTCCTCAGACATTAAAGTCACAGCAGCTGCTCCATCGTTAATTCCTGATGCATTCCCAGCAGTTACTGTGCCATCTTTTTTAAAAACTGTTTTTAATCTTTCTAAAGTTTTTAAATTAATATCGGATCTTGGATGTTCATCTTTATCAAAATCTAATTCACTTTTACTTGTTCTTATCTTAAAATTTACGATTTCATCTTTAAATTTATTTTCATTTTGTGCTTTAAGCGCTTTTTCTTGCGATTTTAAAGCAAATTTATCTTGATCATTTCTTGTAACCTGAAATTTAGTAGCTACATTTTCCGCGGTTACACCCATATGATAACCATTAAAAGCATCCCACAATCCATCTTTAATCATTGTATCTGCCATCTCAACATCACCTAATTTTTTTCCATTTCTTAAATGGATAGCATGAGGGGCTAGAGACATATTTTCTTGGCCACCAGCTATAACAATCTTTGAATTCCCAGTTTGAATACTTTGAAATCCAGAAGCAATTGATCTTAAGCCCGAACCGCAAACTTGATTTACTATAAAAGCAGGTTTTTCTTTGGGTATTCCTGATTTCATCGCAGCTTGTCTTGCTGGATTTTGACCAGCACCTCCAGTAAGAACTTGCCCCATAATTACTTCATCAACTTCATTTTCTTTTAAATTTGATTTTCTTACTGCTTCAGAAATTACAGTTGAACCAAGCAATTCTGCGGGTACATTTTTTAGCGATTTTCCTAAAGAACCTACTGCAGTCCTAGAAGCCGAAGTTATTACTACTTTATTATTAACCATAATGATAATCTAACTTTATTATAATAATTTTCAATTTAATTTTTTTTCCTAGATAAGGCTATAGTAATTGACATCATCATAAAAATATATGTAGCGTTAGCAGTGGTGAAAAAACTACCTGTTGTTTTAATTGGGAATATTTCAGTAAAAAATAAAAACATAAAAGGCACTATAATTAAATTATTTTTTGCATTTATACTTTTTAAGTATCTTTTTATGAAAGTTTCATAAAATATAGCGATAAAGATGATTAACAATAAAGTAAATCCAATCAAACCAGAATCTGCAAGTATTTCAAAATAATAATTATGAGGATGAGTCTGACAATTAAACATAACTTTTGAACAGTTAATTCTAAAAGATTTGATTCCACCGCCTAAGTATTTGTTTAGAAGCCAGGTTTTATAACCGGTGTACAAATCTTTGGTATAACTATTTAATATAGGAACTTTTTTTTCACCTATTACTGCTGAATATCTTTTGAGCACTCTTTCTTCACAAGCCTTTTTTTCTTCCTTTGATTTAACTGTAAATTTTCCAGCTGCATCACTACTTTCATCCGTCCTTCTTCCCTCTCTGCAATGATATCCTTTTTTTTCACTCATTACTTTATCAGCATATTTCTTGTCAAATTGTTTAAAAATACTTTTTGTTTGAATTGCTAAATGTAAATAATGATTACCGATAACATCATAACTTGCATTATAAGAAATAGAAAATATAGTTGTGACGAGAATTAGGAAAGTAATTAAATATTTTCTCAATTGTTTTTCAAAAATGAAAATTAAAAAAATCATTAAAGTGAAAAAAATTGTAGGAATTCTATTGCCGGCAATAATTAAACTAAAAAATAATATTGAAAAAACAGATATCAAAAAAAGATTTTTATAAACAATTTTTTGATTTTCTAAAAAAATTATAAATAAGAAAAAGGTAAATATAGAAAATCTTTGAAGAAATGACCCAGCAATTAATTCACTCCCAAACGGTCCTGACATTCTTCTTGGATTGATAATTTCAAAACCAAAAATATCTGTTCCGACATAAAACTGATATATTAAGTCTAGACCAACAAAAAGTGTTGATGCACCACATGATAAAAAAAATAATTTAAAATTTATTAAATTTTTTTCTATTAGATATCTTAAAATAAAATATAAAAATAAGAATCTAAAATATAATAATGTCTTTTTTATAATTAAAAAGTCACTATCTGAAAAGGTTATATAATTAACATATATATTTTTATAAAAACCTACTAGCAATAAATAAAGAAAAAATAAAATTATTAATTTGTCTAAATAAAATAAATTTATCTTTACCATTTCTTTTCCATATAAGATAAATGATAAAATTATTAATAATAAGATATTCGCGTTTAATATAAGGTTGCCAGCTACAAAACTCACTGGTATAAAACAAAATAAGATGTTTATTAATAAATTTTTAGATAAATTAAAATTCATATATATCATTTACTTATATATAACTTTTTTTAGATTTCAAAAAAAATTTAGCGCCTGTAGCTCAACTGGATAGAGCGCTTGGCTACGGACCAGGAGGTTCTGGGTTCAAATCCTAGCAGGCGCACCACGTAATTTAATTATGTTTGTTGAAATTTCAAGTATTAAGATGTACTAATCTTTAAATGAAATTTTTTTATAATTTAACCCTTCAAAAAAGTGTTATATTTTTTTTTATTTTAGTTTTTTTAATTGTATTAGCACTCACTTTTATTTTATGAATAGGCAATTATAAGAAGGCCTAAACCTAAGAAAATTCTATAGATAACAAAAATATTTAAATTGTAATTATTAATATATTTTAAAAAATATTTGATTGTAATATACGAAATAATAAAAGAAAAAAATATTGAATTCAAAATTAAAAATGAAAAATCAAAATTAGAAGACTGCACAAGGTTTTTCACTCCAAAAAAAGAAACAGCACCTAAAGTTGGAATAGATAATAAAAATGATATTTTAGCAGAATCGTATCTGTTAAATTTCAGCATTCTAGCACCTGTTATAGTGACTCCCGATCTACTAACTCCTGGTATTAAGGACAATACTTGCAAAAAACCAATTAAAATTGCTGATTTTAAAGTAAAATTTAAATTTATTTTGTTTTGAGTATCAGATTTGTCACTTAAATAAAGTAAAATTCCAAAGAGCAAAGTTGTCCAACCAATTACTTTTATATTTCTAATTTGATCAATTAGATTAAATCTGATTAATAAATATCCGGTAATTATTACAGGCAAAGAGCCAACAACAATCTTAATTAATAAACTTTTATTTTTTATGAAATTAAAGATATCTCTTCTAAAAAAAACAATTACAGCTAAAAATGAACCGATGTGCAAACTTACATCAATTTCTAACTTATGATTGTTAAATTCCAAATATTCAGAAACTAATATTAAATGAGATGATGAGCTTATTGGTAAAAACTCTGTTATTCCCTGTATCAAAGATAGAACAATTATTTCAATCATATCTGGATATTATTAAAATTTATGCTTGACGATTTAATGACATGGTAATGCATAACAGGTATGCGAAAAATATTCATTAAATATAAGGATTTTTAAGATAATAGGTAACTATTATTTACCTAAATAAAGTATGATATTCGCTAATTTTCTATTATTTTTGAAAAATTATGAAAAATAAAATGTTAAAATTTGTTGATTTAAAACAAGAAACGCCCCCAAAGAGGGATACAAAAAATAGAAGTAATGATTTTAAAGAAATTTACAACGAATTTATAAACACTAAAGCAAAAGAACAGTCAAGTAGGTGTTCTCAGTGTGGAGTTCCTTTTTGTCAAATACACTGCCCGTTAAGTAATAATATTCCCGACTGGTTGAAGCTTACGGCTGAAGGTAGATTGCAAGAAGCTTACGAAGTTTCACAAAGCACAAACAATATGCCCGAGGTTTGTGGAAGAATTTGTCCTCAAGATAGATTATGCGAAGGGAACTGTGTGATTGAACAATCTGGCCATGGAACAGTAACAATCGGATCAATTGAAAAATATATTACAGATACTGCATGGGAAAAAGGTTGGGTAAAACCATTAAAAGTGAAAAAAGAATTAAAACAATCTGTAGGAATAATAGGAGCTGGTCCGGCAGGATTAGCATGTGCTGAAGAATTAAGAAAATCAGGTTATCAAGTTACGATATATGACAGGTATGACAGACCAGGGGGATTATTGATCTATGGTATACCAAATTTTAAATTAGAAAAGTTTGTTGTTGAAAGAAGAACAAAACTTCTTCGTGAAAGTGGAATAAAATTTGTACAAAATTTTGAAGTTGGTAAAGATAAAACTTTATATCAATTAAGGAAAGAGCATGACTCAATACTTATCGCCACTGGCGTATATAAGGCTAGAGAAATAGAAGTTCAAGGACAAGATTTAAAAAATATATTTCCTGCTATGGATTTTTTAATTGCTTCTAATAGAAAAGGATTAGGTGATAAAGTTGAATTATTTGACAATGGAACTTTAAACGCAGAAGGTAAAAATATTGTTGTTATAGGAGGAGGAGATACAGCAATGGATTGTGTGAGAACTGCAGTGAGACAAAAAGCTAAATCAGTAAAATGCTTGTATAGAAGGGATCGAGAAAATATGCCAGGCTCAGCTAGAGAAGTTGGCAACGCTATAGAAGAAGGTGTAGAATTTATTTGGCTAAGTAGTCCAAAAAAATTTACAGGAAAAGATAGCATTGAAGAAGTGGTTATCGATAAAATGACATTGGGTGAACCAGACTCATCAGGAAGAAAAACACCAGTTATAAAACCTGGTTCTGAATTTAAACTTCCAGCTGATTTAGTTATAAAATCTTTAGGCTTTGATCCAGAAAATTTACCAAGATTATTTAATGCAAACGAACTTGCAGTTTCTAAATGGGGCACAATAAAGATAGATTTACAAACCATGCAAACAAACTTAGATGGAGTTTTCGCAGCAGGTGATATTGTTAGAGGTGCTTCGTTAGTTGTCTGGGCTATAAGGGACGGAAGAGATGCAGCGTTACAAATAGAAAAGTATTTAAAAACCAAAGCTGAAAAAACATTCAAAGCAGCATAATCAAAAATGAGCAGATATATCAAAAATAAAGATCTTCTAACTAAAAATTTTTCTTACAATGATAATATGGAACATGATGCTTGCGGTGTTGGTATGATTGCTTGCACTGACGGAAAAAAATCCAGAAAAATAGTTGAATACGGCATTGAAGCCTTAAAAGCAATTTGGCACAGAGGAGCTGTGGATGCAGATGGAAAATCAGGGGATGGAGCTGGAATCCAAATAGAAATAGCGCCTGATTTTTTTAAAGAAAAAATTATCGCTACAGGACATGCTTTAGATGAAACAAAAAGAATTTGTGTGGGAATGATATTTCTTCCTAGAACTGATTATTCAGATCAAGAAAAATGTAGAGAAATTATCGAGTCAGTTTTGCTTGAAGAAAATTATTCTATTTATGGATGGCGACAGGTTCCATTTAATTCAAACGTACTAGGAGAAACTGCTGAACAAAGTCGTCCTGAAATTGCTCAAGTAATGTTTAAAAAAAATGAAAATTTAGCAACTAATGATCTGGAGAGAAATTTGTTTGAAGCAAGAAAAAAAATAGAAAAATTAGCTAGACAAAATCAGCTTAAGAATTTTTATATATGCTCATTAAGCTCTAGATCAATTGTTTACAAAGGAATGTTTTTAGCTGAAATGCTTGCAGAATTTTATCCTGATTTAAATGATAAAAAACTAACCTCAAGATTTGCAATTTTTCATCAAAGATATTCAACAAATACTTTTCCTAGTTGGGATTTGGCACAGCCATTTAGGACTCTAGCCCATAACGGTGAAATTAATACTTTAAAAGGAAATATTAATTGGATGAAAATCCATGAGCAAGATATGTCCAGTCCCCTATTTAAAAATGTAAAAAATTTGCAACCAGTTATTAGGAGCACATCAGACTCGGGTGCGTTGGATAATGTTTTTGAATTACTAACTCATTCTGGAAAACTAGCACCTTTGATAAAACTTATGATGATACCCGACGCTTGGTCAAAAAGAAGCAAAACAGTTCCAAAAAATCATCAAGATTTATTTAATTTTCTCAATAGCACAATAGAACCTTGGGATGGACCAGCAGCTATCTGTGCTACAGACGCTAAGTGGGTTTTAGCCTCAACAGATAGAAATGGTTTACGTCCCTTAAGATTTACGATTACTTCAGATAATTTATTTTTTGCAGGATCTGAAACAGGAATGATAAATATTCCTGAAGAAAAAATAATTGAAAAAGGTAAGCTAGGACCGGGTCAAATCATTGCAATTGATCTGAAAAAAGGCAAACTTTTTAAAGATAAACAAATTAAAGACCTGTTGGCTAAAGATTATAAAAAATATAACAAACAAATCATAGATTTAGAAAAGAAAATTTCTGCAAATTCTGAGAAAGCAAAATTTACAGGAGACGAGCTTAAAAAAAGACAATATTTATCTGGAATAAGCATTGAAGATTTGGAATTAATTTTACATCCAATGGCGGAAGAAGGAAAAGAAGCTTCTGGATCAATGGGAGACGATACTCCTGTAGCAGTTTTATCTAGTCACTTTAGGCCTGTCTCTCATTATTTCAGACAAAACTTTAGTCAGGTTACTAATCCACCAATCGATTCGTTAAGAGAAAATAAAGTTATGAGTCTTAAAACTAGATTTGGAAATCTTGGAAATATTCTTGATTTTGATAATTTAACGGAAGAAGACATTTTTGTATTAGATAGTCCAGTATTAACAAATTCTCAGTTTGAAAAATTTTGTAAAATATTTTCAAAAAAAATTAAAGTCATAGACTGTACTTTTGAAATTGACTCTTCGTTAAAAGATAGAATAGAGTCTATCAAAATTGATTGTGAAACTGCAGTAAGAGAAGGTAGTTCTACATTAATTTTATCTGACAAAAATATTTCGAGTAAAAGGGCAAGTATACCTAGCGCTCTATCAGTAGGTGCAGTTCATTCACATTTGGTAAAAAATAGTTTGAGAGGTTACTGTTCTTTAAATGTAGAATGTTCAGATGCATTAGATACACACTCTTTTGCAGTATTGATTGGTGTAGGAGCAACGACTGTAAATCCATATTTAGCTATTGATAGTATTTTCCAAAGATTTGAAAAAAAATTATTTGGAAAATTGGACTTTGAAGATTGTATTCTTAAATTTAAAAAATCTATAGACGCAGGGCTTTTAAAGATAATGTCGAAGATGGGAATTTCAGTAATCAGCTCCTATAGGGGAGGTTGTAATTTTGAAGCCGTTGGATTAAGCAGAGCCATAGTTTCTGACTATTTTCCAGGTATGTCCTCAAGAATTTCTGGCATTGGAATTTTAGGTATCGAAAAAAAAATAAAAAAATTACATCAAAAGTTTATAGCTAAAAATGTATATACCCTTCCCATTGGAGGTTTATATCGTTATAGAAAAAGCGGAGAGGATCATCAGCATCAAGGAAATTTAATCCACTTGTTACAAAGTGCTGTAGAAAAAGGTTCTTACGAGCTTTATAAGAGATACGCATCGGGTATTCAGAGTTTACCCCCAATCAATTTGAGAGATTTACTACAATTTAAAAACAAAAAAAAATCCATTTCAATTCAAGAAGTCGAACCTATCGATGCAATCTTAAAACGCTTTGGAAGTGGAAGCATGTCTCATGGCGCTCTTTCAGCAGAAGCGCATGAAGTTTTAGCAATAGGTATGAATAGAATTAAAGGCGCATCTTGTAGTGGTGAAGGAGGCGAAGATTCAAAAAGATTCAAAACTTTACCAAATGGGGACTCAGCTAATTCAAGAGTTAAACAAATAGCTTCTGCTAGATTTGGAGTTACAGTTGACTATCTAAATAACGCTAATGAAATTGAAATTAAAATAGCACAAGGTGCTAAACCAGGTGAAGGAGGTCAACTTCCTGG
>MDTB01231227.1_pt1 | contig 11260 bp, 9 predicted proteins | sample 811161 | NCBI WGS metagenome assembly MDTB01 (sample SAMN05326650, study PRJNA326480) | marine metagenome | isolation source: seawater | place: Mediterranean Sea | collected 2009
CACGTGCATCAGCTTGGTCAAGGCCGCCTCAGTGGTCATGTCGTGTCCAGGAATCACGCCACAGCCCGCCAGCATGTGACTCGTGGCATACAACTCCGGGTGCACCCCGCCATGCCCGCACTGGGTCACATTGACCATCGCCACGCCGCGGTCGTTGGCCTCCCTGAGCAGGTCCTTGAGCAACGGGGCAGTTGGCGCGTTGCCGCTGCCGTAGGTGGCCAGCACCACCCCGCGAAGGTCATGCCACTCGAGGGTTTGGCGCAACAAGTCCAATGGCATGCCCGGGTAGAGCGACACCCACGCCACCTCGTGACGGAACTCCATGTTGGCCTCAGGCCGGAGCAACTCGGGATCTGGAACCCACAGCGCGGGCACGTTGACCACAAACTCCACCCCCGCTTCCACCAGCGGCGGATGGTTGGGGCTGACCAAGGCTTGCAAGCTTTGGGCGCTTTCCTTGTGCGTTCGGTTGCCTCGGAACAGTTGGTTCCCGAAGTAGACGGCCACCTCGCGGACGGTGGCGCGGCCGTCGGTTTGGTGGGCGGCGAGCATCAAGGCGCTGAGCAAATTCTCACGTCCGTCCGTGCGCGGCACACCAATGGGCAACTGGGACCCCGTGAAGATGACGGGCTTTTGAAGGCCGCGGAGCATGAAGCTCAGCGCCGAGGCCGAGTAGGCCATGGTGTCTGTGCCGTGCAGGACGACAAACCCGTCGAAACGGTCGTGGCATTGAACGATGGTTTGGGCCAACGTCCGCCAATGCTTGGGCGCCACATCGCTGCTGTCGATCGGCGCGTCGAAGGACACCGCCTCCACCTCGATGCCTGCGTGGTCCAACTCCGGCACGTGCTTCGTGACTTGGTCGAAGTCGAGCGGCACCAACCCGCCGGTCTCCCGGTCGCGCGTCATGCCGATTGTGCCACCGGTGTAGATGACAAGGATGGATTGCACCTCTTGGCTCATCCTTCCAGGTGCGATTGCAGGCCAAACAACTTCACCGCGTTCGCCGTCGTCTGCTGCGCGACGTCCTCCACGCTCAGTCCTGTCAGGTCGGCCACCCGCTGCCCCACGAGAGGCACGTAGCTGGACTCGTTGCGGTTCCCGCGGTGCGGCACCGGCGACAAATACGGGCTGTCCGTTTCCAAGATGATTCGCTCCATGGGCACATGCGGAAGGACCTTGTCGAGCCCCCCGTTCTTGTAGGTTGAGACCCCACCGATGCCCAGCATCCAGCCTGGGTAATCCAGGATGTGCCTTGCCTCGTCCAAGCCACCCGTGAAACAGTGCACCACGCCTGTGAGGCGGTCGTCCATCGCCTCGTCCAGCATGTCGAACAACTCTTCGAATGCCTTGCGAACGTGGATCACCACGGGCAGGCCACGGTCTTTGGCCCAGCCCAACTGAATGCGGAGCGCCTCTTGCTGGGCTTCGAGGTTCGAGGTGTCCCAATGGAGGTCGAGGCCAACCTCGCCCACCGCCACCCAAGGGCTGTCCACAGCGGGTGCGTTCAGTGCCGCCTCGATGGCGGCCAGCTCTGACTCCCATCCCTCGCCCACATGGCAGGGGTGCAGGCCCATCATGCCGCGACACCGGTCCGGCCAAGTGGCCATCATGTCGTGCACGCGGGGGATGCTCTCCACGTCGATGTTGGGCAAGAGCAGCAGGTCCACCCCGGCTTCGGCGCACCGCGCCATGGCCTCTTGACGGTCGCCGTCGAACGCCGGCTGGTACAAATGGGTGTGCGTGTCGATCCACTTCATCTTGCCTGCGAAGATAGTTGGAGGGGCTACCTTTGACGCGTGACGCAGCAAGCCCATGACGAGGCGCCGGCTCCCCGGTTTTTGATCGCCCGATTCAGTGCGCTCGGAGACATCGTGCTCATGCAACCCCTCGTCCATGCATTGCGTGCACACTATGGTCCCGAAGCACGCATCGACCTCATCTGCTTGCGACGGTCGGCCTCCGCGGCCCAACTCCTTGCAGGCTTGGACGACGTCCACCTCATCGACCGGGGCACGGCCGAGGTCGTTCCGGCCCTGAAGGCACTGCACTTCGATTACCTGCTGGACTTTCACGGCAATGTGCGGTCGAGGTCCTTGGCCCGGCAGCTCGACGCCATGACCCTGCGCGTGGACAAGGCCGCGTTCGCCCGGTGGATGCTTCTTCGCGGTTGGCGTAAGGAACCCGTCCGTCCCTTCACAGACCGGTGCTTCGACGTGATTCGGCCCTTCGGGATCGCCCTCCCCTCCTCAGAATCCCGCGGCCCGGACGCGTGGGGCAACTTTCAACTTGGCGAAGCAGAGGCCGACGTGCCCGAGGGACACCTGGCCCTCAGTCTCAGCTCCTCCCAACCGGGAAAGCATCTCTCCAAGGCTGTGGTGAATGAAGCCCTCGTGACCGCATCCGAGCGCAACGTGCCTGTGGTCATCTACGGTGGGCCGACCGAGGCCGACCGTGCCAAGGCCATCAAGGCCAACCACCCTGGAGTGCAGTTGCTCGCTGGCGAGGTCGACTTGCAAACCACCACCGCCGCGCTGGCCCTGGCCAAGGCTCTGGTGACTGGCGACACCGCCACCATGCACCTGGGTGCTGGCCTGGGTGTGCCTGTGGGTAGCGTGTGGGGTTGTACGCGGCCGAGCCTGGGCTTGGCACCCTGGAGGCCTAATCCCGACAGTCGCGCGTTCCTGCCGGAAGGCAGCTCTGCGCCGTGCAGCAAGCATGGCGCCTCGTGCAAGCACACGAAAAGCGACGATCCGTTCGACGCGCGACGGTGCGGGCAGCAGGTCGATGCCAAGACGGTCCGGACCTGGCTCGAGAAGTTGCTCTGAAGCAGGTTGTCAGTCGAAGAGCGCCTTCAGCTCGGTGGCGTCTTCCGGCTTGAGCTTGCCCGCAAGAATGAGTCGCAACTGGCGGCGACGCAGGGCCCCGTCGAAGCGGTTCTGCTCCGCCTTGATTTCAGGCTTGATGGCAGGCACCGCAATCGGACCTCCCAATTGGTCGACGGCCACAAACGTGTAATACGCCTCGTTGCAGCGGCTGCGTTCGCCCGTGGTGGCGTTCTCCACAAACACCTCCATGAAGACTTCCATCGAGCTGTTGAAGGCGCGGGTGACTTGGCTTTCGATGATCACGACGTCGCCGAGTCGAATGGGTCGGTCAAACGACACGTTGTTCACCGCCGCCGTCACGACCACCCTTCGGCAATGGCGGTTGGCGCTCACGGCCGCCGCCACGTCCATCCAATTCAAGAGGTTGCCTCCCATCAAATTGCCCAGCGTGTTGGTGTCGTTGGGCAACACAATGCGAACGGTGGAGCTGAACGTTTCCTGGGGGTGGCGCACTTCAATCATGAACCAAAGGTCGCCAACGCGGCCCACAGCCGCATGTTTTTTCGAAACGACTTGCCTATATTTGCGCTCCCCAGCTGGTACTATAGCTCAGTTGGTAGAGCAACGGATTGAAAATCCGTGTGTCCCAGGTTCGAATCCCGGTAGTACCACAACAAACCCTCGCTTCGGCGGGGGTTTTTTGTTTGCAGTTGTGGGGCTTTTACATGTTCAGATGCGCCATGGTCTTGGCTGGCTAGAGATAAAGCAACAGCTGTTCCTTGCCTCACCTAAAGGGGCGACTGGCACAATGTGCGGCACACTTCTTCCCAGGTTGTTACTCGGAGTCTTTGAGGCAGCGGACCGGCTGACCTGCATTCTTTCCATTTTCGTCATGGGTGAACTCCTCCTGGCCGGTGTTCAACTCGCGTCCCCAGGCGTTGTTTTCTGAAGTCTCTGATGGCGTCGATGTCCAAAACTGCCTTGACGTTGAAGGCACCGAATGAACCACTGCTGATGCGCACAGGCACTCGAATGGCGTTGAATCCCAATTCATTCGTATCGCCCAAACTGGAGGTGCTGCTTTCAACTTGTTCGCAGCGGCCGGGCCTGCGAAGGCCTCAAGAACATTCCATTCCATCACAGAAGGCACATGCCAACCTTGCGGACACATCACCAATTCTTCCACCGCTGCGAAATTGTAAAGCGCCCCAAACGTCGCGTAATCATCTTCCATCTTCGCTTCCTCAACAGAAGTTCCTTCGTAGCCTGCAACGTAGGCATGGGCACCTCCGTCGTCTTCCCATCCCAAATTCGATGGACTTACAAACGTCAAGTGCCTCGCGTTCTCCGCAAACCAGCACTGCTCCCCGATCTGCACCGTCTCGTAATCGTAGCCTTGATACTCCAGCGGATCACCGCAAGCCCAAGCTGGCTCAGGACTACATCCACTTCCGAAGTTGGAGAGGTGCACTAAGAAGTCGTTGATACCTACGCAGCCATCAAAGTCAGTGTCAGAGACGTTCGCAACGAGGCAAGTGCTGGTGACTGCGTCCCAAATTGTTCCCTCTCCACATGCCGTAGCGAGGGCTTCACAGGATGCGCAAGTGCCGTCATCGATGACTGCATCGGGCTTGAAGTTGCATGCCTCAGGGTTCATGCAACCCGAGGGCGGTGCCCACGAATACAACGCCTGAATTTCCGCCATGGAAAGCGCGCGTGACCAAGTGCCCAAATCATCCAAACTGCCCTGCCAACGATCGATGTTGCCAAATGCCGTGCTTGTCATGATGTCGTATGACGTGTTTAAAATTGACATCTGAGGGTAAGTGTCTGACTCAGCGACGAGGACGCCTTCCCAGAAGATTTGATTCTTCGTTCCGTCAAATCGGCATGCCAAATGGTGCCACGTCTCTGTTTCAAGCGACTCCGAAAATGGCTCAAACCGAAGGTTGATTTGGGTTCCATTCGCAAAGCGCGTGTCGAATCGGAGCGAATTCTCGTCGTACTCGGTGAATACGTTGAATGAGATGACCGCATTGGCACCAACAGGCTGTGATTTCATAAACAGGGCATGTCCGCCTTCACCCGATACGTAATCCGGATATCCAGCAAACTTGACCCACATCGACACTGTCAGTTGTGTCAAATCAGAGTACTGACCCAAGTCTGGCGCAATCATTTGGTCCTCAACACCATCAAATCGAATGGATCGATCAAAAAGGCCGAATCGATCCGTGACGTATTCAGGCGAAAGCGCATCGTAGTGCGCCTGGAAGGCGTGGGCGTCGTCGGTGTTGCCATCAAATCCGTGCCAAGAAATGAGGTCATTTGTTGGGATGCCTTGGGGCACCTGCCCAAAACAAGATGTTGTAAAGACCAGCGCCGCAAGTGTGAGAATGTGCTTCATGACAACAGGTTATTCAGCTTCGTGCCAGAATGGGATGAGGCGGGGAAATTCGTGGTTAGGTGCTTCATCTGATTCTGTTTGCACATAAAATACGCACTCTCAGTCCAATGACCTCAACCATGGTTCAAGACAGGGTGGTCACTCCGAGTCCTGCACGGCCCGCTTCTTTTGCTGACCTTTGTGTCATGGCCCAAGCTCAAGCCCTTGCCCAACTTCTACCTGCAGACGCCGACCGCGTGTTGTGGGTGCGCGAGGTTGGGCTGGACCCTGAGGTGCTTGCAGAGTACGCCGATGCGTTGGACGGCGCGTGCCCTGGCCGTTGGGACGTCCTGGAACTCGAAGGCGGAGAGGCCTTGAAGCGCTGGGACGCGATGCCGCACCTCTTCGACACGTTTCAGGCATACGGCCTCACCCGGTCGTCCTTGGTGTTGACTTGCGGTGGAGGCGCCCTGAGCGACGCGGTGGGATTGGCCGCCGCTCTTTGGAAGCGTGGGCTTCGTGTGGCGCACATTCCCACGACCACCCTCGCCATGGTCGACGCGGCGTGGGGCGGCAAAACCGGCATCAATTGGCGCGGGGCCAAGAACCAACTCGGCACCTTCACCCTTCCGGAATTCGTGCACCTCGACGCACGGTGGCTCGTCACCTTGCCCGACCGCGAGCGACGCGCGGGCCTCGCCGAGGTGGCCAAACACGCCATGCTCCACGCCCATTTGGGCCAGGCACACCTCGAAGATTGGCCCGCTTGGGACACAACATCTGAGGCCCTCGAGGCTTGGACCGCGAAACTCGAGAAGTCGGCCCAGTCCAAGATGACTGTGGTGGACGCCGACCTGCACGAGCGGGGCGCCCGAGCCCAGCTCAACCTGGGACACACCGTTGGCCACGCAATCGAAGCCCATTTCGCTTCGACAGCGCATCCTTGGCTGCACGGCGAAGCGGTGGCCTTGGGGTTGAGGCTTGCGCTGTTCCAAGCCCAGGACGAGGCGCCTGAGGCTTGCCAGTTCTTGGACCGCTGGCTCGGGAACCAAGTGCCCCTTCCCGCCACACCTTTTGCGCAATGGCCTGACGCCGAATCGCTTTGGTCTCACATGACCCACGACAAGAAGAACGTCGCGGACAAGGTGGTGGACGTCGCCTGGCACGGATGGGGCAAGGTGGAATGGCCAGTCATGCTCGAAAAATCAACCTTCGAGGCAACTTGGGCGCGCTTTGTGCGTTCTTTGGAAGAAGCTGGTCAAAACTGAAACCAACCCCTGTGGAGCAAACAGCATCTGAATTGGCCGTCCTGTTGGACGGAAGTGTGGCCGGAAATCCGGAAGTGAGGGTGCGCCGTTTGGCCAAAATTGATTCTGCAGGGCCAGGTTCCGTCTCTTTCCTCGCCAACCCCGAGTACGAGAGGCACATCTACAAGACAAAGGCCAGCGTGGTCATCGTCGCCAGCGACTTTTCTCCCTCTGGGGATTTGCCTGCCGACCTCACGCTGCTCAAAGTAGAGGACCCCTACCGTGCCTTCGCAAGGTTGCTCGAAGCCTACGACGCCATCCTCAAACGCAAGGAGGGCGTCCACCCCACCGCCACGGTCGACGACCATGCGGTGGTGGGCGAGGGGTGTTACGTCGGACCGGGGGTGGTGGTGGAACACGGCGCCGTGATCGGCGACCGCGTGGAACTGCATGCGCACGTCCATGTGTCCCGGGACGTGCGCATCGGCGACGACACCGTCCTGCACAGCGGCGTGCGCGTGCTCGACCGCTGTGTCGTCGGACAATCCTGCACACTCCAAGCTGGGGCCGTGGTGGGGTCGGACGGGTTTGGGTTTGCCCCCAAAGACGACGGCAGCTACGCCAAGGTGCCTCAAACGGGCAACGTCATTGTGGAAGACCACTGCGACATCGGCGCACACACCACCATCGACCGCGCGACCCTCGGAAGCACCGTCCTCAAGAAGGGGTGCAAGCTGGACAACCTGATTCAAATCGCCCACAACGTGGTGATTGGGGAGGCCACCGTCATCGCCGCCCAAACGGGTGTCGCCGGATCCACCACCGTCGGGGCTCGCTGCATGATTGGCGGCCAAGTCGGCATCGGGGGACACTTGACCATCGCCGACGGCAGCAAAATCGCCGCCAAGTCGGGCGTCAGCGCCAGCCTCATCCAAGAGGGCCTGACCTACCAAGGCAACCCCGCCGTGCCGGTCAAGCAATTCCAAACCTTCCAGATTGCATTGCGCCGTTTGGTTCGCATGCCCCTGACAGAACGACTTGAGGCCATTGAAAATGCGCTTCAAGCCCCGCAGCATCCGACGCGCTGACGTAGGTTTGCAGCCATGATTTCGTCGAATCAACAACACACCTTGGGCGCCTCCTTCGAGCTCCATGGCATCGGGCTGCACACCGGCGTGACGTCCACCCTGCTTGTCGAGCCCGCCGAGGCCAACACCGGTTGCGTGTTCGTGCGAACCGACTTGGAAGGCGCCCCCGAAATCCCCGCGCTGGTGGCCAACGTGTGCGAGACGCGTCGCGGCACCACGCTCCAAGGGGGCGAGGCCCAGATTTGCACCACGGAGCACGTGCTTGCCGCACTGTACGCCTCAGGTGTAGACAACGCCCGCTTGTGCATCGACGGGCCGGAAGTGCCCATCCTCGACGGGTCGGCCCAACCGTTCATGGAGGCCATCGCAGGCGCCGGAACGGTGGCCCAAGACGCCGACCGAAAGTTCTTCAAGGTGCGTCGCAACCTCAGCCTCAAAGGCGAGGAGGGCGTCGAGATGATGGTGGTGCCCCTGGAAGAAGATGAATTCAAGGCCACCGTCATGGTGGACTACAACAGCCCCATCCTCGGCACACAGCATGCGCGCATGGAGTCGTTGGCCGAATTCAACGAACACATCGCTCCTTGCCGCACGTTCGTGTTCTTGAAAGAAGTGGCCGCCCTGGCCGAGCAGGGGCTGATCAAGGGCGGGGACATCGACAACGCCATCGTGCTCGCCGAGCGCGCATACAGCCACGAGGAAGTCTCAAGCATCGCCAAGGCCCTGGGCCGCGAAGCCCTGGCCGGCACCGCCGACAAGCCCGGCGTGCTGAATCCGCCAGACCTGCGGTTCCCGAACGAACCCGCGCGTCACAAGCTGTTGGACATCGTCGGGGATTTGGCCTTGACGGGGCGCTTCATCCAAGGACACGTGCTCGCCGCGCGTCCTGGTCACGCCGCCAACGTCGAGTTCGCCAAGGTCCTGGCCAAAGCCATCAAGGCGCAGGAGGACTTGCCGGACTTCAGGCTCGACCGTCCGTCGCTGATGGACATCAACGAAATCTCAGCCACGCTGCCCCACCGCTACCCCTTCTTGCTGGTGGACCGCATCATGGACATGGACGACCGCAGCATCACAGGCGTCAAAAACGTCACGATGAACGAGCCGTTTTTCCAAGGCCACTTCCCCAACAACCCCGTGATGCCGGGCGTGTTGCAGGTGGAGGCCATGGCGCAAGTGGGTGGCATTTTCGCGTTGTCCACGGTGGAGGACCCCGAGAACTACTCCACCTACTTCATGAAAATCGACGGGGTCAAATTCAAGCAAAAGGTGCTGCCCGGCGACTCCGTCGTCTTCCACTTGACCTTGATGTCGCCCATTCGTCGCGGGTTGGTGAACATGAAAGGACGCGCCTACGTGCGCGGGGCGCTCGTCTCTGAAGCCGAGATGCTCGCCCAAGTCGTTCGTGACCGCGCACCCCAAGACTGAACCATGATCCACGAGACCGCCAACATCTCCCCCCTCGCGCACGTCGATTCGCAGGCCAACATTGGGGCCAACGTCGAGGTGGCGCCGTTCGCCTTCGTCGGACCCAATGTGACGGTGGGCGCGGGCGCATGGATTGGACCCCACGCCACCGTCCTGGGCGACACCACCGTCGGCGAGGAGTGCAAGCTGTTTCCAGGCTGCGTGATCGGGGCGGATTCTCAAGACCTCAAATACAAAGGGGAACCCACCGCCGTGGAAATCGGCGCGCGCACGAGCATCCGTGAATGCGTGACCATCCACAAAGCCACCACCGACAAGATGGTGACGCGCGTGGGAAGCGACTGCCTCATCATGGCGTATGTCCACATTGCGCACGACGTGCAAGTGGGGGACCATGTGATTTTGGCCAACTCCTGCAACGTTGCCGGCCACGTGGCCATTGAAGACCACGTCATTATCGAAGGCATGGTGGGCATCCAGCAATTCGTACGCATTGGCAAGCACGCCTTCATCGCAGGCGGATCGCTGGTGCGGAAGAACGTCCCTCCCTACATCAAAGCCGCACGCGAGCCCTTGAGCTACATCGGCATCAACGGCATTGGATTGCGCCGTCGAGGGTTTGACATCGATCGCATCCAAAACATCGAGGACATCTACCGCACGTTGTACGTCCTGAACAACAACATGACCCAAGCGGTCAAGGCTGCTGAACTCGAGCTGCCGACGTCCGACGACAAAGACACGGTGCTGTCGTTCATCCGTCAATCCGACAAAGGCATCATCCGCGGCCCGTTCTAAACATGTCCAGCCCGTCTCCCCTCGCGTCCTTTCTCGCCACCGACCTGGAACTTCGGCGGGGACAACGCTTGATTTGGGAAGACGCTTCCTGGAGCGTGCAAGGCGCCACCACCGTGGTCGGGGCGAACGGCCAAGGCAAAAGCTCCACCCTCCGCATGCTGGCCGGCCAACTGGCGCCCAATTCCGGAACCTTGTCCTTTCGTGCGGCCGACGGCGAGGTGTCGGTCGAAGCTTGGATGACGCGCTGCAGCATCGCCGCCCCTTGGCTGAACCTGCCCGGCCACCTCACCCTCGACGAAGCCATGTCGTTTCACGGCGTGTATCGCACGCCCCGGACCGGGGCCCTTCACTGGGCCTCCTTGGTTGAGGCGTCAGGGCTGCGCGTGGACCCCAGCCTGCCGGTGTCGCAATGGAGCTCGGGACAACAGCAGCGTTTGATGCTGGCCTTGGCCTTGGGCACCGAGGCCGACGCGGTGCTCTTGGACGAGCCCGCGAGCAACCTGGACGAGGCAGGAATCCAATGGATGAAAGCCCAAATGACCGCCGTCCAAGCGCTTTCAACCGTGGTTGTGGCGACCAACGATGAAAAAAAAGAGGGGCTGAAAGGCGCGTCGTTGCTGAGAATCGGGTAAAAAATTGCCCAGAGATGTAACCGTTTTTGAAATGGGGGCGTAACAGGGGTCAAATCTTCAACCCTCTCATCTCTTCAACGATGAACAAGTTTATTTACCCCCTCGCTGCAGCTGCAGCACTTTGTACCGGCAACCTCTTCGCTCAGGAAGCCGCTTTGACCACCCCGAACGCCGACTCAGCTTTTGACTGCGTTCAAGAAAACACCCGCCAGAACCGCACCTTGGATTTCGAGGGCAGCGTGGTGACCCAAGAGTTTACTGCTTGCACAAGCGGAACATTGTCGGCAGTCGAAGTCTCCCTCAAAGGTGTGACTGAAGACGTATGGTACCTCGCGGAAATCGTGAACAATTACGGCGAAGTCATGGACGACACCCGTTTCACCCACCGCAACATCATCAACGAAACTGTGCAGCTGAACTTGATGGCTGACGTGGAGCAAGGCTACACTTATGCCCTTCAATTGACCGCTCCTGCGGAAGGGCACATGTCCTTGCGCTACCAGTTGACTGGCATGGGCAGCATGTGGTTCGACGGCGAGCCTGTGCGCGGCACCTTGACTGCATCGTTTGGCTTCAACACCGACAACACCCAGAACGTGGAGTCTGAGTACGCCAGCCGCAACAGCGATACGCCCGAGACTCGTGCGTTGGAAAACGAGTGCAAGACCAGCACCGGTTTGTTTGACGGCAAGGTGAAGTTGACGGCTCCTGGACACACCATCACCCAGTCGTACACGGCGTGCGCCAACGGTACGATGACTTCTTTGGCCTTGAACCTCGCCCACTACACTGCCGATTTCGAAGGACGTCTTCGCGTCATCAACGAAGAAGGTGACGTGTTGATCAACAACAA
>MDTB01038857.1_pt1 | contig 11259 bp, 12 predicted proteins | sample 811161 | NCBI WGS metagenome assembly MDTB01 (sample SAMN05326650, study PRJNA326480) | marine metagenome | isolation source: seawater | place: Mediterranean Sea | collected 2009
CACAAGACTATCGGATAGGCCGTGCGTCTCACGAATGGATGTTTCATCCTTCCCAACATAGACGTTACCGTCCTGGTCGTACCAGGCGGGGATACGGTGCCCCCACCACAACTGTCGGCTAATGCACCAGTCTTGGATATCACGCATCCACGCGAAGTAGGTGTTTTCCCATTGCTTAGGGACAAATTCGATGGCTCCTGTTTCTACTGCTTCAATTGCAGGACCGGCCAGTTTTTTCGCGTCCACGTACCACTGCAGGGTCAACCACGGCTCTATCACCACACCAGACCGATCCCCTCGGGGGACCTTCAGGCGGTGATCCTCAATCTTCTCCAGCAGACCCAATTCGTCCATCGCCTCGACTACTGACTTTCGGCCTTCGTAGCGATCCATCCCTCTAAATGCCTCAGGAACCTCATCATTCAGATGAGCATCGGCGGTGAGGATATTAATCATGGGAAGTTGATGACGCTCGCCCATCGCGTAATCGTTGAAGTCATGTGCTGGCGTGATTTTGACGCACCCTGATCCAAAATCCGCGTCGACATAGTCATCGGCAATGATGGGAATCTCTCGATTCGTCAGAGGTAGCAGAATCGTTTTCCCAATGAGATGGGCGTATCGCTCATCTGAGGGGTTCACGGCGACAGCGGTATCACCCAGCATCGTTTCAGGGCGGGTGGTTGCAACACAAATGGTCTCTTCGGTACCAGAAATGGGGTAACGCAAATGCCAGAGGCTACCCGCTTCTTCCTCCTGAACCACCTCGAGGTCCGAGATGGCGGTATGAAGTTTTGGATCCCAGTTAACAAGCCGTTGCCCTCGATAAATCAAGCCTTCCTCGTAGAGCCGGACAAAAACTTCTTTGACGGCCTCTGATAACTCGGGGTCCATGGTGAAACGCTCGCGAGACCAATCCACTGAGGCGCCCAGGCGCCGGAGCTGACGGGTAATTGTTCCTCCGGACTCTTCCTTCCACTCCCAGACTTTGTCAATGAACTGCTCGCGGCCAAGATCGTGGCGACTGACCCCCTTGGCTTCGAGCTGCCGCTCAACCAGCATTTGCGTTGCAATGCCCGCATGGTCGGTGCCCACTTGCCAGAGCGTGCTGTGGCCTTTCATCCGGTTGAAGCGAATGAGTGCGTCCATAATCGCTTGCTGGAACCCGTGTCCCATATGGAGCGTGCCGGTGACATTCGGAGGTGGGATGGGAATGCAGTAAGACTCGTCACCGGCACCGGGGGCGAAGTAATTCTTTGCTTCCCATTCCTCGTACCAGCGAGTTTCTATATCTGCTGGTGAAAATGTCTTATCCATAGCTTAAGTAAACCTCATGCACTACTCGCCTTTAATACCCTAGGGTAGATCGTGTTTGGTCAGTGGATAGCCTCTATCCTTGTAGTGGCGCCAGGCATCGCGCAGAGCCGCCAATGAACTCTCGTCTTGTGTTACCACCTCGGCCACTCGCTCAAAACGGGCAAAAAAGCTGGGTGGCGCCAACGCGAGGTTGATCAGAACGTCATTGTGCGACCCTGGGGCGTCTTCAAAACCTAGCACCACCTGTTCCTCCGAACCGTTCGATACGGGACTGTGGGGAACGAAGCTCGATGGTTTAAATCGCCACAAGTAGTCGTCCAACGTAGCTAACTGATCCTGCGAGTCACAGTTGATGAAGACGCGATGCCCTCTACCTAGCGCTTTCTCTGTTAGGCGGGCAGCGACGCTCAGCCGCGCGTCGGCTCCGGATGACTTAACCACGTAGAAATCGACTCGCGTCATTACGGAATTATTAACTCGCTTTCTGGCGCAGGTACTCTACGAGTAGCGGTACGGGTCTACCGGTAGCCCCTTTCTGCATACTTTGAAAAGCGGTCCCCGCGACATCAAGGTGCGCCCATTTGTACTTTTCAGCAAAACGAGCAAGGAAGCAGGCGGCAGTGATACTGCCTGCTGTACCCGTGCCAATATTCTGCATGTCGGCGTATTTACTGTTTAACTGACGGTCGTAGCGTTTGTTGATGGGCAGTCTCCATGCTTCATCGCCAGAGGCAAGGCCTGCGGCTGTCAGTGAGTTCGCTAAACCATCGTCGTTGGCGAACAGGCCGGAGGCCTCATGACCCAATGACACGATAATGGCGCCCGTAAGCGTCGCAATATCAACCACTTCTGCCGGCTTGAATCGTTCGACATAGGTCAATGCGTCACAGAGGACAAGCCGGCCCTCGGCGTCGGTATTAAGGATTTCAATCGTCTTACCGGACATCGATGTCACGACGTCACCCGGCTTGGTAGCACAGCCACTGGGCATGTTTTCGGCAGCGGCGACAACGCCGATAACATTGATATTGAGGCCCAACTCAGCGACGGTCTGCATGACGCCAAATACCGAGCCCGCGCCGCCCATATCAAACTTCATGGACTCCATGCCTTTCGCGGGTTTCAGCGAGATACCGCCGGTATCAAACGTAATGCCTTTCCCGACAAGACAATAGGGGGCTTGCTTGGCAGATCCGCCTTCATATTTCATGACGATCACCTTTGATGGCTCATCACTGCCATGGCCGACTGATAACAATGATCCCATGCCCATATTGGCCATTTTCTTTTCATCAAGCACAGAGACCGACAAGTTTTCATATCTCCGTCCCAGGGCACGTCCTTCTTTGGCTAGATAGGAGGGGGTGCAGACATTCCCGGGTAAATTGACGAGTTCACGCGTTAAGTTAGCGCCGCTTCCGATAGTCGCACCCACGGCCAATGCTTGTTTCGCTTTTGCGGCTGAGATGCTGTCGACCGCTGCGGTCAGCTTGGTAAAGGTAGGACCCGGCTTTGGCGAACCTAGCGTTGCCGTGTAGTGGTAACAGGCCATTGCGACATCACGGCCTAAAAATTCCAAAAATTGCGTGAGTGTATTCTTATCCGTGGCTATCGAGTCAGCCAGGACGATGGCATTCTTGGCCTTTGATGCGGCAAGTGCCCGTGACATTGCACTTGTTACCGTTAGTTGAGCTTCGAGATTGAATTTTGACCGATCACCGCAGCCAACCGACATGATGCGAGCGATATTGCCGCTACCCACCATGGTGGTGATTTTTCCTAACGTAGCGTCTGCGTCGCCGATTGAGATCGCACGCTGTAAAACCTCGCCCGTAGCGGTATTCACCTCGGACGCGGACGCGCTGAGGTCTTCGCCTGTGAACAGTGGGACGACGACAATGTCACTTTTAGATGTGGCTGCGCTTGATATTTTGGCGCCGTGAACGGTGAGCTTGCTCATGGTATTTCCTTACGTAAATCGGGCTGGTCAAACTGCCGCGTAGTGTATGATGATGGAAGCCATAACTAAACCTCGACGGCTAATTAAGCACCTTAACCGCCCTAAAAAAATGCGTACACTTCGTTACCTTACGTTCGATGTCATAACCCATACGCTAGCGGTGTCGCTGGTTCTGTTTTTGGTGGTATTCAGTGGACGGTTCATCAAGTATCTAGCTGAGGCGGCGATTGGTGACTTGTCCGCCAGCATTTTGCTTCCGGTCATGCTTTATAAGCTACCGGCTTTTTTCGAACTCATTCTCCCACTCGGATTCTACCTCGGGCTATTGCTGTCGTTTGGACGTTTGTACGCTGATAGTGAAATGGTCATCTTTCGGGCGAGCGGAACGAGTCAGGTTCAGCTATTTCAGCAGGTGGCGCCGGCAACGCTCATCATCACTGTGGGCGTGGCGGTCATAGCCCTCTTCGCGGGTCCTTATGGTGGTCTAAAAGCGAACGCCTTGCTCTCCGAGCCGCGCTCCGCTGAAGGTATGCATGTACTTGCAGAGGGTCGTTTTAAGAAGCAGCGTGGCGGTGACTATGTGACGTACGTTGAACGGATTGATGATGACGGTCGCATGGATACGGTGTTTGTAGCCGAGTGGCAGCGATCGGAGTCCGGGATATCGCTATCGGCAACGCTCGCTAGTGCGGGAGCAATTGAAATAGATCAAGTTTCCGGTCGCCGTTACTTGGCACTTTCTGATGGAAAACGTTACGACATGGCGCCCGGGAGTGCCGAACTGACCGAGGCACAATTTAGCGGGTATCGATCACTCATACCCGAGGTAGAGGGTGGTTTACGTTCACAAGCACGTATCGAAACACTCCCCACTGCGATGCTTATTTCATCGGATAACCCTGAGCATTTGGCTATTTTGGGGTGGCGGGTCTCGCTGCCCCTCCTTGTTCCGATCATGGCACTTTTCGCGATTCCCTTGAGTCGCACGGACTCTCGCCGAGGTCGCTATGCTCGGCTGGGACCAGCCTTGTTGGTCTTCCTGTTCTATTTCGTGGCGCTATCACAAGCCCGAACAATCTCCCAGGAATCGGGTTCGGCTCTCGTGTTTTTCGTTGTGCATGGCATATTCCTTGTGAGCGGCCTGTTTTTACTTTTTCGGGAAGACCTCCCCGGCTGGTTTAGGGCGCGCGCGTGAAACAGCTAGATCGCTACCTATTGGAGACCTTGCTCTGGTCAATCATTGGCGTGCTCGGTGTACTTGTTATCTTGGATGGTCTCAGTGACTTGATAGATGGTTTGGGGGACCTCAGCGATACCTACGGTTTCTCGGATCTTTTGCTCTACATCGCTCTAACGCTCCCCAGACGGGTAGAGGAATTTGTACCTTACGCCACTCTGATCGGTGCGTTATTCGGCCTCGGGCGATTAGCCTCTAGCAGTGAGCTCACTATCATCAGAAGCGCAGGCGTTTCGATGCCCCGGCTAGCCTGGTGGGCAATTAAGCCGGCGCTCATTGTCGCGCTGGCGGGTTTTGCTGTCGGTGAATATATTGCCCCAGTCTCAGAGCAAATCGCTGTGAGTAAGCGTGCTTTGGCCCAGCGCGATGACCCCAATTTGGCCGGTAGATACGGTGCTTGGAATCGAGACGGCGGTACCTTTGTTCACGTCGATGCGGTGCAACGAGGTGGCTTGATCTTTGGCGTCACGCTCATTGAATTTGACGAATCTGGCGCGCTTGAGCGCTCGGTGGCGGCTGATAGGGGAACATTTCAAGATGACCACTGGCTACTTGAAGGTGTCGCCACAACTGAGATCACCGCTTCCGGCACTCGGGTTGTTCGTCAGACGACACGTGAGTGGGCGTCCGGCATTACCCCCAGCTTGCTGACCCTAGACACAGTCAAGCCAGAAAGCTTGCCGGCTAGGCAACTCTGGGGCTATGCCCATTATTTGCGCAGTCAAGGCTTGCTCGCAAATGACATTGAGCTCGCCTTCTGGAATAAGGTGCTCCAGCCACTGTCATGCGCAGGGTTAGTCATTCTCGCCATGTCGTTTATTTTTGGACCGCTTCGTGAGACCAATATGAGCTCTCGCATTTTTGTAGGCGTACTGGCAGGTGTGGTTTTCCGAATTAGCCAAGATTTTTTCGGTCCGGTGACGCTTCTGATCGGTTTAAGTGGGGGCGTAGCGGCGCTGCTGACAGTGGTGCTGTGCTGGAGCGTCGGATTAATACTGCTGCTGCGAAAACAGTAACCGGCCCGTTTTAGGCCTTGTTTCTTGGCGGCGTGAGCCGCAACTCCGTTTGTGTCAGGAGATCATGAAGGTATAAGCGTTCGCGATTGACGAATCGCCACAAAAACCCTGAACTCGCGATGACAGCTGTTGAGAGGTAAATCCACAGACCTGCGTTATTCACGTCCGCTATCCGGTAAGGCATCAAAGCAATAACAAACGGAATTGAGGCGACAATGATACGAGAGGCTGCCTGACACCAGGAGACCTTGATCGCGCCTCGCTTAGATACTAGCTTGACTCGCCATGCCTGCATTCCAAGCGTTTGACCTTTTTGGCGCCAGAACGTGCCGTAAAACCCGATCATCGCTGCGTAGGCTAACCCCCATTGCTGCCAAGCGGGCACCGATCTCACGGCTGCTGTCTCCACTGGCCCGTGAATGGCGACCAACAGTGCCGACGTCAACATCAGAAGCGGAATGATCAGAAATAAGTCATAGACCATGGCAAGCATGTGACGCCAAACAGGCGCTCTAGCCAGTGCATTGCCTTCTTCAGTATCAATCACAAGTGGGTCCTTGAGAGTTAGTGCCTCTCTAATTGTAAATGATCTGTTGTAACCGGTGGTGCGGTCGTGTCTCGGGGTTGTGTGGGTACGGTCGCTCCAACCGCGGCAAGCGTGAAAGAGGCGGCGGGCTGGCTTGTAGCTGGCGGTGCAACGTGTGGCTCTGCGGTCGGGTTAATCGCTTCGATACGAGTTTCTGCTCCCCAGGACGCTAACTGCGCTGCCAGTTGCTGAGCCTCATTGGCACTGCAGTCGCGCTTGATTCGATGGGACTTGCCGTTCACGAGAATGGACGCTTGAGCGGGCGGTAGGTTGAAGGCTTCCTGGAGCTTTGTCTCCAATCGCCGCATAACGTCTGGCTCCACTCTTGCCCCATCAAACCAAACGTCAAAAATGTGATTTCCTCCAGCTCGTAGTTACCTACTCAAAAAGCTATCTGATATCCTATGAAGATATCCTATGAGTCTACCGTATGCCCGTCGTTCAAGATCAAGTAGAGCAGCGCCTCACCGAGCACTTTTCACCACTTTTTGCTGAAATTGTGAACGAAAGCCACATGCACAGTGTCCCTCCAGGTTCGGAAAGTCATTTCAAGGTAACGCTTGTTTCACACGCATTTGAGGGGCTTCGACTGGTCAAGCGTCATCAAGAGGTCTATCGCATTTTGCAGCCACTGATGGGGGCGCCAATTCACGCCCTTGCTTTGCACACTTACACAGAAAACGAGTGGTCAGAGCGAAGTGGGTCGCCTGATTCACCTAATTGCATGGGGGGTAGCAAGGGGTGAAGGTAGGGCAGGAGGTTGCAGCCACGCAGGTAGTTGCGCTCTACCGATTTGTGCGGCTGGATAACTACGAGTCGATGCGTGAGCCGCTGCTCAATTTTTGCCTGGATAGACATATCAGAGGAACGCTGCTGCTAGCACATGAGGGCATTAACGGAACCGTTGCTGGCAGTGACTCCGCCATAGACGAGTTACTGAACTACCTTCGTGCCGACGATCGCCTAGCGGATTTAGATTGCAAGTTTAGTTCTCACGAAGAGCGGCCGTTTCTGCGCATGAAGGTAAAGTTGAAGCGCGAGATCGTCACCATGGGTCAGGAAGATATTGATCCTAATGTGTGTGTTGGACGCTATGTATCGCCTCAGGAATGGAATGCCCTGATTGATGATCCAGACGTCTTGGTCATCGATACCCGCAACGAATATGAAGTGGAGATTGGAACCTTCGCCGGTGCCGTAAATCCGCATACCAACAGCTTTAGAGAGTTCCCGGACTGGGTAGAGCAAAATCTTGACCCCAAAAAGCACAAAAAAGTGGCGATGTTTTGCACCGGCGGAATTCGCTGTGAAAAATCGACGTCCCTACTCGTGTCAAGGGGGTTTGAGGACGTCTGGCATCTCAAAGGCGGCATCCTAAACTACCTCGAGCAGACTCCCGAGGAGGACACGCGCTGGGAGGGTGAGTGCTTCGTGTTTGATAGTCGGGTCGCGGTCAATCATCAGTTGGAAAAGGGCAGCTATGATCAGTGCTTTGCTTGTCGCTTCCCGATTGATGACGATCAGAAGCAGTCACCTCATTACCTCCCCGGTGTATCTTGCCCTCGGTGTGTTAAGGCGCACACGGAACAACAGAAGGGACGATTTGCGGAGCGACAACGACAGATTTGTTTGGCAAAACGCAGGGGTGAATCACATATTGGCGCAGCTGCCCCCGCGAGGCAGGGCAGTTAGTCCAACCTCAGTGGGAGTCGGTCCAGAGGGAAAGCGAAGGTAGTGGCAATCGAATCGCCGCTTGAAATAACACCAACCGCTTCGAGTTCACCATTGTTGAGTTGCCTAGCGACAACGCCACCCGAATCACCTTTCGTTAATCTACAGCGCAGCGTTAGCGACGTGTCAACCGCCATAACGGGGCATTCGACCACATCTGGTTCTGTGTCAATTCGCTGATCATGACGTCCCCAACCGATGGCAACCAGCGATTCGCTATCGACCACCGAGCGCCTGCTGATTTCGATAGGGGTCAAGGAGGAAAAAGGAGTGCCGGGAGCGGAGATAACCAACCAGTCCTTATCCATGCTGTTTCCGCTATCCATGATGGTGACTTCGACCCATTGTCCGCGGACATAGACCGAAGGTTGGCGTTGAAACGATATCTCTCCGTCAATGCAGTGCCATGCGGAAATGAGTATCGCCTCCCTATTGTCAAAGCCGACAAAGAATGCGCTGCACCGCTCCGTAAAATGACGCCTCGATTGACCTTCAATACGCTGCAGGCTGACGTTTAGGGGGAAGACGGATGCCAATTGGTTTGTCGGTTGTGCTTTGACGGCTCTGGGTACATCAAGCGAGGTGAATAATCCAAGTCCCGCGGCCAGCAGCCAGCGCCTTGATGAGGGAAGATAGTTAAGCACGCACATGATCTCTAATGACTAATACCAATCACAGCTTGCGCCTCGTGCGCCTGGGTGATTAAGTGGCGAGCCCAATTGCGGGCGGTCATAGGGAAGTATATCAGTTGAGTAGTAACACCGAAGGTCCGCGAGGAATAGCACTTGCGCTGATAGCCAATCTTATTTGGGGATTGGCCGCGCTCTATTGGATGCAGACGAAGCCTGTCGAGGCGGTAGACGTGATGGCCCATCGCGGCCTATGGACCCTCCCAGTCACGCTGATCATCATTTTGGCCTTGGGCAGACTGAGAGAAACGCTTGCGCTCATATCGTCATTTCGGTTTGTCTGTTGGGTTGCGCTAGCCGCATTGATGCTGACGATTAACTGGGGTGTTTACGTGTTCGCTGTGACAAATGAGCGAGCGACTGAGGCGAGCCTCGGCTACTTCATGTTGCCACTTCTGACCATTGCGCTGGGTGTCTTTGTCTTTGGTGAGAAACCTAAGCCGGTACAAATTGTGGCGATCTGCCTGGCAATTGCCGCCGTGCTCGTCCAGCTCATATCCTATGGAAGCCTGCCGTGGGTGTCTCTGACATTGGCACTGAGCTTTGCGCTGTATGCCGCCATTAGAAAACAGATAGAAGCTGATTCGCTTCAAGGCCTGTTTCTTGAGTCGCTGTGCATGGCGCCCTTCGCTATTGTGTGGCTACTGCTGAACGAAGGTGCCGGGCTTGGCGCCCACGGGACGCGAGTCGATCTTTTCTTGCTGTTTAGTGGCGTATTCACCGCAACACCGCTCCTGACTTATGTGGCAGCAGCGAGGACTCTGTCCCTCTCAAATATCGGCCTGTTGACCTATGTTGGACCCACCCTACAGTTATTAGTCGCGATCTTTATTTTGCGAGAGCCAGCAACACTGATCACGGCTTTGACATTTGGGCTTGTTTGGCTGGGCGTAATAGCCGTTAGTCTGGACGCGTGGCGCAGTTCACGCGTCGCTACTTGAGGCTGTGCCAAAATAGTTCAAGAATTCGGCAGGCGATAGCGCAACAGCGGAATAGCGCTCAGAGCCTCCAGAGCACTAATGATGCCGCCCTTGGTTGCGGCAGTTCCCAAGTGTTTCAACTATCCTATACACGATTGGCAAGAGTGTTACAGTTGAGACTCGCTTCATCGAGCTATGCGATAGACATCCTGGCACCTATGACACTGTTAGATATTTGTCCCCACGATTGGCGCCCCTATCTAGATGACGTGTTGACGAGCGAAACTGCCCGCGGCATCGAGGCGCATCTGGCGCAGGAACTCGCTAGCGGCTACGAGTACTTTCCGCCATTCGACCATCTTTTCGGCGCGCTAGAGGGCTTGGGTCCGCAAGACGTAAAGGTAGTGATTCTTGGGCAGGACCCCTATCATGGTGAAAATCAGGCTACAGGGCGCGCGTTCGAGGTTTCGACGTCGAGCCCGTTGCCACCGTCCCTCGTCAATATCCGCAAAATGCTCGAGCGGGACTTAGAGGTGACCACGGGTAGTCGGTTTCAGATCGGATGCTGGTCGCGGCAGGGTGTGTTGCTTCTGAATACAACCTTAAGCGTTCGCGCTGGGGAGCCCGAGTCACATAAAAATATCGGATGGCAGGCGGTCACTGACCGCTTGATTAGCGTCGTTGCAGCGTCAGAAAGGCCCACGGTCTTCTTACTATGGGGTGCACATGCGCAGAAGAAAAGTGCACTGATGAAAGGCCCAAAAAACCTGATTCTTGCGGCCCCGCATCCGTCCCCGCTAAGTGCCTATCGGGGTTTTTTTGACTGCGGGCACTTCAGCGCGACGAACCAGTGGCTCACCTGGCAGGGGGAGTCGACTATTCGGTGGGAATGCGCGTGCTAGCTGGATGACTGAGCTTTGTTCACGGGCAATGCGTGTGACCCAGCAGGGTATCCGCAAAGCTCGATGTCGCGAGAGGCCACGTCGATTACGGCTTCGCATAAGCAGTGGAAAGCGTCTTCGTGACGGACGGCTTCGACCACCGACCCAACAGACTTGCCGGTTGATGTGTCGATAATCTTGTCGTCGCAACGTGGCTGGGCGGGTGAGTTGACTGTTAAAAGACTGAGACGACGCTTCGGTTGGCCTCGATAGTGGAGGCGGGCAATGATTTCCTGCCCCGTGTAACACCCTTTATCGAAGTCAATTAAGCCCTGCAGGTCGTAGTTAAGATCTTGCGGTAAATATTTACCGATGGCGTGCTCATTAATGCGAGCCATTCCATGGGAAACTCTAAAGTGCAGCCACTCATCGGGCGAAAGCGCCTGCGTGGCTGGCGCTGTCAGTGGAGACCAAACCTCGCAGTGACCATCCGCGCGTGGGACGCGGATGCCGGTGGCGTCGGTATCCACAGTGCCCTTGCACCCCCAAGTCCGCCAGTCAAGCAACGACATCTTGGTTTTGGAGAACATCAGATACTTGGCTAGATGCTGTTGAAGTAGGGGAGTGACAGCCGAGTTCACTCTCATAAGCACTGATGTGTCAGCGGTGAGAACCGCGGTGAAATCCGTGATGACGCGTCCTTTCAGGTCGCAAAAGGCACCGTCTATGGGGCTGTGAAGTTCTAGTGCCTTAAAATTTCGCGTAGTCTGACCGTGAAGTACGTCACGAACATCTACTCCTTCGAACGAAATTATGCTGTCGCTCACGTTTTGACTCACGATTTTAGCCCCATATGTCACATCGCTATCGAATGGCTACCTACTTTCCGTTATGGTGCCGCCATGACGGATAATGACCATAA
>MDTB01161569.1_pt1 | contig 11259 bp, 8 predicted proteins | sample 811161 | NCBI WGS metagenome assembly MDTB01 (sample SAMN05326650, study PRJNA326480) | marine metagenome | isolation source: seawater | place: Mediterranean Sea | collected 2009
GCTATTTTAAAAGACTCTTTTTTATTTTTAGCAATTCCACTTTCTGCTTGTTTAAGTTTTTCTTTTATAAGTATTTTTTTGAATCTTTCCCTGTCTTCTGCAAGATCAATAGAGTCGAATTGAGTGCCTAAAATGGGAATTTTATTATCATTTAGAGTTCTAGCTAATTTAATTGGTGTCTGACCACCAAATTGCGCAATTACTCCAAGCACTTTACCTTTTTCCATTTCCTTGAAAATTATATTTAAAACATGTTCCTCAATTAAAGGCTCAAAGTACAATCTATCACTTGTATCATAATCTGTAGAAACCGTTTCGGGATTACAATTTATCATTATTGTTTCATATTTTCTTTTCTTCAAAGCAAAGCTTGCCTGGCAGCAACAATAATCGAACTCTATACCTTGACCTATTCTATTTGGGCCACCTCCTAAAATTATAATCTTTTCTTTTTTTGTTGGGTTTGACTCACAATCTACAGAATTGCCCGATAATCTTTGATATGTTGAATACATGTATGGTGTTTCCGATTTAAACTCTGCAGCACAAGTATCAATTTTTTTAAATACCGGAAAAATTTTAAGCTTCCTTCTTCTCATTTCGATAGTTTTAATTGAGCTTTTAGTTAATTCTGCAATTTTGTCATCAGAAAATCCTATGGATTTTATAAAAGAAAATTCCTTGTAGGTTTTAGGAATGCCATTCTTTTTTAATTTTTTTTCAACTTTAATTAGGTCAGATACTTGTTCAAGGAACCAGGGGTCGATCTTTGTTGATTTATAAATATTCTTAATACTTATATTCCTTCTTATTGCTTCTGCAACCACGATAAGTTTATCAGGTAAATTCTGCTTTAATTTTTTTCTTAAATCTTTATTGGTTAAATTATTTAAAGCGTCTAAACCTTTATATCCAATCTCTAATGAAACTAAACCTTTTTGTAAAGACTCCTTAAAATTTCTTCCAATTGCCATTGCTTCACCCACAGATTTCATTGATGTTCCAAGTTTTACTTTAGCGGATTTAAACTTTTCAAACGTAAATCTTGGAATTTTAGTTACAACATAATCAATTGTCGGCTCAAATGATGCTGGAGTTGTTCCAGTAATTTCGTTTGTTAATTCATCAAGGGTGTAACCAATAGCAAGTTTAGCAGCAACTTTTGCAATTGGAAATCCTGTAGCTTTTGATGCTAATGCTGATGATCTTGAAACTCTAGGGTTCATTTCAATTATAACCATTCTTCCATCTTTTGGATTGATTGCGAATTGAACGTTAGACCCACCAGTTTCTACTCCAATTTTTCTTAAGCACTCAATGGAGGCGTTCCTCATTATCTGAAATTCTTTATCAGTTAGCGTCAACGCTGGCGCAACCGTAACTGAGTCTCCTGTGTGAGTTCCCATAGGATCAACGTTCTCAATTGAACAAATTATTATACAATTATCTTTCTTGTCTCTTACTACTTCCATTTCAAATTCTTTCCACCCTTCGAGTGACTCTTCTACAAGCACTTGATTTTGTGGTGACTCTGTTATTCCAGATTTAATTAAATCAAAAAATTCTTTTTTAGTTTTTGCTATTCCGCCACCTGATCCACCTAAAGTAAATGAAGGCCTAATAATTGCAGGTAATCCGATTTTCTTAAAAACTTTTTTTGAATTTTTAACTGAATTGAGAATTTCAGATTTAGGCAAATCAAGCTTTATCTCTCTCATTGCTTTTCTAAAAAGCGCTCTATCTTCAGCTCTTGATATTGCTGATGCTTTCGCACCAATTAATTCTACTTTATTTTTTTTAAGTATCCCTTTTTTTTCCATCGAGATTGCAGTATTCAAAGCTGTCTGCCCACCCATAGTTGGAAGAATTGCACAAGGTCTCTCTTTTTTTATAATCTTTTCAACAATCTCGGGTGTAATAGGCTCTATATAAGTTTTATCAGCAACTTCTGGATCAGTCATTATTGTTGCAGGATTGGAATTAATTAAAATTACTTTATAACCTTCGTCCTTAAGTGCTTTACATGCCTGGGTTCCTGAATAATCAAACTCACAAGCTTGACCAATCACTATGGGTCCTGCACCAATAACTAAAATTTTTTTAATATCTTGTCTTTTTCCCATTTTTTTTCGCTTTAATGTTTTTTAAAAATTTTTCAAATAAATACTTACTATCTTGTGGCCCAGGATTTGCTTCTGGATGATATTGAACTGAAAATAATTTTTTATTTTTCACTTCTATGCCTTCAATAGATCCGTCAAAAAGAGATTTATGAGTGACTTTTACATTTTTTGGAATCGATTTTGCATCAACTTCGAAACCATGATTTTGACTTGTTATTTCAACTTTATTAGTTTTAAGATCTTTGACAGGATGGTTTGCACCCCTGTGTCCGAGAGACATCTTTTTAGTTTTTGCTCCAAGAGCTAATGACAAAATTTGATGACCCAAGCAGATTCCAAAAATTGGTATTTTATTTTTTATTAATTTTCTAACTATTGGTATTGCATATTTACCAGTTGCCGCAGGATCCCCTGGACCATTTGATAAAAAGATCCCATCGGGTTTAAGCTTTATTATTTCATCCGCAGAAAAGTTTGCAGGAACAACCGTTACCCCACAATTAATATCAGAAAAACATCTTAATTGATTTTTTTTCATTCCGTAATCAATTGCTATAATTTGGTATTTATTTTTTTTATTTTTAATATAACCGTATTTCTTATCCCAAGACTTTAAAGATTTCCATTTATAAAGTTTTTTACACGTAACTTTTTTGGCTAAGTCCAAGCCCAATAATCCATTCCATGATCTTGCATCAGTTAAAAGTTTTTTTAAGTTATGATTTCCTTTTGTTAAAAATTGTATCGTTCCCTTCGGAGCGCCTTTATCTCTAATATAATTTGTAATAACTCTGGTATCCAAGCCTACTATCCCAATAATCTTTCTCTTTTTAAGCCAATTATCTAGTTTTTTAATCGATCTGTAATTAGATGGTTCCGTAACATTAGAATTAAGAATGACTCCTTTTGCCCAGACTTTATCAGCCTCGTTATCTTCAATATTTGTTCCCACATTGCCAATGTGCGGAAATGTAAAATTTATAATTTGATCAGAGTAGGATGGGTCAGTTATAATTTCTTGATATCCAGTAATGGATGTATTGAAACAAACTTCGCCAACAGCACTACCTTCATACCCAATACCAGTGCCAAAAAATTTTGTGCCATCTTCAAAAACTAAAATACCTGTTGAAAAATTGTGAGATTTATTTTTTTTATTTATGACCTGTCTCAAATACAACTCATGAGTTAAAGAAAATCCTTTTAATTAAGGTTTTGCGCTTTATATGAAAAAGGTTAACAATCGTCAACCCCATTCTTTTTTCTTTTGAAGATAAAATGTGATTAAAGTAAGTTTAGTATTATATGTCCCTTCAGATTAAAATAGAAAATAAGCTAAACGAGGCTTTAAAAACAAAAGATAAAAAAACATATTCCACTTTAAGACTAGTAATTGCAGCTGTAAAAGACACTATGATTGCTAAGAAAATTAGGGACAAAAAAACATTGCCTGATAATGATTTAATAGGCCTTCTCAAAAAAATGGTAAAACAAAGAAACGATTCTTGTGAGGCTTATAAAAAAGCGGGAAGAAATGAATTGCTAGAAAATGAAATATCAGAAATTAAAGTTATAAATGAATTTCTACCAAAACAGTTAAGCGAAGAAGAAACAAAAAAAATTTGTGTTGAAACAATTAAAAAAGTTAGTGCTAATTCTATTAAAGATATGGGAAAAGTAATGGGTGCACTTAAAAAAGAATATTCTGACGTTTTAGATTTTTCAAAGGTGAGCCAAATAATAAAGGAGAACTTAAAATAAAGTGAAGTATCCAAAAAACTATTTAGAGGAAATTAAGTTGAGATTAAAAGTTTCACAAGTTGTTGGAAAGACTGTTAAACTTAAAAGAAGAGGAAAAGAATTTGTTGGTCTTTCACCATTTACGACTGAAAAAACTCCATCTTTCACTGTGAGTGACGAAAAAGGGTTTTATCATTGTTTTAGCTCCGGAGAACACGGCAATATTTTTGATTTTTTAATAAAAACTCAATCTATAAAATTTGGTGAGGCAGTTCGACAATTAGCATCACAGGCTGGAATGCAGCCATACAAATTTACAAGTTTTGATTTAGAAAAAGAGAAAAGATACCAAACATATAAAGATATATTAAAAGATTATAGCGATTATCATCACAAATTAGTTTTTGAAAAAAATTCTATTGCATTAGATTATTTAAAAACAAGAGGCATAAGCGGAGAAGCAATCACTGAATTTCAAATCGGATTTGTACCTGAAAATTCAGATTACTATACCCATTTATTAAAAAAATTTACTGAAAAAGAAATTCTATTAACAGGTCTCTTCTATAAGAACGAAAAGTATAAAAAATTTATAAATAGATTTCATTCAAGGATAATTTTTCCAATCAGAAATATAATAGGTGACGTAATAGCTTTTGGAGGAAGAACCATTCAAAATACAAAGTTTGCAAAATACATTAACTCTCCAGAAACTGAATTTTATAAAAAAGGAAAACATGTATTTAATTTAGACAAAGCAAAATCTGCTCCAAATAATAATCAAGAAGTAATTATTGTTGAGGGTTATATGGATGTTATAAGTATTTATTCTTCAGGGATTAAAAATGTAGTTTCAAACTCAGGAATTGCTCTAACTGAAAATCAGATAAACTTAATATGGAAATTCTTTTCATACCCAATAGTTTGTTTAGATGGAGATATCAGCGGTCAGAAAGCTGCACTCCGTATTGCAGAAAACCTTCTCCAATACATAAAGGAAAACAATAAAATTGGTTTTGTTTCAATGTCTAAAGGAATGGACCCAGACGATTATATCAGAGAAAAAGGACAAAAAAGTTTTGCTGAACTGATTGCAAGAAATTTATCAATAGAAGAATTTATATGGAGAATACACCTCAATAATTTAGATAGATCAGACCCATTCGCTACAACAAAGTTTGAAAAGAATTTTAAAATTTTATGTCAATCGATAAAAGATCAAACTTTAAAAAAATATATTTTAGAACATTATTTGGAAAAAATTAAAAACTTAACGCCATTACAACAATTTAAAAGAGGAAAAAGAATAAATTCTTACAGAGTTCTTAATGAAACAAAAAAAATTGCAGTTGAAAGAGACCACCTTTCAAAAGAGGAGATCAAAGAATATTCCATATTGTATATTATGTATAATTATCCAAAACTTGTTTCTCCAAGAGTAGAGATTTTTAAGAGCATAAATTTTTCATCAAAAAGTTTAAATGACTTAAAGGCAGAGCTGATAAATTTAATATCTGAAGACAAATTTAAAGAAAAAGATTTATTTGATATAGATAAAAAGTATTTAGATTTGGTCAAAGATATTAACCAAAATTCTGTAATAAAAAATATTTTTTTAAAAAAAGGGGAAAACCAACAAATTGAAATGTTGAATGAAATTCTTAAAGAGCTTAACGAGATTAAATTCTCAAGAAAAATAGATGAACTTGAAAATAAATTGATCAAAGAATTTGATGAAAAGTCCTATTCTGATTTGATGCAGTTGAAAAGCCAAAGAAACAAAGAATAAATAAGCTATAGATTTTTAAAAATTTAGACTTATATATATAGCTGCAAATAATATCGCGTTAGATCTCTATGAAAGAAAAGCTAATTACTAAATCGTTCGAAAGGCTTCTAGATAAAGGTTTACACAGGGGTTTTATAACATACGAAGAATTAGGTAAATCTCTTGGCAAAAGAACAGCCTCGGTAGAGAATGTTGAAAAAGCCACCCTTATAATATTTGAGAAAAAAGTTTCTTTAGTAGAAAAAAAATCAGATTTTCAAAAACCAAAAAAGAGAGAAAATAATCAAGATCAATCATATAAAGTTTCAGAAAAAAGTGACGATCCAATCAGAATGTATCTTAGAGAGATGGGCGGTGTTGAGCTGCTTTCTAGAGAAGGTGAAATCGCAATAGCAAAAAGAATAGAGGCCGGTAAGGATGTTATGATTGATGCATTAACCCAAAGCCCGCTAGTAGCAAAAAAATATTTGAGTGGAGAGAACAACTTGAAAAAGGTGACTTATTAATAAGAGATATAATTGATATTGATTCAACCTATGAAGATTTTGAAAGTGAAGAAGAAGAAAAAGAAGAGGGTGGAGAGGAAAAAATTAAAAAGAAAAAGTTAAATAAATTAGATAGTAAAAATTTAGATAAAGACTTAAAAAAAGATGATAAAGATGAAAAAAAACCTGAAGCACAATTCGAAGAAGAAGATGAATTTAATGTTTCCCTTGCTGCAATGGAAGAGGAAATAAAACCTAAAGTAACTGAAACTATTAATAGCCTTTCAAAAAATTACGTAAAATTAAAAAAATATCAATTAGATAAACTGAACTGTATTTTAAATGGCAAAGAGCTTTCAGTATCAAAGAATAAAAACTTTAAAAAGATACAAGGACTTTTGGTCAATGATTTTAAAAATTTACAATTAGGTTCTTCAGTTGTAGAGGAATTAGTTCAGTCCCATTACAAAGAGAATAAAAGGGTGCTTTCTTTAGAAGTAGTTTTGTTAAGACTTGCAATGGACAATAAAATTAATAGATCTGAATTTGTAAAATATTACATTGGGAATGAAATTAATCCAAAATTTGAAACATTCTTACAGGAAAATAAAATCTGGAAAAGTTTTTTCAAAAAGCACCGTAAAGATTTTGATGAGATTAGAGAAAGATTAATCGAATTTAGTAAAAAATTAGAGTTATCAGTTGGAGAATTTAAGGAGCTTGTTAAAAGAATTCAAAAAGGAGAAAGAGAATCAAGAATAGCCAAGAAAGAAATGGTTGAGGCTAATTTAAGGTTGGTAATTTCTATAGCCAAAAAATATACAAACAGAGGACTTCAGTTTTTAGATCTTATTCAAGAAGGAAATATCGGATTGATGAAAGCCGTAGACAAATTTGAATACAGAAGAGGTTACAAGTTTTCAACATATGCCACTTGGTGGATAAGACAGGCTATAACAAGATCAATTGCTGACCAAGCAAGAACAATAAGAATACCAGTACATATGATAGAAACTATAAATAAAATCGTGAGAACACAAAGGCAGATTCTCAGTGAGTTTGGAAGAGAGGCGACGCCAGAAGAATTAGCTAAAAAATTAGCTATGCCTTTAGAAAAAGTAAGAAAAGTATTAAAAATTTCAAAAGAGCCAGTATCTTTGGAAACTCCAGTTGGTGATGAAGAAGATAGTAGCTTGGGAGATTTTATAGAAGACAAAAATGCATTACAACCATTGGACACAGCAATCAGATCTAATTTAAGCGAGTCAACTACTAAAATTTTAGCTTCACTTACTCCAAGAGAGGAAAGAGTTTTAAGAATGAGATTTGGGATTGGAATGAACACTGATCATACATTAGAAGAGGTAGGCCTTCAATTTTCAGTAACAAGAGAAAGAATTCGGCAAATAGAAGCTAAAGCCTTAAGAAAGTTAAAACATCCTAGCAGATCAAAACAACTAAAAAGTTTTTTGGAAAAATAAAAAATTTCAATGCAGATCAGGAGAATTTTTTTCGGTTTTTTTACCGTTATAATATCTACAGCTTTTATATTAATTATAATAGAAATAATACTTAGGAATATAATAAATTTTGAAATGGATTATTATTATGGGACTTCCAAATTAAATAATAAAAATATTATCAACCATCCCTATGGGAGTATTCCTGTTAATAAAGATGGATTTTTTGACAGCGAATTCAAGTTTGAAGATAAAAAAATAAAAATAGGGTACTTTGGAGATTCGGTTACTTATGGGGTTGGAGCAGGATTTCCTTATAGGTTTACGGAATATTTAGATGAGCTAGATCCAGATTTTGACCATTTAAATTTAAGTGGGGGTTTAGGAGTTAGCCTAATTGACTGGGGTAACAAAATTAATGAATTTTTATTAAAAAAAAATATAAAAAGAATCGTCTATGTAATGAATTTAAATGACATCGCCCCTCTATCAAATAGATTTTTAAAAAATAAATCTGAAGATGAAAAAATTGATAATTTAGGTTTAATTAAAAAATTAGCTTTACCAATCGATAAAATTTTTAGAGGCAAAAGTATGGTATATACGTATTCAAGATTTAAGCTAAAAAATTTATTGGTTAAAAGTGGATACGAAGCATCTGGATTTAAATCAATAGAGTTATTCCCATCTGAAAATCTAAAACATATTAATAATGCAGCAGCATTAATAGATGATTGGTCAATTAAAATGGGTAAACTAGGTATAAAAACATGTGTAGTTTTAATTCCTTATGAAATGCAGATCTCTAAAAACGCAAGTGAATATTATAAATCAATAGGTATTAAATTTGAAAATAGTTTTGAAAATTTTTCAACTCAACAATTACTTGTGAAGGCTTTAAATTCATCAATAGTTTCTTTTTATGTAAACGAAGGTTTCGAAGAGAAAAATATTGGATATTATTTTGTTTTTAATAAAGGAGATAAAATTGATTTTAATCACCCAAATAGAGAAGGGCATTTTGTAATTGCTAACGAAATTTCAAAAAATAAAATTTGTCAAAAATAGTGTTCTTATTCACTTGAATGAATAAAAGAAACAAAGTAATAATATTAATAAATTCAACGGGCCTGTAGCTCAGCTGGTTAGAGCAGTACACTCATAATGTATTGGTCCCAGGTTCGAATCCTGGCGGGCCCACCAATTATTCTGATGCCATTCCAATCAACCACAAAGATATAACAATATACCAGATCATTTATTTATAAAATTTTCTAAAGTTTGAAAGAGGACATTTATGTCGTTATTGTTTGAATTTAGAATTGATGCAAACTCTTCCTTTTGTGTTCTCGCTAAACTTAATCCCTCAACTATTAAGTCTCTTATAAGAGGATTGCTTGCGTCTTTCGTATAAACTCTCCAATCAATTTTTACTTCTGGTTTCTTTTTGGTGGCCAAAAGCATAGTTTTAACTATAGTATATTTATCACTTATAACTTCAGCAGATAAAACACTTATTTTTGGATCAGAATAGTCTGTTAATCTTGATGTAAAACTTTTTAAAAAATATTTTTCGAATAAGGTTTCGTATTTTTTAAGCTCATCTGGGCTAATTTCTTTTCTCTTCTTTCCAAGGGTATAATAAGCAAGTCCTTTCAAATCAACAGTTTGTAATGCCATATCAGATAATTTTTCAGCTTTTAATTCTTGAGAGTCTTGACTACTTAAAATTACTTTTGCTTCATTGATTATTTCAGTGATAAACCTTTCTGGATCAGGACTATAGGATTTAGCTTTAGTTTCGATACAAATTAAAATAAAAAGTAATGTGAGAAAAGATTGAATTATCTTTTTCATTATAATTCTTTACTGATTATCTATTTCTTCCCAATCGCTGTCGTTTTGTTTTTTACCAGAAATTGGAGTATTAGATATTTTTTGAGCTCTATTTTGAAGATATAAACTCTTAACTGAAGCATAAAAATCTATAGAATTATTTTCTAAACTATCAATCGACTCTATGTTTTTTGACCTAAAATCAATAGCATCAGTTCCTCTATAATAATAATAATTATGTTCAGATAAATTTTCGTTACCAACAACTACATCTGTCTCACTGTTGTGAGTTAAATAATAAACTGGATCAATAAGTGTATTTCCAACAAGGCCTAAAGCGTCTCTTGTAGTGGTAGGACCTAGTATTGGTAAAACAAAATAGCATCCGGTATCAGCACCCCACACTCCAAGAGTTTGACCAAAATCTTCTCTACTTTTCTTTTCGAGACCCATTTTAGCTGCAGGATCAAAAACGCCTAAAACACCTACCGTAGTATTTATTGCGAACCTGCCAGCAGTATTACCTGCTCCTTTAACATCACCTTGTAAAATATTATTTGCAAAAGTTAAAAGCGATCTTAAATTTCCAACAAAATTTGATGTTCCAGTCCGTATAGGAACAGGTAAAGCTCTATAACCTTTTGCGATAGGTTTAAATATAGCTCTATCCAAACCCTGATTGAATTTTAGAGTTCCTCTACTTACTTTTTCAAAACATTCATTTGCAGTATATTTTTCGTCTGCAATTGACTGATTTGAAGTAAGGACAATACTTAATGCAGATATAAAAAACAGTATTTTTAAACCTTTTAACATTGTTTTTATGCTATATATTTTTTTGATGAAAATTACAAAATATTATTCTCCAAATTTTGATCAAAAAACAAGGAGTAGCAAAGGTATTACATCTATTATAATACATTATACGGGAATGCAATCTGAACGAGAATCCTTAAAAAGACTCACTTCTCCTTCCTCTAAAGTAAGCTGTCATTATTTAATTAAAAGAAATGGGGAAATTATTAATTTAGTTGGAGAAGGAAGAATAGCTTGGCATGCTGGTAAATCTATGTGGGGAAAATATAAAAATTTAAATAAAAACTCAATAGGTATTGAGTTAGTTAATAAGGGACATAAATATGGTTATCAGGCTTTTACAAAACCTCAAATATCAAAGCTAGTTATGCTTTGTAAGAATTTAAAAAAAAAATATAAAATTAGAAATAATTTAATACTTGGACATTCTGATATTGCACCACTTAGAAAGATAGATCCTGGTGAAAAGTTTCCTTGGAATTATCTATTTTCTAAAGGCATAGGTCTTTATCCAAAAAAAAATAGAAAGAAAAAAAGTATTTCAAAGATTATAGATTTGAGAAGGTTTTTAAAAAATCTGAATAAAATAGGCTATCGTTATTTAGCAAAAAAATTTAAAATTAGGATAATTAAAAACTTTCAACGAAAATACAGGCAGAAGAGAGTAGATGGAGTTTTGGACTCCGAAACCATGGAAATTAGCGAAATTTTAGCATAAAAATTAAATATTCCTTGATTTTTAATATATAAAGAATATAGCATTAGTTGCTAGGCAATTGGATTGTCGCTACTAAATTTTAGTAGAGGAAAGTCCGGGCTCCATAAAGACACAGTGCCAGTTAATGGCTGGCGAGGGTGACCTTAGGGATAGTGCCACAGAGAATAGACCGCCTAATCAAGGTAAGGGTGAAACGGTGTGGTAAGAGCGCACCGGTTTTTTGGCAACAAAAAACGCACGGCAAACCCCACTGGGAGCAAGACTAAAAAGAGATGACACTGCGTAAGCAAAA
>MDTB01069804.1_pt1 | contig 11258 bp, 8 predicted proteins | sample 811161 | NCBI WGS metagenome assembly MDTB01 (sample SAMN05326650, study PRJNA326480) | marine metagenome | isolation source: seawater | place: Mediterranean Sea | collected 2009
TAAACATTAAACTAAATAATTTATATAATAGATTAACTGCATCAAATAATAATACTGTCATATCAAAGATTAATCAGAGAAGTCTTATTATAGTTGAAGGTCATTACACCTCAATATTAGAATTAGATAAATTAATTGATTATAATATTTTATTGCTTGCTAAAAAAAAAGTTCTTTTAAAAAGAAAAATTGATCGTGTAAAACACTATCGTAATAGCTTTGATACAAAACAATATTTTAAATTAATAGATATACCCTCATTTATTAATCACCTAAGTATATATGGAACAAATTATGATTTAATTGTTGATAATACTAATTATAAAAAACCAAAAATTAAAAATTATAATTTCATTAATCAATGGGCAAAACATGTTTTTAAAAATGAAACAAAAATTAAACACAATATTGATGAATATATAGAAACAAATTTTTATCCAAAATTTTCAAAACAATTTGAATTAAGGTATTTTTTAAATGTGTTTCTTAAAGAATTTAAGAATTTCGATCAATTTGTATCAAAAAATATTAAGATTAATATTCAAGAAATAAAAATCGATCTTTCAAGTTTTTTAAGTGAAACGCTTAATTTAATTAACAAGAAAATTAAAAAAAAAAATCTTATATTAGAACTTAAGTTTACAAATAATTTTCATAAAATTTATTACAAAACCGCACCTTTTTTTGTTGGTCTTAATTTAAATAAAATTAAAAATAAATTTACCAAAGATATCAATATTATTACTAAAATTGAAAATAAAGAATTTGTTGTTGATATGTATTGGAATGGTGGTGTGGAGACATTCAAATTTAATAGAGATTTAGGAAAAATATTTAATAATTATCAATTTAATTTGGATAAAAAAAACTTATCAAAAAACTTTCATAGAAATAAGAATAAGAAAACCTTAAAAACTTTTATACCTACAGATTTTATGTATTTTGATTTTCTTAGTAATTTTTATCATGTTGAAAAAATATTTATTAACAGAGAGGAGACAACTATTTCAGCTGCAAATATTCTTGAAAATTTCTTTGAGTATGAAACTTTTTGGGTGCATAGATTTTCTAAATTTAAAGAAAGAGATTTTTTTAAAAACTTATTAGACTCAATTGGAGCAAAAACCAAGGTAATAGGCAACTATATAATTTCCTACAAGATTTATGATAGAAAACTCGCAAATAAATTAGACGTATTTTTAAACAATTGGTCTGTAAATAAATCAGATCATAAAATATTTAATAAATCTAAAAATTCTTATGATCTAAAAATTGATAGAGACAGGCAAACTTTTTTACAATTTGTTAACTCAAAAACAAAACTTTTTAAAGCATTTGATAACTCATTATTTCTCACTAAAGGTAGTTTTTTTAACGTTCCATTGAATAAATTACGTAAAGATTTAAAAGTATTACTTTCCTCTAAAAATCGAAATGTTAGGAAAAATATTACACTACTTATCGAAAAAAATTTTGCAAATTTATCTTTACCAATAAAATCTTTATGGAATGATAAAATAGTTACTGAAAAAAAGAAAATATCACTTTCATCTTTTGTAAATATTAGTCCAACAATTTTGTCAGATATGTATTTATGGTTATCAATTAAAAAACAAAATTCATCAATTTTAGCATGTAATGTTTATGACATAAGGCCAAACTCCTTTGATCAAAAGGCTTTTTTAGAAGCATCCCAATCATTGAATACTCCAGTTATAATCCAATCCTCATTTAATGCTATTGGACAAAAGACTAAATATAAGAACTCAGCTTTAGAGGGTTATTTAAAACTTAAAAATGGTGGAAAGGATTTTCTTACAAGTACATATAAATCTGCGCGTGATGTATATTTAAAAAATGAAAAAAATTTTTTATTTGGCATTGGTCTTGACCATATAGACTATAAAAACGATCTACCAAAAGGTAGAGCTATACAATTTATTAAATCATTACAAAAATATAACCTCGTAACTCACTATACTCTTGATGGATCACATATATTAGAAAAATTTAATAAAAAAAATTTTTCTTTTTATAAAAAAAAATTATTTGAAAAAGTAATAGATTTTGAAACTGATTTAATAAAATATATTAATAACAATGACATATTTGATTATGAATTTTGCGCAAGCGAGTTAAGTTATGTTGGTAACAATCGTAGAATTTTTATTCCCACAGTAAATGATATGATTTTTTTTTCAAAAAAACTAAACGAAATATTAAATAAAAAATCACTTAGCTTAATAAATATTAGACCAAGATTAATAATTGGAAATCTTGGAACTACACATCACGGTCATGATCAAAATTATAAAATTAAAGTTGAAAATTCTGAGAAATGGATAGAAAATACTAAAAGATATGGTATGATTTCAGCTGTTTTACATGGCACCTCAAGAAGTCATCCAGAAACTTTAAGAAAAGCGGTAATTGGTTGTAAAAAAATTAACGTTGCGGGTGATTTTTTACAGTCTTTAGTGTCTAATTTACCAGATAGATTAAGATCGGTTGTTTCATCAACAAATGATAATGAAAAAAAGAAACTTTATCTTATTAGAGAAAAATTAAATGACTTACCTTTAAAAAATCAATTAGAAGTTAAAAACGCTTTAAAATTCAAGTGTCTAGATATTATGAAAAATATAAATACTCCTATTCTTACAGATCTAGATATAAATTATTTTAAGTATAAACTTTACAATTATAATAATGATCAAATTAATACGATTATTAAAGCATTAATTTTTGAGATAAATAGTTTCAAAAAAATCAATATTAATAAAAAAAAAATTAAAACCTCTTTTTTACCTTCTCCTATAGAAGTGGAATATGGAAATTTTTATAAAAAAATAATAAAATCATCTATCGTCAATGGTTTTAAAAGATTTCATATTGATGTAGGCGATGGTAACTTTATCAATAGAGTTTTAAATGTAGAAAATAAAATTCAATACATTAAATCTCTTGATAAATCAAATTTGGTACACGTACATTTAATGACTTTAAATCCTCATCAAGGACAGGATAGTTATATAAAGAGGTATGCTAGATTAGGATCAGATAGAATTGGAATCCATAGAAAATCAATCAGCCATAAAAGTCAAATTAATTTAGCATTAGATCAAATTACTGAGAATGGGAGTCAACCTGGGATTTTTATAGAGGTTGATGAGGTCATTGATGATGAAATATTAAGTTTAATTTTAAAAAAGAATATAAATTGGGTTGTATTAATGGGTGTGCCAGTTGGTTTTGGAGGTCAATTTTTTAACGAACAAATCTTGTTTAAAGCTATAACTTTAAGAAAATTTGCCATCAAAAAAAAAATAAACCTGAAAATAGAGGTTGATGGAGGGTTAGATAGAGATAATATTTTAATGTGCAAAAATTTTGGTGTTGATTATCTGTCTGGATGGTCATTAGTTAAATCACCAAATATCAAAGAATACGAAAAAAATATCAATACCATAAGAAAAAAACTTAAATGAAAGATACCTTAATAATTCCATTGGCAGGTTATGGAAGAAAATTTGCCAATGATGGTTATAAGATTTTAAAACCATTTCTAAAAATTGATGACGATAATATAATGATAACTCAAATTATTAATAAATTTCCAAAAAAAATTAAGAAAATATTTATTGTAAGATCAAATTTGCAAAAAAATTATGTTGATGTTTTAAAAAATATTGAAAATTCAGAATTACATTTTATTAAACCTCATAATTTAGGTCCTCTTCAATCAATATATTCAATTAGAAAAGTCATCAAAAATCTAAAAAAAATTTATATAAGTTATTGCGATATAGATTGGGTTTGGAATAAAACAAATATAATAACAAACGAAAAATCAAGCTATGTTTTTTGCTTTAGGGGCTATCATCCTTTTACTCAAGACAATAATAATTATGCGTTTTGCAAAGTACAAAGTAGTAAATTTTTAAAAATTAAAGAAAAGGAGAGTTTTACAAAAAAATGGCAAAATGAGCCACTTTCCGTAGGATTATTTTATTTTAATAGTGGATCTGAACTCATAAATTGTTGTGAAAAAATATTTAAACATCAAATAACTGTAAATAATGAATATTTTCCATCACTGTTATTTAATTTTATAAAAAACAAAAAAGTTAAATTTGTAAAGAACTTCACACATATTGGAAAACCTACATATTATGAAATTTTTAAAAAGTGGAAATATTATTTCTTAAATAAGAAAAAATTTAAAAAAAAAAATTAAAAAATTTAATTTTGCAGATGAAATATTGATACCAGCGGCCGGTTTAAGTAAAAGATTTCAAGAAAAGAATATTCGAAAACCCAAATTTCTTCTGAATCTTATTAAAGAGAAAAAAAATATGATTGATCTAATAAACGAAAATTTAAATTCAAAAAAAAAAATTAATTTAATTACTCTAAAAAAATATAAATATGTAAGTGATAAATTCAAAGTTTATAGACTAAATAAGCACACAAAAGGACAAGCTGACACTATTAATCAGATTATCCCATTAATTAATGACAATAAATCAATATTTATTAATTCCTGTGATACTTTTTCGATATTTAATGTTGATAAATTTAGAAACAAAAAAAAAAACAGTGATATTATTGTTTTTGCAACTAATAACGTAGAGACAGATCTAAATACAAGCGAAGGTTCTTGGATAAAAGTAAATAATAATGATAGAATTTCAAAAATATATCTTAAATCAAAAAAAATAGAAAACTCTTTTAGAGTAACAGGAAATTTCTATTTTAAAAATAAAAAGATTTTTCAAGATTGTTACAATAAATCTAAAATTAAATTAATTAATGGTGAAATTTATATAGATACTCTAATTAATACAGGCCTTCAATTAAATTATAAAATTTCAGTATTAATCGATGATGTATATATTAATATGGGTACTCCAAAACTTTTTGGTGAATTTAACTTTTGGAACAAATACTTTAAATGAATAAATTAATTTCTTGTGTTATTTCATGCTATAACGAGGAAAAAAATTTACCAATTCTTTTAGATCAAATAATATCTAATAAATTAAATGATAAATTTCAATTTATAATTGTCAATAATGGATCTAATGATAACTCGTCATTAGTGATAAAAGAATTAGAAAATAAATATAAAGATATTAAATTCGTTAATGTTAAAGAAGACTTTGGTTGGGGTAACGGCATCATGACAGGTTTAAAACATGCTGAATGTGAACTTGTTGGTTGGACACATGGAGATCTACAATATGATCTTAAAGAACTTAATAATGTTTATAAAATAATACAAGAAAATGATAAAAAATATAATACCATTCTAGTTAAAGGTTTAAGGAAAAAAAGAAAATTAATCGAAAATATTTTTTCAAAAGGAATGAGTGTAGTTGCATCTTTAATATTATTAAAAACTTTTACAGATATTAACTCTCAACCAAATTTTTTTTCAAGAGATATTTATGAAAGTTTTGCAAACCCACCAACTGACTTAATGCTTGATTTGTATCTTTATAATAAAGTAAAAAAAATTGATAATCATTTAATAGTTAGATTTCCAGTAATTCAGCACGAAAGAAAATTTGGTATTTCATCTTGGAGGAAAAATTTTCTATCTAATTTTGAACTTTCTTTAAAACAATTTATTGGAATACTTAAAATTAGATTTACAAAATAATATGACAATTTACGTAGCTCATAGACAAAATAATCTTAAGACTTTAAATAAATTAGATTCAATCAATGTAAATTCAATTGAAATTGATTTAAGATCCGACTCAAAAGAAATTATAATTTCACATGATCCCTTTAATAAAGGTTTAATTTTAAAAAAAAAATTAAAAAAATTAAAAAAATTTCTATTAATTGTGGATATTAAAGGAACAGGATTTTCTGAAAAAGTTTATAAAATTCTAAAAAAAAATAAAATAAAATTTATTTTTTTAAATTTAATCGCATCAGAATTTGATTATATGATAAGTAAATCTTACTCCAATAATTTGTTTTTAAGATTTTCATCTTTTGAAAAACCTAATTTAAGTAATAAAATATTTAAAAATATAAAATGGGTATGGCTTGATTATTTTCAAAAGGAGTTAATTTCTTTAAAAGAATATAAATATTTAAAAAAATATAAAAAGAAAATTTGCCTTACGTCACCTGATTTAATTTATAAAGACATCAATGAAACAATTAAATATATTAAATATTTAAATAAAAATAATCTAAAAATTGATATGGTTTGTTCAAAACCTAAATTTATCAACTTATGGAAAAAACATTATAAATTTTAAAATTAATAAAATTATTTTTGATGAACAACTCTAAAAATAAAAAATACTGGCTTTCCAAGTCAAATCTTCTTAAATGGGAAAAAAAACCGCAAACAGCACTTATAAAAAAAAAAGATTTTTTCTGTGATTGGTTTTTTGATGGAAAAATTAATATCTATGAGAATTGTGTTCTTAAGCATATTAATGACGGATATGGTGAAAAATTTGCTCTTATTTGCGTTGATGCCAATAAGTTTGTTAAAAAATACACTTATTTTGAAATAAATAAATTAGTCAATAATTTTTGCATTCAAATATCTAAAATTTTAAATACCAATAAAATAGAAGATAAAAAGATAATGATACACTCATCGTCATCTATATATTCGGCTATTTCAATGCTTGGATGCTCTAAACTAGGAATTGAATTTTCAGTTATATTTGAAGATTTGGAGTTGGATGCGATTAATAACAGGATAAAATTATTTAAACCAGATCTTTTTATTTCAAAATGGAGCAGAAAAATATTTTATAATAAATTTAAAAAAAAATTATTTAAAACAAATTTTTATTTTTTTGATGAAATTAATTTATTCAAAAAAGACATAGTAATTGATAAGCATCTCAAATATTTTAATAGTCAAAAAAGTTTATTTACTTTATTTACTTCAGGTTCAACCGGAATGCCAAAAGGTATAGTTCATTCATCTGGTGGTTATTTACTATACTCAAAACTTACATGTGCTAGTCAATTTGGAATGAACATTAATTCAATAGTTTTAACTGCTTCTGATGCTGGTTGGATTAATGGTCATACTTATGCATTATTTGGTCCTTTATCGCTTGGTGCAACCTCAATTTTAATTGAAAAACCAATTCTATTGTTAGACATAGGTCTATTGAAAAATTTGCTTAAATTGAAAATTACAATACTTTATCTACCCGTCACATTAATAAGGTTAATCAGAGCTTTAAAAAATAATTTATCATTAAAAAGTAAAAGTTTAAAAACATTGGGTTCAATGGGCGAACCTTTGGCCCCTTCAGTAGCCAAATGGTTTGCTAATTCATTTAATCTAACAAACAAATCAATAATTAATACCTACTTTCAAACCGAAACTGGAGGAATCATATCATCTCCGAATTACAAAGACACAATCAAAAAATCTCCACATGGCTCAGTTGGAAAAGTAGTTACAAATAAAATTGAAATTACAAAATTAAAACCTAACTTTAAACAAGAAATCTGCGTATTGAACAGCTGGCCAGGTTGTATGAAGAATGTTTTAAATGGAAAAAAGGAATGGATGAAATATTGGACAAAGAATGGAACTTTTAGAATGTTTGATTTAGGAACACGTAAAAAATCCAGTATCTATATCCATGGGAGAGTAGACGATGTAATGAATGTAAGGGGGCATAGAATTGGATCAGAGGAACTGGAGTCAACAGTTTTAAAACTAAAAGATATTAATGAGTGTTCTGCTGTATTAATGAAGGATGAATTACAAGGATCATCAATAGCATTATTTGTTGTTTCAAAAAAAAAAATTAATAATAAAATTGATAATATTTTAAGTTCTAATTTTGGAAGATTTGCTATACCAAATATCATAATATACTTGAGTGAATTACCAAAAACTAGGAGCGGTAAAATCTTAAGAAGACTATTGAGACATCTGCTAAATGATACATACAATAAAAATCATGTAGATACTTCAACGATGTTGAATCCAAATATTATATATGAGATTCAGAGAAAAATTGCTAATATTTAATCTAAATGAAACAAATTCCAAAATCTTACTATTTAAAAAAATTAAACATAATTTTTAAAAAAATTTTAAACGATAAAAAATTAAAATTAAATTATTCTACGGCAACAAAAGACATAAAAAAATGGGATAGCTTAAATCATGTAAAGATTATATTGGAATGTGAAAAGCAATTTAAAATAAAATTTAATGTGAATGAGGTTAATAAAATTAATAATGTACAATATTTAATAAATTTAATTGGTAAATTTAAATAATTTAATTATAAATTCATGATTTTTAGTAGTTTTAATTTTATATTATTCTTTTTGCCATTTGTTGTAATAATTTTTCATTTTCTAAAATATTATCTTTCTGGAAAAATTGCTCTATCTTTTGTAACTTTAAGTTCGTTTTTTTTTTATTCTCAATGGAATCCAGTTTTTATTTTTTTACTTTTATTTTCTATATTGGGAAATTATCTTTTTAATATCCTACTTATAAAAAAACCAAGAAAATTTATTTTATATATCTCAATTTTTTTAAATTTATTAGTTTTAGGATATTTTAAATATAGATACTTTATAGCAGAAAATTTATCGTTGATAATAGACAATGATATTGAAATAAAAAGCATTATTATTCCACTTGGAATATCTTTTTTTACATTTCAGCAAATTGCACTTTTAATAGATACTTTCCAAAAAAAACTTAAATGTAAATCTTTTTTGGAATTTAGTTTTTTTGTATCCTTTTTTCCACAATTAATAGCAGGACCAATAGTTTTATTTGAAGATGTTAGAAAAGAAATTAAAAAAATAACTAATAATCAAAAGTTTTTATTTGAAAAAATTAATATTGGTTTTTGTATATTTGCTATAGGTTTATTCAAAAAAGTTGTAATAGCAGACACTATTTCTTTGTTTGTTAATAAGGGATATTCAGTAGTTAGCAAACTTACATTTATTGAAGCATGGTTATTAACGATTGGATATTTTTTTCAAATTTATTTTGATTTTTCTGGATATTCTGACATGGCAATAGGTATTGGATTGATGTTTGGGTTATTGCTTCCATTAAATTTTAATAACCCTTACTTTGCAACGTCTATGATTGAGTATTGGAAAAGATGGCATATTACAATGACAAGATTTTTTATGACTTATATTTATTCCCCTCTTGTGTTTAATTTAACAAGATTCTTTGCTTATAAAACAGGAAGTAATTTTTTATTTTTAAGTGTTGCATTATCAATTTTAATTACTTTTTCCCTTTCAGGCTTATGGCATGGAGCTAGTTGGAAGTTTGTTTGGTTTGGCTTGATCAATGCATTTGGTCTTATAATAAATCATTATTGGAAACAAAATAATTTTTATTGTAATAAAATTGTAGGATGGATTTTAACAATGATAACAGTGTTGATTTCTCTTATTTTTTTTAGAGCCGCAAATACTGACGAGGCTATTACAATTATAGAATTGATGTTTTCATTTGAGCAACAGGTTTTTCCACAATTTTTATTGAAATTTTCTAATTTTTTTAATGTAGAATTTAGTTATTTGGCTTTTCTTTCGACTGGTCAAGATACAGTAAATTATTTATTGATTTTAGTATTTGCTTCCTTAGCAACATATTTTTTACCAAATTATGCTAATAAAATTAATGAACTTAAATTAAATTGGAAAATTTCACTTTTCATATCTTTAATTTTTATTATTTCTTTAACAATATTAGATCGACCTCAATCATTCATTTACTTTGAATTTTAATAAAATGAAAAAAAAAAAAATTAATTTAAAAATAATTATTTCTATTTTAATTGTAGTTCTTTTTTATCAATTTTTATCTTTAATATTATCAAATACTCCTTTATCTAGGCATCCTGTTGATAAATTGGTTTATAATTTAAATTATTCTAATGAGATTTCAAAATACATAATTCTGGGTGATAGTATTACTAGAGATGTTTTAAATAGATACAAAGGAAATAATAAAAAAATTGTTAATCTTACAGTAGATGAACCAAGTGGAGTTCTAGGCTCATATTTTTTGTTGAGTAGATATTTACTTAAAAATGACCTAAAGAATGAGACTAAACATGTTTTTATTGCTGGTACACCTGAATTTTTTATTAACTTACAAACAGGTCATAGTTTAAGAAATGAAGTATATTTAAATAGCATCTTTAAAAATGAAAACGAAGTTAAACTTTTGAATAAATTAAATATTTTACCCAAGTCATATAATAAAATAGAAAAGATAAAAAATTATTTTAATTTTAATAAAAATATTCTGCAACCTATTTATGGATTATTGAAAAATGATAAAAATACTATTCTGGCAAATGGATATAATATTGATAAAGAAAAAATTATCTTGTACTTTAAAGAAAATTTAATTGGTCAGAAAATTTTAGATAAAAGATCAAATATAGATTTTTTTATATCAAAAGAAAATATATTTGTTCTAAATAAGCTTTGTGAACTTTCAAACAAAAATAAATTTAAATTACATGTAATATTAGCACCCACCCAATCAACTGTTTACGAAAATTGGATAAATAACGGTAAAATTCAAAAATTGAGTAATATTTTCACAAAAAATAATTTGTTAACTTGTGATAGTTTGTCATTTGTGGATTTGAACAGCATAAGATCATTCCCAGATCATGCTTTTAGAGATAAATATCATTTGAAAATATTAGATTGGTCAAAATTATATGTAAGAATGTTGTATAATTATATAGAAGAATTTTAAATTAGCTTTAATTAATATTGAAAAATAAGGTTTATTATTTAGCTCAAACTAGAGCAAGACTAGAGCATAGAGAGATAGATTTTAGCAGTTAGACTCATGGTTCATGATTTGATAGTCTTGAATTATGAAAAAAATCTTTTTAATTATTTTTATTTTGCTTAATCTTGTTTCCCAATCCTATTCTGGAGAAATAGAGGAACTTACAAAAGATTTTAATGTGAATAAATTAATGAAAAATGGATGGAAAATCTACTCAACAAATGCTATTTCCTCTTCAATGGTACTTTATCATCTTAAAAAGGATCAACAATTAGTGACTTGCAGCGTTAACAACAAAGGAATTGTTAGCTGTTGGAAACCATAAAAGACTTAAGATAAATTACGAAATATTTTACTTATTAATCTTGTTCAATTATAAATATTAGCATAAATACTCATGAAATTCATTAATGCCCTCGTGGTGAAATTGGTAGACACAAAGGACTTA
>MDTB01167193.1_pt1 | contig 11258 bp, 12 predicted proteins | sample 811161 | NCBI WGS metagenome assembly MDTB01 (sample SAMN05326650, study PRJNA326480) | marine metagenome | isolation source: seawater | place: Mediterranean Sea | collected 2009
AATTTTACCCGGTTTTCTTTCTACAAATTATAAATTAAAAGAATTTTTAAGAAATCTATCTATTTGGGCTATAATTACGCTGGTTATTATTGTAATCATTTATTTTATTAGTTTATGAGAAAAATAAATTTATCTATTTCTGGATGTATGGGAAGAATGGGTCGACAACTCATCAAATCCTCAAAAAAAAATAAAAACTTTAAAATAGTTTCCTTAACAGAGAGCTCATTGATTAATAGAAAAATTTCTGGATTGAAACCATCAAAAAATAATGAAAAAGCTTTCAAGAAATCTAACGTGATAATAGATTTTACTGTTCCTAAATCCACACTGGAGATACTAAAAATTGCAACTAAATTAAAAAAAAGAGTTGTTATTGGGACTACTGGTTTTTCAAAAAAAGAGGAAAGCTTGATAAAAAAATATTCAAAAAAAATTCCTATTCTTAAAGCAGGTAATATGAGCTTAGGAGTAAATCTTCTTATGTATTTAACAGAAATTGCTTCAAGATCTCTAGGAAATAATTTTTTAAGTAAAGTATATGAAGTACATCACAAACATAAAATTGACTATCCATCCGGCACGGCTTTGATGTTGGGGAAAGGAATAGCTGATGGAAAAAATAAAGATTTTTATAATTTAGTTGGAAAAAAATATTTGAATAAAAAATCTTTTCCTTACACAAAAAAAATTAATTTTAATTCTATTCGAAGAGGTGAGGTAATTGGAGAGCATGAAGTAAGATTTTCTAGTGGAAAAGAAATTATTAAACTTAACCACGAGTCTTTTGATAGAGCTTTGTATTCTGAAGGGGCATTAACTGCTGCTGCTTGGCTAATGACTAAAAAAGCAGGTCTTTATTCCATGAGAGACCTTCTTAACTTTAAGTGAATAATAAAGAAAAAAGCAAAATAATTATAAGGATATTAAATAAAACTTATCCTAAAGTACCTATACCACTTAATTATAAAAATATTTTTACTCTTTTAGTTTCTGTGCTTCTTTCTGCACAATGTACAGATGTAAATGTTAATAATGTTACAAAAGATATCTACCCAAAATATAATAAGCCAAATCATTTTGTGAAGCTTGGTAGAAAAAAAATTGAGCGGTTAATAAAAAAAATAGGAATATTTAGAGTTAAGGCTAAAAGCATCTTTTATTTATCGAAAACTTTAGTTGAAAAATATAAAAGTAAAGTACCAAAAACTTATGAGGAACTTGAACAATTACCTGGAGTAGGTCACAAGACTGCCAGTGTTGTCATGTCTCAAGGTTTTGGTTTTCCTGCTTTCCCAGTAGACACACATATTCATAGATTGGCTCAAAGATGGGGTTTAACCAATGGCAAAAATGTTGTGCAGACTGAAAAAGATTTAAAAAGAGTTTTTCCAATGAAATATTGGAACAGGCTACACCTACAAATAATATGGTATGGAAGAGAATATTGTAAAGCCCGAGATTGCTATGGAATAACTTGTAAAATTTGTAAAAGCTGTTATCCAAATAGAAAAAAACCCATTAAAACAAAAAAAGCATAAATGAAAATCCTTGGAATTGGCAACGCTATAGTTGATGTAATTTGTAAAGTTGAGGATAAATTTATCTCTCTAAATAATTTAACAAAAAGTACAATGAAACTTGTGGATGAGGCTGAATTTAAAAAACTATTATCTACTCTTACAATAGAGGAAACTGTCTCGGGTGGTTCAGTTGCTAACTCTATAGTGGGTCTCTCACAACTTGGAAATAAAGTTGGCTTTATAGGTAAAGTAAGCGATGATAATTTAGGTAATAAATACGAAGATGGTTTGAAAAAAGAAAATGTGCAATATTTCTATTCAAAGAAAAAAGAGTCAGTTCCAACTGGAACCTGCTTGATATTAATTACGCCCGACTCCGAGAGAACCATGGTTACTTTCCTTGGAACAGCTGGAAAAATAAATGAAAATGATATTGATATCAATGCAGTAAAGAAGAGCGAGATCTTATTTTTAGAGGGATATCTTTGGGACGAGGGTGAACCCAAAAAAGCATTTGAAAAAGCAATTAACAATTCTAATAAAGTTGCGATGTCATTATCGGACTTATTCTGTGTAGAAAGACATAAACCTCATTTTCTAGAATTAGTAAAAAATAAATTAGATATCACCTTTGCAAATGAGCAAGAAATCATGTCATTAATAAATGTGAGTAAATTTGATGAAGTGCTAAATTTTGCAAAAGAAATAAATAAATTAATAATTATTACACGTGGTGACAAAGGAGCAGTTGCAATCAATAAAAATGAAATCATAGAGTGCTCTGCTAAAAAAAATCTTCAAATTAAAGATTTAACTGGAGCAGGAGATTTATTTGCCGGTGGTTTTTTACACGGCTTAATTAATAATAAAACTATTAAAGAAAGCTTAGAAACTGGTACAGAGATGTCTTCAAAAGTAATTCAAATTATTGGCGCCAGATTGAAATAATTTATTTTTTTTTTCTTTTAAAACTACCTTTACCTTTTTTCGGCTTTACTATTCGTTTTCTATATTTAGATGTAAAAAGATCTTTTGCTATCTTGTTTCTTTTTTTCACAAATAATAACCATCTTTATTAATTAGAATAAAACTTTCATCCATAAATTTATCTGCGATCTTTTTTCTTAATCTATAAATATGTGTTTCAACTGTATGTGTATCTGCATCAGAAGAATAATTCCAAACGGATGACAAAATATTATCTTTTGATAACGGCTTTTTATTATTTAAAAATAGCTCTAGTAGCTGAATTTCTTTTTCTGTCAGAATTATAAATTCTTCTGATTTTGATAATTTTTTTTCATTTTTATTTAATAAATAGTTCTTCACATTAATTGAAGAATTTTGACTAAATTTTTTCTTTGCAGAAATATTTTCTATTAATTCATTAATTTCTTTTAAAGTTGAGGGAAGTTCTAAGTTAGCATCAAAAATATTGTTCGCTTGCTTTCTTTTTGTGGCTAGAATTTTTATTGAGCCACTCTTTTGGATTAATTCTTTCTGTTTGATCTGTTTAAGTGCCTCCTCGTGAACTAAGATAACATCATGGCTGCTACTTAAATTTTCAAAAGTAGGATTAAACTTTAAAAAAGTTTTAAGTTCATTTAATGTAGAGATAAATGAAGTGGGACCTAAAATTAGAACTTTTAATACATGCATATATTAATTAATAAAAAATACCTTTCTTATTACAAATATAAAGTAAAATGTTCCATAGGTAAAAGAGGAATTGGTTATAAGAAAAAGGAAGGGGATCTTATCACCCCTCTGGGCGATTATAGAATTAAGTATATATTTTACAGAAAAGATAAAATAAAGGGGTTTAAAACAAAATTAAAAACAGTTGTAATAAAGAAAAATATGGGCTGGTGTAATGATTCTAAATCAAAGAATTATAATAAGTTAATTAAATTACCATCAAACAATAGTTATGAGAAACTTTATAGAAAAGAAAATATTTATGACATTATTCTGGTGTTGAACTATAACATGTCACCTGTAATAAAAAATAAAGGTAGCGCAATATTCATACACATTTCCAGAAAAAATTATAAAAAAACTGAGGGGTGTGTTGCTGTTAAAAAAAGGGACCTGATAGAAATAGTAAAAAAATTACAAAAAAATACTAAGGTTAAGATCGTGAACCAAAAATAGCACTTCCTATTCTTACAAATGTAGATCCATTTTTAATAGCATTGTCGAAATCAGCAGACATGCCCATGCTCAAATGCTCTAGTGCAAGTGATTTATTTAATTCATTTACTGACTTAAAATATTTTTCGGTATTATTATCGTTAGGAGGTATTACCATAAGGCCGATCACTTTAAGGCTAAGTTCATTAACACAATAATTATAGAAAGAATCTAACTCGCTTGCAGATATTCCTGATTTTTGAATTTCATTTCCTATATTAACCTGGATAAAATATTTTAAACTTTTATTCATATTTTTTTGATGCTTAGCTAAAGCGTCAGCTAATTTTTGATTATCTACTGAGTGAATATAATCAAATATATTTACTGCATCTTTAGTTTTATTACTTTGTAATTTACCAACCATATGTAAATTTAAGTTTTGATTGTTTTTTTTTATTTCACTCCACTTAACTTTTGCTTCTTGAACTTTATTTTCTCCAAAATGATCATGACCAAAGTCTATTAAAGGTTTTATATGGTCTATAGAGAATGTTTTACTAATAGCCACAATATTTACTGGTTTAGAAGGTTTTAAATCGTCAATATTAGATTTTATTTTGTTAAATTTTTCAATTATCATATTAATAATGTTTATCTTTAAAAAAAAATATTTTTTTATAATTGAAAGTATAAAAGATATAAATCTAAAAAATATAAAAAATTTTGGAAAATATAGTATTATTTACAGAAATAATTCCCCTAAAAATATTGAAAAGCTAAAGAAATTTAGAACTGAATGTAAAATCAAAAGAATACCTTTTTTTATTGCTAATAACATTGATCTTATGAAAACTCTTAAAGCAGATGGATTATATATTTCTGCTTATAACAAAAAGTTAAGTCCAAGTTTTCTTAAGAATGATTATAAAATAATAGGGACTGCGCACAATATTAAAGAAATAAATTTAAAAAAATTACAAGGTTGTTCAGAAATTATCTTATCTCGATTATTTAAAACTACTTACAAAAATAAAATAGGTTTTTTAGGCGTGATTAAATTTAATTTATTATCAAAGCTTACTAAAGCACCTTTAACTCCTTTAGGTGGAATTAATTTAGAAAATTTAAATAATTTAAATAATGTAAATTGTGAGAACGTAGCATTATCATCCTTGGTTAAGAACGAATCTAACAAAATTCATACCACTTTAAGGTAAATAGATTTAAAAGAGTCAAAAAAAAAGGGGCGATAAAATCGCCCCTCTTTAAATATTCAAATAACGTTAATTAAAACGCAAATGACATAGCTATGATCGTCTCTGAAACGTCATGGTTTTGTATAAATCCAGCGTTTTCATATTCTGCTCTAGCTAGTGATAATGTAGCACCACCTAAAGAGTATGCAACTTGTACTGAATCCATCTCGATATCATACGTAGTAGTTGAACTTGTTTGGAAATTTCTTTCACCTACTTCGTTCGCGTAAGAGATTGATAGTTCGTCATTTACAGCGTAACCAATAGAGAATCCTGTATTTTCGTAGAATTCTACTTGTGTTGCACCAGCTGATAATACATCGATCTCTGGAGCTTTGTATGATTTACCATAACCAGCTGTTAAGTTACCTACAGCGTAAGTTATTGCATATGCACCATTTTGCTCTTTTTGACCGTTGTTAACTGTACCATCTGTGTAAAGGTTTTGTTCCATGAATGATCCAGTAAGAGTTAAACCATCAATCGGCGCAATCGTTAAAGAGAACTCAGTAGCTGAGTTACCGCCTGTTGCTGTTGTGTTTCCACTTTGACCATCTTTTTTTGGATTACCATGTGCTACAGAACCTGTAATTCCGAAAGGAAGTTCAGGTGTGTGGTATTGAATCGAAGCGTATGATCCCATATCATCAGGATATACTATACCTTCACTGTAACCAGTGTCAGACATACTTGTGTATGCTGATTGATCCCATGAGTATTTTTTGTTGTTTCCGCACTCAGATACACAGAATTTTAATGTACCCATATCATTCATTTTTAATGTGATTTGAGTATCATCGTTAATTGCTTGTCCTGGAGCACTACCACTTGTATCACCGTTAGTACCAGAAGTTGATGGATCTAATTCCATTGAATAGCTCCATGTGTATCCGTTATCCATTTCACCACTTGCTGTGAAATTTAATTCGTTAGTTACACCAACACCATTGTCTGTAGAAGCTCCTGAAACAGCGTTATACGTTGCTTTAGCAGTACCGTTTACTGTTAACTCACCTGCGTTAACTGAAAACATTAGAGACAAAGATGCGATAGAAACTAATAAAGTTTTCATTATAGTTTTCATATTTTTCCTTTGTTAAGTTATGTTTTAATAATTAAAACAGGGTATATTTATCAAATTTATTCAATTTTTCGTTATTTTACTTGATTTACAGAGCTTTTTTCGCCTGAGTGTTGCTTTTTTGTCACAATAATTCTACTTAAAATTCAAACTTATAACTTCCGCTCTATAATTTACTTAAAATTAACATTTTTTTAATTTATCCCTTAAAGTGTAAAAAATGTTCAAAATAATTAATTTATCTCTAATTTTAATTTTCTTAGTTTCTTGCAGCGCTATCAAACGTGAAAAAGTTGATACTAGAAAAGTCCCTATTAATGCTCAAGAGAGAGCCAGAAAAAATATTGAAGAAGGAAAAGGAACTTCATTAAAAGATATATTAGGTAGAGGTGGCAGCACAACTTATGAATTTAGCACCTCAAACGCTATGTGGCGTGCATCTTTAGAATTACTTGATTTTCTTCCTTTATCAACGGTCGATTATTCTGGTGGAATGATAATTTCTGATTGGTATTCTGAAGGAGTCTCGGATGAGTCTATAAAAATAACTGTTCGTTTTCTCGATAATGAAATTAGATCTGACAGCTTAAAAATTACCGTTCACAAAAAAATTTGTAAATCCATTTCAAATTGTAGAATTACTTTAATTAATAATAACGCTATTGCCAATGAGCTACTTACTTCAATTATTAAGAAAGCAGCAGAAATTCAAAAAATATCTAAAAAACAAAAAAAATAATTTCTGCTATGGAAAGATTAAATTTTCATTCTATTGAAAAAAAATGGCAAGACAAATTCGAAGAATTAAAACTTTATAATAATAATATTAAAGCCAAAAAGTTTTACTGTCTTGAAATGTTTCCTTACCCATCTGGAAAAATTCACATGGGCCACGTAAGAAACTACACTATTGGAGATGTTATAGCTCGTTACAAATTTTTAAACGGATTTAATGTTTTACATCCAATGGGATGGGACTCTTTTGGATTACCTGCTGAAAATGCATCAAAACAAAATAAGCTACACCCGAAAGAATGGACTGAAAATAATATTAAAGTAATGAAAAAACAGCTTCAAATGCTAGGTTTATCAATTGATTGGGACTTAGAGATATCTACTTGCAATAAGAATTACTACAAACATCAGCAGGAATTATTTATAGATTTTTATAATAAAGGTTTAGTTTCAAGGAAAGAAACATACGTAAATTGGGACCCTGTAGAAAAATCTGTTCTAGCTAATGAGCAAGTAATTAATGGTAGAGGCTGGAGATCTAACGCATTAGTCGAAAGAAAAAAATTATCTCAATGGTTCTTCAATATCACTAAATTTTCAGAAGAGCTTCTAATAGATCTAGAAAAATTAGATGGATGGCCGGAAAAAGTAAAATTAATGCAAAAAAACTGGATTGGTAAATCTTATGGGTGCGAAATTAAATTTGAAATAGATAACGATAAAAATTTTATTAATGTATTTACAACACGACCAGATACAATATTTGGCGCCAGTTTTATATGTCTATCTGCAGATCATCCTTTGAATAAGAGATTTGAAAAAAATAAAGATTTTATAAATTTTAAAAATAATTGTAATAAAACTGGTACAACAGAAGAAGCAATAGCTAACGCTGAAAAGTTAGGTTTTAATACAGGTTTGTTTGTAAAACATCCTTTTATTGAAAAAAAAAAATTACCTATTTACTTTGCTAATTTTGTACTCATGGACTATGGAACAGGCGCAATATTTGGTTGCCCTGCACATGATCAGCGAGATTTTGATTTTGCCAAAAAATACGGATTAGAAATTATTGAAGTTGTTTCAAAAGATGGTAAAGCCAATTCTCTTTTAAAGGAAGCCTACACTGGGACAGGAAAAATAATTAATTCAGATTTTTTAAATGATTTAAATATAGAAGAAGCCAAAAAAAAAATAATCCTAAAATTAGAAAAATCAAACATTGGAAAAAAAAGAACATTATATAGATTAAAAGATTGGGGTGTTTCTCGACAACGTTACTGGGGTTGTCCTATCCCTATGATTTATTTAGAGGATGGTTCAGTTGTTCCAGTTGATAAAAGTGAATTACCTGTTGAATTGCCAAATGATATTGATTTAAATGCCAATGGAAATCCACTAGATGCTCATCCAAATTGGAAAATAACTACTCATAAATCTTCAGGTAAAAAAGCTATCAGAGAGACTGATACGTTAGATACTTTTGTTGATTCTTCTTGGTATTATTTAAGATTTTGTTCTCCTGATCACAAAAATTCACCATTTGATGAAAAAAAAATTGATTATTGGATGCCAGTTGATCAATACATCGGGGGTATAGAGCATGCAATTCTTCATCTTCTTTACTCACGTTTTTTTACTAAAGGAATTAATTTGTGCAACAAACAAATTAAAATAGTTGAACCTTTTAATAATCTTTTTACACAAGGCATGGTTTGCCACGAAACATATAAAGATTCAAAAAACAATTGGTTATATCCAGACGATGTTGAAAAAATTAGTCCATCTAATGTCGTAAAAAAAGATGACAAATCAAAAGTAATTGTCGGTCCAGCTGAATCAATGTCCAAATCTAAAAAAAATACTGTTGATCCTGAAATCATGATCAAACAATACGGAGCTGATGCTGTGAGATGGTTTATATTGTCAGATAGTCCGCCAGAAAAAGATGTTCAATGGTCGAATACCGGAGTTTCCTCTGCTAATAAATTTTTACAAAAAATTTGGAACCTAAATTACACAATATCTAAAAAAAATGTCCAAAGTGAATTTTCAAGAAATGACAAATTAATAAAATCCAAAATTAATAATTTTGTTCATAAGATTGACAATGCTATCAAAAATTTTAGATTTAATGTTGCGATTGCTCTTTTTTATGAAGTTTACAAAATTCTTAAAGATGGTGTAGAAAATAATATTAGCAAAAAAGAATTAACAGAAAATATTATTTTGATAATGAAATTAATGGTGCCCTTTACACCTCATTTGGCTTACGAATGTCTAGAATTACATGGATGTAAAACTGAAAACCAATGGCCCAATATAAGTAAAAATGAAGGCTATCAACACATCAAATTTGTTGTGCAAATTAACGGTAAAACAAGAGATATTCTTGAAATCGAAAAAAACATGGACGAGAAACAAATTAACAAAGTTGTTAAAGATAAATCCAAAGCTCAGAAATATTTAATGGATAAAAAAATAATTAAAACTATATTTATAAGTAATAAAATAATAAATTATATTATCTAAATTATTTCATATGAATACATATAAATTCATTATTGTTGCAATTATGTTTTTGCTTACCAACTGTGGGTTTAAAGTTGTTGATTACTCAAAGTTAAATAATTTCAAGATTAGCGACATAGTTGCCACAGGAGAAAATAGAATTAATTATAAACTAAAAAAAAGTATTAAAATAATCTCTAGTGAAAATAGTGAAAAAGAAATAATCATAAACCTGTTTTCTGAAAGTAAAAACTCAATAAAAGAAAAAAACGAAAATAATGTAATCACTAAGTACAAGTTAGAAATCAAAACTAAAGTAAATTACCAAGTTTTGAATAATAATAAGACTGGTAATTTTGAGGTATTAGTATCTGGGGATTATCCGGTTGCCAAAAAATATTCAAAAACATTAAAAAATCAATCACAAATTATTGATAATTTAACTGACAAAATATCAACTAAAATTAAAAGAGAATTATCTAATCAGTTGAATGATTTATAAAAGTTATTTAGTAGAGAAAAATATCGATCACATTAAAGATAAATTCGTACTTTTCTATGGTGAGAACCTTGGGATGCTAAATGATTTTAAAGAAAACATAAAAACAGCTAATTCAGAGGTTGAAATAATTAAATTTGATAATGAAGATATTATAAAAAACACAGAACATTTTTTTAAAGAAGTTTTAAATTTTTCTCTTTTTGAAAAAAAAAAAATTTTTTTTATAAATAATGCAAACGATAAAATTTTATCAATAATAGAGGAAATTGGGCAAAAAATAGATCAACAAAAAATTTATTTATTTTCTAGTCTTTTAGATAAGAAATCAAAATTAAGAAGCTTTTTTGAAAAATCTAAAAGACATGCAATTATCCCTTGTTATCTGGATAATGAAATTAGTATTAAAAATATCATTTTAAATAAACTTAAGAACTTCAAAGGATTGAGTCCAGAAAATATAAATTTGATAACTGAAAATTGTAATAATGACAGGGTTAAGCTCAATAATGAATTAAACAAAATAAATCTTTTTTTTCAGGATAAAAATTTGAAAAAAGAGGAATTGATGTCTCTTTTGAATGTTAAAGTTCATGATGATTTTAATGCATTAAGAGATATGGCCATTAAAGGTGATAAAACTAACACCAATAAACTACTAAATAATTCCATTATAGATGCAGATAAAAGCACCTATTATCTTGCATTTGTTAATCAAAGATTTGTTAAACTATTATCAATTTGTGAACTCCAAAAGGACAAAAATATTGAACAAATTTTAAATAGTATTAAACCCCCAATATTCTGGAAGGAAAAACCTGTAATATTAGAACAATTAAAAAAATGGAATATTAAAAGAATAAAAAAAGTTCAAAGCGATATCTATAATTTAGAGATAAAAATTAAAACCACTTCTACAATTGATAAAAATATTATTATAAAAAAGCTTATAGTAGATATATGTAATTTAGCTAACGCTTAGTGAGCAAATCAGACACTAACTCAAATTGTTCTAAATCCTTATATTCTATCGTTATTTTTCCACTATTATTTTTTTTGTTATGTATATGAACCTTTAAACCAAGTAATTTTTCAATACGCTCCTGGGCTTTAATTACATTTGCATCATAAACTTTAGTATTAGTTCCTGAATTTTTTTTAGATTTTACCAAATACTCAACTTTTCTAGCACTATAATTTTTTGATACAATTTCTTCAGCAACAGAAGAAGCATTTGATAACCCAATTAAAGGCCTGGCTTGTCCTGATGTTAGACTTCCTTCTTCTAGCATTGCAACTACATCCTTTGGAAGAGTTAATAATCTTAATGTATTGCTTACGTGGCTTCTACTTTTTGACATTAGTTTTGATATACTCTCGTGATCATATTTAAATTCTTCATTTAATCTTTTGTACCCACGCGCCTCCTCTATTGAATTGAGATCGTCTCTTTGAATATTTTCTACTATTGCAACTTCCAATGATTCAACATCACTTAAATCCAAAATAATAACAGG
>MDTB01240238.1_pt1 | contig 11258 bp, 11 predicted proteins | sample 811161 | NCBI WGS metagenome assembly MDTB01 (sample SAMN05326650, study PRJNA326480) | marine metagenome | isolation source: seawater | place: Mediterranean Sea | collected 2009
CAAAATATTCACCATTTTTTTCTAAATTACTTGGTAATGGAATTCTTGAAACTTCATTTTGAATAGCTTCAACAGGAGTTCCGGCTGCTATTTTTCCTAATACTGGCACTTCAGCAGCATCAGCGTTATTAACATTTTCTTCATCTAAACCACCTTTAATTACACTGGGTGAAAAACTGTTGTATATATCATTTGCTGAAGCTGTTTCAGGAAGTTTTATAACTTCCAATGCTCGTGCTTTATGGGCAAGTCTTTTAATAAAACCTCTTTCCTCTAAAGCACTAATAAGTCTATGAATTCCTGACTTTGACTTCAAATTTAAAGACTCTTTCATTTCCTCATAAGAAGGTGACACACCAGAAGCCCTCAACTTCTTGTTGATAAATAATAGAAGGTTTTTTTGTTTTTTAGTTAACATAGAACAAATATCGTACAGAATCTGTTCTACAAAAGTTCTTCTTAATTAACAATAGCTTAAAATTCAACAAAATAGGGGTTAATTTAACTAAAGAACAGAAAAAATTGAATTTTTATCTAAGTTCTTCAAAAGTGATTCACCAATTAAAAAAGTTTTTATATTTGTATTTTTATTAATTTCTAAAAGTTCTTTTTTTGTTTTAATTCCACTTTCAGAAATTAATGGTCCAGTATGATTTGTTAAGATATTTTTAAGTTCATAAGTTGTGCTTATTTCTGTTTTAAGAGTTTTAAGATTACGATTATTTATACCTATTAATGCATCATTAAATCTAAGAGCTTTTTTTGCTTCCTCAGCAGTATGAACTTCTACAATTACTGACATTTTTAATTTAAGAGCTTCTTCATACAATTGGTCTGCTAAATTATCGCTTATACCTGCGATAATGATTAAAATAGCATCAGCACCATAACTTTTTGCTAAATGAATTTGAAATGGATCTACAAAAAAATCTTTACACAAAATTGGTAAATTTATTTTTTGCTTAATTTTATATATGTGCGTTAGATCACCAAAGAAAAAATCCTCTTCAGTTAAAACAGATAAGCAAGTAGCTTTGTTGGAGTTATATATTTCAGCAATTTTCAATGGGTCATAATCTTTAATAATAATACCTGCAGAAGGACTAGCTTTTTTAATTTCAGCTATAATTGAAATTTTGTCTAACTTAATATTTTTTTCTATTTTTTCCTTAAAATTAATAAATAAATTATTTTTAGTAATTTTATCTTCTAATGAATCTATTGAAATATTTTTTTTTAAAATATCAATTTTAGTGATTTTTTTTTCAATAATTTTTTTTAATATATCTTCAGCCATTTTGGATATCAGTTAAATGTTTAAAAGCATTACCACTTAAAATATGTTCTCTTGCATTTATATAAGCTTTATTAAAATCATTATGTTTTTCTGATACAATAAGACCTGCTGCAGCATTTAAGCAAACAGCCTTTGAAAAATCATTATCTTTACCTGTAAAAATTTCAATTATTTTATTAGCATTAAATTTTGAGTCATCACCCAGCAAGTTTGAGAAATTTTCAGCATTTATATTTAAGTCTCTTGGATTAATTATTATATCTGATAATTGACCATTTTTTAGTTGCACAACGTTAGTTTTAGCATAAGGTGAAATTTCATCTAAACCATCTTCACTATTTACTATCCATGCAAATTTAATATTTAACTTCTTAAGTCCATTTGCAAAAATTTTAAGTAATTTTTTATCAAAAACACCAACAACCTGTCTTTCAATTAACGCAGGACTACTTAATGGACCGATCATGTTAAATATAGTTCTTTTACCTATTTTTTTTCTAGTAGGGCCGACATGTTTCATAGCACTGTGATAATTTGGTGCAAACATAAAACCAAAATTATTTTTATTAATTTGATTTACAATATCATCAGGTTCTAAATTAATTTTAATTTTTAAAGCTTCTAAAACGTCTCCAGACCCACATTTTGATGAAACAGCCTTATTTCCATGTTTAGCAACTTTAGTTCCCATACTTGCTAGCAACAAAGCTGAAGCTGTAGATATATTTAATGTATTTTTTCCATCACCCCCAGTTCCACATGTATCAATACAATCTTTAACATTAACTCTTTTTGATTTTTCTCTTAATACATAAACTCCACCACTAATTTCATCAGAAACCTCTCCTTTTGCAGAAAGAAAGGTAAGAAAATCATAAATTTCTTGATCAGAAGCTTTACCATTCATTAAAATTTCAAATGCCTGCTTAGACTCATCGAATGTTAAATTTTCTTTATTTTTTAATTTTTTTAAAAATTTTTCCATTATTTATTATAATTTATAAAATTTTTTAATATTTTAATACCAATAGTCGTTTTAATACTTTCTGGATGAAATTGAACACCATGAACATTATATTTTTTATGCTGAATGCCCATAATTATTCCATCTTCTGTTTCTGCAGTTATTTCAAGATTTTTGGAAAATGTTTTTTTATCAATTATAAGACTATGGTATCTTGTTGCTTGAAAAGTACTTGGTAAATTTTTTAATATACCAATTTTTTTAGATTTAATTTTACTAGTTTTTCCATGCATCAATTTTTTTGCTTGTATTATTTTGGATCCAAATACTTGGCCAATTACCTGATGACCCAAACAAACTCCAAGGATAGGAATTTTTTTGTATAAGGATTTAACAATTTTAATACAATTTCCCGCACTGTTTGGATTTCCAGGACCAGGAGAAATTACAATTTTTTGAAAATTTGATTTAATAATTTGATTACTTGTAATTTCATCATTTCTTACTACTTGAACTTCATTTTTTAATGATGAAATATAATGATATAAATTAAATGTAAAACTATCGTAATTATCTATTAATAAAACTTTCATTATTTTATAGAACTTAATAAAGCTTTAGCTTTATTCACAGTTTCTTCGTATTCTTTGTTTGGTTTGCTATCTGCAACAATTCCTGCTCCAGCTTGAACATAAAATTTATTATTTTTTGCCAAAGCTGTTCTTAATGCAATACATGTATCAAATTCACCGTTAGCAGAAAAATAACCAATTCCACCAGCGTAGACTTTTCTTTTTGAAGTTTCAAGCTCATCTATAATTTCCATTGCACGAATTTTAGGTGCACCAGAAACGGTGCCAGCTGGGAATCCAGCTAATAGAGATTTAAATTTAGAGTAATTATTATTAAAAACACCAATTACATTGGATACTATATGCATTACATGTGAGTATTTTTCTATATTAAATTTTTCAGTGACTTTTACTGTATTAATTTTTGAAACTTTTCCAACATCATTTCTTCCTAAATCTAAAAGCATTAAATGCTCCGATAACTCTTTTTTATCACTAAGTAAATCTTTCATATTAAATTTATCTTGTTTTTTATTTTTTCCTCTAGGCCTTGTTCCGGCTATAGGTCTAATTGTAATTTTTTTATCTCTTAATCTTACTAATATTTCAGGACTTGCCCCTATAATTTGAAAATCGTGAAAATTGAAAAAATACATAAAAGGGGATGGATTGGTAATTCTTAACTTTTTGTAAATATCCAATGGTTGCTTAATTAGCTTAGTTTCAAATCTTTGACTTAACACCACTTGAAAAATATCACCAATTTTGATGTATTTTTTTGCTTTTTTAACCATATTAATAAACCTATTTTTTGAAGTATTTGACTTAACAATGTTTACTTTAGATACAGGTTTCAATAAATTTTCTTTGCTTATAATTTGTGATTGAATACTTAAATTAATTAATTCATTTTTAATTTCATCATATTTCTTTTTATAATCATTTATCTTTTCGTCTTTAAAAGTATTAACAATATAAAAAATTTTTTTTTTTAAATTATCGTGAATTATTAATATTTTAGGCCTCATTATTCTAACATCAGGAAGTTTTAAATCATCCTTGCAAGTATTGGGAACTTTCTCAATATATCTAATAATGTCGTATGAAAAAAAGCCTGATAATAATGAGCAAATTGGTGGTAAATTTTTTGGAGTTTTAAACCTAAAACTTTCTATTAAATTTTCTAATATTTTTTTAGGATCGCCTTTAATTTTTTTTTTCTTATTTAAATTATTTATATTATAAGCATTATTACCATTAAACTCCCATATTTTATCAGGTTTTTTTCCAAATATTGTATACCTTCCTTTAATAACTCCTTTTTCAACTGATTCAAAAACAAAACTATTTTTTTCAATTAAAAAATTATTAATAAGATTTAAAATTTCTTTATCTCTATTAGATTTTTTTGAAATAAATAGTACTTGATTTTTTTTCTGTTTGTGTTGAAACTTGAAATCTTTTAAGTTTCTATTAATCATCATTTAAAGTAATTTTTCACTCTTTCAATTGTTTTTTGATTTATTTTAACCTTATATTTTTCGTTTAAAAAATTATCATAAGATGAGTAGATTTGATCTTTTAATTTATTTTTACTTTTATTTTCATAAATTTTAAATTCTTCTGAATTTTTTGAAATATTTTCATTATTAATACCGACTATTTTAACTATATATATGTTATCATTTTCATCATTCACTAAACCAAAGGAGTTTTGTGACATTGAATAAATTAATTTGATTGAATTATTAGTAAATATTTTTTCATCTTCAATTGAATTTATTTGAGTTTTTTCTTTTTTAATTGAATTTTTAGTTATTATTTCTTCAAATTTACTTTGAGTAAATTTTTTATTACTAATCTCATTCAATATCTTTCTATTATAGTCATACTTTTTTCTCTCAAAGAGTATTTCAGTTACTCTATTTCTAAATTTTTTATCATTTTTTTTTGGTAAAAATTTATTTACGTCACTTATTTCATATAAAACATAAAAATTTCCTTCGTCAAAAAGTTGAATTTCTGTGTCTTTCATTTCATAAATTTTTTTTTCTACTGGATCGCTTTCACTGTCTTTAATATAGTTTTCTTTTTTGATAAGTTTTAAGTTAAAGTTAGTAGCCACATCTTTAATTGTCACGCCATTTGACATTTCATTTTCAATTTCATCAATTTTATTGAAAAAATCGTGATTATAATCATCTATTCCAATTAAATTCTTTGGTGTAATTTTTAAATAAGAAAAGCTAATATATTCTTCTTTTAAATCCTCAGAATTTTCATTAATAAATTTATCAATATCTTCGTCTGAAATATTATTTTTTTTAACGTAAGCATTGTTTAAATTTATATAATCTAAATTTATTTTACTTTTTTGTTCTTTAAAAGTTTTATTAGTTATAAAAAAAGGAGAGTTAATACCTCCACCTATATAATAAAACAGTTTTTTTTGTAATTCATTTTTTTTAACTCTTAGTTCAAATTCAGCTGCTGTAATGTTATTGCTTAATAAAAATTTTTCATATTTTATCCTTGAAAAATTATTATTATCGTCAAAAAAATTTGGATTTTTTTTAATATTATTTGCTAATGATTTTTCAGAAATCACAAGATTTAAATCTTTTATTTCCATTTCTAGTAATTTTTCTGATACTAACGTTGAAACCAATTGTTCTAAAACTTTATTTTCTAAATTATCTCTAATTGTGTTTTTATCAATATTTGAAGTATTTAAAAAGTTCATTAAATCTTGAGTTGATATATTTTCATTATTTATTTTGGCTACATTATTGGTATTGCCTCCACTAAAAACACCACCCATCCCCCATAAGACAAATGGTATAATTAGTATACCAACAAAAACACCTGCTAATTTTGTTTTCGCAAAGTTTCTTATTTTGTTTAACATTTTCTAATTTTTAATTTATTGAACTATAAAAGACAAACCTATAGATTAAAATTTTCATTATGACAAATAAATATATGTATTTTATTGCAAATTGGAAAATGTTTGGCGATTTAAAGTCGCTTAAATCATTAAATAAAGTTATTAATTTTTCAAGCAAGTATAAAAGGAAAAAATTTAAGTTAATTTATTGTCCACCATATACTTTGCTGGACTCCTTTTCAAAAAAAATTAAAAAAACTCGAATTGAACTTGGTGCGCAGAATTGTCATTTTGAAATCTCAAATGGACCATTTACCGGCTCTATAAGTCCAAGCATGTTAAAAAATATAGGTTCAAATTATGTAATTATTGGACATTCTGAAAATAGAAATATTGGCGATACAGACAGTCAAATAAATAAAAAAATAAATTCGTCAATAAAATCTGGTTTAAAAATAATATTTTGTATTGGTGAAACACTAATTCAAAAAAAGAAGAAAAAAACAAATCAAATTTTAAGTAAACAAATTTTAAAGGGACTATTTAAAATAAATAATTTAAATAAAATTTTAATTGCGTATGAACCTGTTTGGTCAATTGGTACTGGCGCTGTACCCAGATCTTTTGAGTTAGAAAAAAACATAACTTTTATTAAAAAAATTTTAAAAAATAAGTTTAGAATTAAAAATCCTAAAGTTTTATATGGTGGGTCAGTTAATGCTAAAAATGCTAAAAATTTAGCTGCAATAAACAATATTGATGGTTTTTTAATAGGAGGAGCCTCACAAAAGGCAAATAATTTTATTGATATAGTTAAAAAAACTATTATTTAACTGTCATGGAAAATATTTTACTTGTTCTTAACATCATATTTGCAATTTTATTAGTACTGCTGGTTTTAATTCAAAAATCTGAGGGTGGCGCTTTGGGCATAGGTGTTTCTCAAGAAAATTTCATGTTTTCAAGATCTGCGGGTGATTTTTTTACCAAAGCAACAGCAGTAGTAGCAACTTTATTTATTGTTTGTAGCCTTAGTTTAACAATCATTTCTAGAGAGGATATGCCTTCGTCAATGTCAGTTATTGATAAAACAGAGGAAAATACTGGAGATGAACCAGAAATTCCTGAAAATAATAATTAATAGTTTTAAATTTTAAATATATCGTCTATAACATAATTCCATGGCGCGATATATATTTGTCACTGGCGGCGTGGTCTCATCACTTGGAAAAGGACTATCATCAGCTTCGCTAGCTTATCTTCTTCAATCAAGAGGTTTTAAAGTTAGAATCAGAAAACTTGATCCATATTTAAATGTAGACCCTGGAACCATGAGTCCTTTTCAACATGGAGAAGTGTTTGTAACAGATGATGGCGCAGAAACCGATTTAGATCTTGGACATTACGAGAGATTTTCTGGTATTTCAGCAAAAAAATCTGACAACATTACTACTGGAAGAATTTATAATGATGTTTTGAAAAAAGAGCGTAAAGGAAAATATCTTGGAAAAACTGTTCAGGTGATCCCTCATATTACAGACAGAATTAAAGAATTTATTAAAGATGATGTTGCAAAAGAAGATTTTGTAATTTGTGAAATTGGAGGGACAATTGGAGATATTGAGAGTTTACCGTTTGCTGAAGCAATAAGGCAATTTTCTAATGATGTAGGTAAAAAAAATACTATGTTTATTCATTTGACATTAGTTCCTTACATGAAAGCATCTGATGAAATAAAAACTAAACCCACTCAACACTCAGTTAAGGAACTAAGAAGCATCGGTATTCAACCTGATATTATTATTTGTAGATCCGAAAGGCCAATACCTTATGAGCAAAGAAAAAAAATATCTTTATTCTGCAATGTTGATATTAAAAATGTAATTGAGACAGTAGATGTTAAAACAATATATGAAGCACCAATCAGTTTTTACAATGAAAAACTTGATAAACAGGTCCTTGATTATTTCAAAATAAAATCAAAAAAAAATGTTAATTTAAATCCATGGAAAAAAATAACCAAAAATGTGCTTAATACCAAAAGGTCTGTTAATATAGCAATCATAGGTAAATATGTAAATTTAAAAGATGCTTATAAATCACTTGATGAAGCGTTAACTCATGGTGGGATTGCAAACAATATTAAAGTTAAACTTATAAGAATAGAATCTGACAAATTAAAAGTTTCAGAAATAAAGAAAAAATTAAAAGATATTTCTGGTGTATTAATACCTGGCGGCTTCGGTAAAAGAGGAACAGAAGGTAAAATTGCAGCAATAAGTTATGCTAGAAAAAATAAAATTCCTTTTTTGGGTATATGTTTTGGAATGCAGATGGCAATCATCGAGTTTGCAAGAAACCAACTAAATATTAAAAATGCTACATCAAGTGAATTTGGTTCTAGGGGCACACCTATCATAGGATTAATAACTGAGTGGAATAAAGACGGTGTAATTATTAAAGGAACGAATAAAGAATTAGGTGGAACCATGAGGCTTGGTCTTTATGAGGCAAGATTGAAAGAAAATTCTTTAATAAAAAAAATATATAGTTCAAAATTTATAAAGGAAAGACACAGACATAGATACGAAGTAAATATTAATTATAAAGATAAATTTGAGAAAAAAGGTATGATTTTTTCAGCCTTATCACCTGACAAAAAACTACCTGAAATAATAGAGTTAAAAAATCATCCTTGGTTTGTAGGAGTTCAATTCCATCCTGAATTTAAATCTAGACCTTTAGCTCCACATCCATTATTCTCATCATTTATCAAAGCTGCAAAAAATCATAGATGAAAAATATTACTGTAAATTGTAACAATATTGAAATTTCAAATAACAAAAAAGTTTGTTTAATAGCAGGCCCTTGTCAGCTAGAAACTGAACAACACGCTATGGATATGGCAGGAAAGATTAAAGAAATTACTTCAAAATTTAATATGGGATTTATCTATAAAACTTCATTTGATAAAGCTAACAGAACTAGTCTCAAGGGTAAAAGGGGAGCAGGCCTAGATAAATCTTTACCTGTTTTCGATAAAATTAAAAAAGAATTAGATGTACCTATCTTAACTGATGTACATAATATAGATCAATGTTCAATTGTATCTGGACATGTAGATATATTACAAATACCAGCATTTCTTTGTAGACAAACTGATTTGTTAATTGCTGCAGCAAAAACTAATAAAATTATAAATGTAAAAAAAGGTCAGTTCTTAGCACCATGGGATATGGTAAATGTAACTAAAAAAATTTCCGACTCTGGAAATAATAATATTTTAGTCACAGAAAGAGGTGCGAGTTTCGGATATAACACATTGGTATCTGATATGCGTTCATTACCAATAATGGCAAAAAATGGTTACCCAGTCATTTTTGATGCAACTCATTCTGTTCAACAACCAGGCGGACTTGGTGAAAAAAGTGGTGGACAAAGAGAATTTGTAGAATATCTAGCAAGAGCTGCTGTTGCAGTTGGAGTAGCTGGAGTTTTTATTGAAACACATCAAGACCCAGACAATGCTCCATCTGATGGCCCTAATATGGTTCCATTAGATAAATTAGAAAATTTATTAAAACAAATTTCTGAAATAGATAATTTGATAAAAGATTAGATGAGCAAAATATTAAAGGTTATAGCACGTCAAGTTTTTGACAGTAGAGGAAACCCTACAATTGAAGCGGAAGTATTTTCTAAAAACACTAGTTCATCCGCTATATGTCCATCGGGCGCATCAACTGGAAGTTATGAAGCTTTTGAAAAAAGAGATAAGAATAATAAAAAATATTTAGGCAAAAGTGTTCTTAGTACAGTGAATCTGGTAAATAAAATAATTTCAAAAAAACTTAAAAATCAAAACGTACATAATCAAGAAAAAATAGATTCATTATTAATCAATTTAGATGGAACAAAGCAAAAAACAAAACTTGGTGCTAACGCTATTTTATCTGTTTCAATGGCAGTTAAAAAGCTTTCTGCTAAATTAAAAAAAATTCCTTTATACAAAAGTTTTCTAGTTAAAAAAGATTATAAGTTACCTTACCCATTAATGAATATAATAAATGGTGGAGCTCATGCAAACAATGGATTAAGAGTTCAAGAGTTTATGATCAGACCAGATAAAGCAAAAAGTTTTTCCGAAGCTATAAGGATATGTTTTATAGTAATAAATAATTTAAGAGGTTTGATAAAAAAAAAAGGCTTATCTACGTCTGTGGGTGATGAAGGTGGTTTTGCGCCAATGATCAGTAGAAATGAGGATGCTTTAGATTTGATAGTAAAAGCAATTAACAAATCTGGATTTCAAAATGGTAAAGACGTATCTATTTGTCTTGATGTAGCTGCTAATGAATTATTTAAAAAAAATCTTTATTCAATACACTCAAAAAAATTTGAAAATGTTGATAAATCAATAAAAAATTATATAAAAATTATTAACGAATATAAAATTAAATCGATTGAAGACCCTTTTTCAGAAAATGATTGGCTGTCATGGACCAGATTAATGGGCTCTATTAAAAAAACACAAATTGTCGGAGACGATTTGTATGTCACAAATCTTGAAAGGTTAAAAAAAGGTTTTTTAAATAACTCATCAAATGCTATTTTGATTAAACTTAATCAAATAGGCAGTGTTTCCGAAACTTTAGAGGTTATTAAGTTTGCTCAAACTATTGGCTATGAAACAATAATTTCGCATAGATCAGGTGATAGCGAAGATACATTTATCTCCGACTTAGCCGTAGGTACAAATTCCAGCCAAATTAAAACAGGATCTTTGGCAAGATCAGAAAGAGTAGCAAAATATAACCAATTACTTAGAATAGAAGAAGGGCTAGGAAAAAGAGCTAAAATGAATAAAATTCATTAATGTTGTCAAAAATAAAAAAAAATTATTTTTTATATATATCAATTTTTTTAATGCTTTATTTTATATTTAGTCTTTTAAATGGAGAAAGAGGACTTTTTTCATATTTTAAAAAAAATAAAATTCTTAAAGATTTAAAAAACGAAGAAATGCAATTATCTTTAAAAATAAATAAATTAGAGATAAAAAATTCGCTACTTACAGATAATTTAGACTTAGATTATGTAGAATTTCTTATACGCGACAAATTTTTATTGGGAAAAAAAAATGAGACAGTTTATATAATCAAATACGATGATAATTAGACACCCCGAAAAAGTAAACAAACCAGTTAACCCCATTAAAAAAAAACCAAGCTGGATAAGATCGAAACTTACAAATAGTCAGGAATTTTTTTTAACTAAAACTATAGTAAATCAATATAATCTTAAAACTGTTTGCCAGGAAGCTAACTGTCCAAATATTACTGAGTGTTGGAGTAAAAGACATGCAACTTTTTTAATTATGGGTGAAACTTGTACTAGAGCTTGTGCTTTTTGTGATGTTGCTACCGGAAAACCAAAACCACTTGATTTTCTAGAACCAATTAAAATCGCAAATGCTGTAAAAAAATTAAATTTAAAACATGCGGTCATTACTTCTGTAGATAGAGACGATCTTGATGA
>MDTB01026835.1_pt1 | contig 11257 bp, 8 predicted proteins | sample 811161 | NCBI WGS metagenome assembly MDTB01 (sample SAMN05326650, study PRJNA326480) | marine metagenome | isolation source: seawater | place: Mediterranean Sea | collected 2009
GTGTGCTCGACCGTTAATCTTTTATTAGTGATCTTCTGGAGTAACTTTTTCATGATAGGAAAAATACGTTTCTTGCGTTTAATTGTAGCGGTTTGTCTAAGCTATTGGTACTCATCCTTGCTATTTTCAGGTGCTCATAGCACGGGTAAGCCTCGACCTAGTTCTGTAGAAACTGCATTTGTGGAAAAGAAAATTCAGTCATTGTTTGCCGAAGTCGAAGGAAGGATGGTTTCGGAAGGAAAGGAGGCAGTAACAGCTTCAATCAATGGCATAGTTGTAATTAACGAATTACGTTTGGGGGATTATGTTCGGGAGGGTCAGGTGATTGCCCGACAGGATAGTAGAGAGCTTAGATTTAGGAAAAAAAATCTTCAAGTATTATTAGTCGACGCACGATTGGAACATGACGAGCTCGAAGCGGATATTAACACGCAGCAGTTACTCCTTGAGATTGATCAGCAACAGGTTGAAATTTTTTCAAACAGGGCCAACCGGGCAGCGGATTTACGAAAAAAAAATACTCTTTCGCAACAGGAACTTGAAACCAGCGTTAATGCCAAGCTGAATGCAGAAAAAAATCTTTTTGAAAGGCAGAATTTAATCGCTAGCAAACAGTTTCAACTACAGCAGGCCGCTTCTCGGTTATCCCGTTTGAGGTTTGATATGGAACAGCTTCGTTTAGATATTAAGGAAACTAATTTAGTAGCGCATCAATCGGGGCAGGTCATATTTTTAAAAGATTATAGCCGTAGCTTTGCTCGAGAGGGTGAGATCATTGCTGAGATTTTAAGTCCACGCGGTTTTGAAGTAGATGCTGAGATTCCCGTACAGCTGATTGAGTATTTGAAATCTGTCAAGATGGTTGACGGACATAGTATTTCGGGAACTCCATTGAAACTAAAGCCTAGGGTTCTGCTTCCGGTCCAAAATATTAGGACGGCGACTCGTACCATGCGTTTTTCGGTCATTGGTCAACTCGACCCAGTGATTCAAGCGGAAAATGCTCTTGTTATGTTGCGGATACCATCGACGGAACAGATACCAGTGTTAACAATTCCCAAGGACGCCTTAATTCCCGTTGGCGGCAGACATATTGTTTTTTCAGTCGAGGATGGGAAAGCCGTAAAAAAAAGAATTCGGTTGGGAGATCCAGTCGGTGAAAGTTTTATAGTCCTCAACGGATTGGTGGAGGGCGAGGAGGTTGTTGTTAGAGGTAATGAGCAGCTCACCGATGGTAAATCCGTCTCAAAAAAAAATAGCGGGGGTTTAGATAAAAAGCGTGTCGTCATGAATTCACGACCTCAGATCAAGGGTGATCTCTGGAAAATTGAATGGACTACTCCCCGCGGAGTTAACGATGCGTTACTGACTGTCTCGGAGACTGAAGCTTTTTTTGATGATAAAAAAATAGATCTTATAAGGGCGGGAAGTTCTATAAATTTTCTCGTAGAACTTCAGCGTCCCTTTGGACCGATTGTTTTAGAGTTTACCGGGATTGTTAAGGGTGACAAGATGTCGGGGGAGCTGGTGATAAGAGGTCTTCCGAGTGGCGCTGACCGTGTAGTTGCTTTTTTGGGTGAAAAAGAAAGTACCTGATGGGAAGATTGATTGAGGTCGCTATTCAAAGACCGGTGGCAGTTCTTGCACTCGTTCTACTCGTGGTTCTTTTCGGGGTGGTGGCCCTTCGAAATATCCCCATTCAAATGAGTCCCGATATTGAAAAGCCAATCCTTGAAGTTAGAGTTAACTGGCCGGGCGCATCCCCTGAAGATGTCGATCGTGAGATCGTGTCACGGTTGGAGACTGAACTGGCCTCATTGACCGGAGTGGAGGAGTTGCAGTCAAACTCAACACGAGGGCGCGCCCGTGTAAAGCTGACATATTCCGTCCAACATGATATGGACAGTGCGCTAGTGCTTCTTCTGAGTAAGCTTTCCTCTGTGGACGGGTTGCCAAGAGACGCGCAGACCCCTCGAGTAAGGACCTCAAATGCAGATGATAGCCCGATCGCTCGTCTGGCACTTGTTGCCAAAAAGGAATCCTCAGTTAACCTCGAATCCTTAGGTAGTTTCGTAGAAAATACTGTGGTTGATCCCCTAGGAAGGGTCGATGGAGTTTCGGAGATAACCGTGTATGGGGGCGGTCGCCGTGAGATGCGGGTTTTTATTGACCCAGAAAAACTCATCCAATATCGAATTACTCTTACAGAGGTTATTGATGCCTTGAGGACCTCGTCTTCAGCGATGAGTGTTGGGATGGTAAACGAGGGGAAACGAACCTACACGGTTCGGACCGAATCCATTAACTATACACCGAGAACAGCGGGGAGAATTGTACTTAGGACCGATGTATTTAAGAATGGAACTATTGCTCCGGTTCTCTTATCCGACGTGGCCAAAATCGAGTTAAGTATGCAGAAAAGGAGCAGCTTTCGCAGGCTTAATGGTGAAGAAGCGACCATAATTAACGCGTTGAGAGCCCAAGGTACAAATGTCGTTAAAACCATGGGGCGGATTCGCGAGGTAGTGGAAGAGTTAAATAAAGCGGAGCTTGGACCTCGGGGTCTTGAACTAAGACTAGTTTATGATGAGACTAAGTATATAGTCTCTGCGATCGATCTCGTTCAACAAAATATTTGGATAGGTGGACTTTTAGCGTTAGGTATTTTACTGCTGTTCCTTCGTTCTTTACTCCCGACGATCATTATATTTGCAGCCATTCCTGTCTCTGTAATTGGGACATTTGTAGCGATTGCTTCTCTTGGTCTCTCAATCAATGTGATTTCTCTGGCAGGCCTCGCGTTTGCCGTCGGGATGGTTGTAGATGCTTCCATCGTCAGTTTAGAAAATATTTTCAGGCTCCGTCAGCAGGGGTTGCATGCTGAGAAGGCAGCATACCAGGGGGCTCGGCAAGTCTGGGCGCCAATACTGGGTTCCGCTTTAACAACAGTGATTGTCTTCGTACCTGTCTTACTTCTCGATCTTCCTGTGGGGCAGTTATTTCAGGATATAGGGGTAGCGATATCGGTCTCTGTAATGATTTCTGTGATAGTTTCAGTCACTGTGATCCCGGCACTTGCCTCACGACTACTTGCAGGCTCTCCAGGGAGATATTCAAAAACATTCCGAATACCGATTTTAGATCACATTGCGTCTTTCTTTTCCTACTTGATCATTTTGTATACCCGAACCGTCGTAAAACGCCCTATTATCGGGATTTGTGCGGTATTTATGGTTCTTGGAAGTGCTTTGTTTGCGAGTTATTTTATGTCTCCAAAGCTGGACTATCTTCCTGATGGCAACGCTAATTTTACATTTGGTCGTATTATTGTTCCTCCTGGGTACTCCATGGATGAGACGGTTAGGATCGCGAGGAAGATGGAGGATGCGGCTCGGCCATTGTGGGAGGGAGAAACGAAGCCTGACGGTCCACCTGAAATTGAGCGTTTTTTCTTTGTCGCTTTTCCCGGTGGAGCTTTCGCAGGCGCATCTGCGGTAGATCCCTCAAGAGTCTCCGAGCTTAAAATGGTGTTAATGAGACCGATATTTGGCGAACCCGGTGCAAGGGCCTTTGTAAGGCAAGCGTCTCTGTTCGGACGCTCTGTTGGCGGTTCAAGATCAATACGCATTGAGATAACTGGTAATGAACGTGCAGACGTACTGCCAGTTGCACAAACGATCAGTGAGGCTTTGGAACAAAAGTTCTCTAGACGTGAAGGCAACCAAATTAGAGCGATACCCAGTCTGAATTCTGAGGCTCCCCAAATTCGTATAACGCCTGATCTTAATGCTTTGGCGAGAGCAGGTATATCTGTCAGGGAGCTATCGTCCGCCGTGGATGTTTTTAATGATGGTGCGAACGTGATAGAGATCCCTATAGGTGGAGACCTGATTGATCTTATAATAGTCGGAAAGTATGCAGAGCGTCTGACTACAGCATCACTCGGTGAAATACCTATTATTACTGGGTTAGGAAACGTTTTTCGGTTGCGACAGTTAGCTGATATTGAGATCGTAAATGCCCCAGAACAGATCCGTCGTCTTGGTGGACAGAAATCTCTTTCAATTCGGGTAAGACCAAATGAGGCGATTGCGCTTGAGGATGCGGTCAATTTAATCGAGAGGGATATATTACCTGCGATAAAGGATCGTACAGTCGACGCCGGCGTTAACATATCTCTAAGAGGCGCTGCGAGTGCTTTAGACCAGACTTGGACTGCTATGCAGGAAAATGTAGCGACTGCGGTGGCGGTGATATTTCTTGTTCTGGTGGTTTTACTTCGCAGTTTTGTGATGCCGGTTATTATAATTTTAGCGATACCCGTTGCCGTAGCAGGGGGAATTGGCGGTCTCGCCCTTTTGAATATTTATATTCGACAACCCTTAGATATGCTTACTATGCTGGGGTTTGTGATTTTGACAGGAGTTGTTGTAAACAACGCAATTCTGCTCATAGAGCAAACTATTTGGCATATCGATGATGAGGCATTATCGCCATTTGACGCTATTGTCTCTGCGACAAAAAATAGAATTAGGCCGATCTTTATGTCTACTTTGACTTCATTGTTTGGTTTGGTGCCATTGGTGATTTTCCCAGGTGCCGGTTCAGAGCTATATAGAGGTATCGGTGCTGTTGTTTTTGGGGGTCTTGGTCTTTCAACTATCTCGACCCTTTTGGTGGTTCCTCCTCTGCTTGGGATAGCATTAAAATTAAGAAAACCGAAGCCAGAAGATATTGCAAATACCCTTTCTTAACCTTCAATTTTATCCTGATTGAAATGGAAGCGTTAAATTTTTAAGATGGAAAAATTGGATGATTGGGTTGTATCTAAATTACTCGGGTTGCTTAAAGCTAAAAACTGCCTCAGATCTTTTTGATAGAAGGTTTAATCATTTACAATTTAAGTGTAGAAGAATTAACTAAATTTGTATTATATTTTTCTAAAGCAAGCCACCTTAGGTCTAGTTTAAGACGGTTTTCTTAATGACCGTGTAGGTTGAGAAATTTGTTTAAAGCGATGCCTTTTTACCTCTTATCTGACCGATGAAGTACCATGACTTTAATAATTTTTGGTTTCGAAAGCGATCTAAGGTATTTATAGAAAGACGAAGATGGCTGTCCAGTAAGGGTCTGAATATCCTCAAGATTATGAAATTCGGGTTGAGTGGTGTACTTCTTCATGCAGATACCTAGAAGAATTTTGATTTCGCCAGTGCTCGACATATAACGCCTTAGTATAGACATCAGTTACGTTACTAAGAATTTTTTCATGTAGTTTTTTAATTTTTTTTATACAATTTTCTTAAAGCTATTAAATAAGTTCTATTGCACGATAAAAAAACATACCAAATTTGCCACTAATTTTTCAAAAAAAAATGCTTTTCATGCTCGAAATAATGTTACTTAATTAATGGAAAATGTTCCTGTTTAATAGTAAAGAACTCGAACTGATTTAAAAAAAGAAATTTTTTAGTTAAAAAATGATGTGATTGGGAACAAATATCTAAATTAATTTTTGTCTTTGATTGACTACAATATAGCTGGTTAAAGTTAATTGATAAATAAATATCTTACGGATAATCGTGGTTTAATGAATCTCCTTTTTATTATATGGTTCTCGTGAGAGTAACTAAGATTTTGGGAAGCAAGCGAACTCAAATCCACTGTCGGCAAGCGAATCTTAGTTAGTTTTGATACGCGCTGGTGGTTATTGAAGGTAATGATTCGGGGTTTTGAAAAGAGGCGGAAATTATGAGGTCTATTTTAATAAAGAACGGAAGGATAATAAATACAAGAGCAGGAACGCTTTCGGCAAAAAAACATATTTATATTGAAGATGATAGGATCAAAGAAATTTCGGATGTTGGTTCTATGCAGGCTGATACATTAGTTGACGCTGATGGAAGAGTCGTGATGCCCGGACTCTGTGATGCTCACGTTCATGTAGTAGCCGCCACAGCAAGCTTTTCGGAATTATCTCGATGGTCACCGTTATACACTGCAGCAAGAGCTAGTCGTATTATGGAGGGTATGCTTATGAGGGGTTTTACCACGGTAAGGGACTGCGGTGGAGCTGATTACGGCCTTTCGGATTCAGTGAATGAGGGGTACTTCAACGGTCCAAGAATACTTTTTTGCGGCCATGCACTCTCTCAGTCGGGCGGACATGGCGATATGCGTGATAAGGGTGAGGCGGTTGATCCATGCACAAATCCAGCCGTTCTAGGGGTGATGGTCGATGGAGTAACAGAGGTCCGAAGGGCGTGTCGGAACGAGATTCGTAAGGGAGCACATTTCATTAAAGTGATGGCCTCCGGCGGGGTTGCATCGCCAACAGATCGTATTGGTAATACACAGTTTTCTGAAGAAGAATTGGGCGCAGCAGTTCAGGAAGCGGAGGCGGCAGGTCTTTACGTTGCTGCTCATGTTTATACCGCGAGAGCTGCGAATCGTGCACTGAAGTGTGGAGTCAGGTCTATTGAGCATGGCAATCTGATCGATGATTTAACAATCGATCTTCTTCTTGAGACTGAGAGCTTCTTGGTGCCAACGATGTCGACCCATGAGGTTTTGGGATCAGAGGGTGTTGAAAATGGAATGCCTGAGCATTTATGCAGGAAAGTTTTTGAGGTTGTAGAAGCTGGGAAAAAGACACATGCTGATGCCAATGGAAGAGGGGTGAGGATGGTTTTTGGAACCGATTTGCTGGGAAACATGCATAGGCATCAACTGATAGAATTTCAGATTCGCAGTGCGTTCCAAAGGCCCGATGAGTTAATTCGCTCGGCGACTCTCACTGCTGCACAACTATTTCAGATGGAGGGTGAGATTGGTGAGATTTGCGAGGAATCTTTTGCAGATATTTTAGTAATTGATGGGAATCCGCTCGAAAATATTTCTTGTCTTCAGTCCCCGGAAAAATTTTTAAAATGTATTTTTAAGTCAGGTCAAATAATTAAAAATGAGCTGTGTTAAGTATGTGTTAGCGAAAGGTGTGCTTCGGCTTTAAATGTTTTTATAGTTCTTTTGATCACGAAGATTTGGTATATTAAAATATCGTTTAGCATAAAGCCCAGAAAATTATTTAAAAATACACTTAAATAATTGATCTAGATAAATAATTGTTCGGAGGAATAATGGTTAAGTTAAAACAAATTGTGTCGGGAGTTTTTCTTGCTGGTGTAGTAACAGGTTCTTTTGCAGCGGAATTTAATGCAAATATTTTTTTTCCAGATAAGCACCCACTAGCGAAGCATGGTTATGTTGAATGGAAGGAGGCTATTGAAAAGGCGTCTGATGGGGAGATGAAGATCAATCTGTACACCGGGACTGTTTTGTTACCACCTAGATCAGGGATGTCTGGCGTCCGTGACGGTATTGCGCAGGTCGGTTATCACGCCGGAACATATACTCCTGCTGAGCTTCCTATATCCAATGCATTACAGGAACTCGGATTCAATTATGACGACCCGCTCGTGATGCTAGTGGCTATTTCAGATTTTAATATGAACGACTCAAGGGCTATGGCTCAGTGGAAGAAGGCCGGCGTCGTATTTGGTGGAGGATATAGTACACCCCCGTACAATTTAATGTGCTCTAAGCCAATTAAAAGCTTGGCTGATCTTAAAGGAAAACGGTTGAGAACAGCCGGCGCTGCACTTTCTGCCTGGGCGGAGTCAATAGGGGCGACACCAGTGAACGTGCCATCGAGCGAAATGTATCAGGGGGTAGAAAAAGGGACCTTGGACTGTGCTGTCAACGTGGCCAGTGATCTTAAATCAAGGAGCCTGTGGGACGTGGCAAAGCATACTACTATGGCACCCCTTGGAATGTATTGGTCTGGTCCGATGTGGGCATATAACCCAGATTTTTGGAAGGGGTTATCGACGGATCAAAGACGCATGTTTTTCAACGCCAACTCACTTGCTATGGCAAAACAATATGTGGGGTATAATGTAGCAATAGACGAGGCCTTAAATGAGGCGGCTGGCTATGGCGTGACAGTTTACGAGCCCAGTTCCGATATTCTCAGCTCAATTTCCGCTTTCGCAGAGAAGAACTTGACGGCCGTTTATGGCACAGCCAGAGATAAGCACAAAATAGCTGATCCAGAGTCTCTGATTGGCGACTTTGATAAATCTGTCCAAAAATGGAAAGCTCTTTTCGCGAATGTTTCAAGAGATGATGCTGATGCAATAGCCAAAATCATTAAGGCAAATCTTTATGATCAGATTGATGCTGATTCTTATGGGGTGAATTAAAAGGCTATGATAAAGAGGGGAGGAGCTTATTTCTCCCCGAATCCAAACACAATAGATTAGAATAAGTGTTTAATGCGCTCAGTTACTCGGTTCATAGTTTGTCAAAAATCAAACTGGCCTTCGGCGCAACATTTGTTTTTCTTATGATGGTTCATGTCAGCCTTGACGTAGCCGCAAAATATTTCCTAAATTCTCCTATTATTGGCACACTTGAAACAGTATCGTATTACTACATGGTTGGAATCGTATTTCTGCCGTTTTCATTCCTTGAACTGCGTTATGAGCACGTTTACGTGGATCTTTTTTTTAATCGATTTAGTCGCCAATTGCAGGTAATCGCTTTTGTATTTGGGTGTCTTCTTTCTATGCTCTACTATGGCGTATTCTGTTACCAGACTCTTGCCGACGCCATCAAGTCGACGAAGGATCAAGAGACAATCATGGCGAATTTTATCTTCTATGTTTGGCCCAGTCGATGGGCTCTGGTTATTGGAAGTGGTTTTCTTGTGGCGGCGAGCTTATTAAACCTAATCATATCCTTGAAGAACGGTTATGTAGTCAAACCAGGGAATTCGGAAGAGTATTAATGGATAACTCGACTATTGGTATTGTCGGAGTAGGAATTACTCTGTTTCTAATGGCTATGCGGGTTCCAATCGCTGTCGCTCTTGGGTCCGTATCAATCGGTGGTATTATTCTGATGCTTAACGTCCGTGCTGGACTTGGTATGATATCTAGTATTCCTTTTGATACGATTGGAGACTGGTCTCTTACAGCGGTACCCATGTTTCTTTTGATGGGCTATATTTGCACAACGACTGGCCTGACTACGGGGTTATTTACTGCGATGAGAATGTTTCTCGCTAGGCTTCCAGGTGGTTTGGCTGTTACAGGGGTTGTCGCTTGTGCATTATTTGCATCTGCATCGGGATCGAGCGTAGCTACCGCCTCGGCGATGTCAAGAATGGCGGTTCCGGAAATGTTGAGATATAACTACCAGCCTGGACTGGCGAGTGCTGTCGTAGCTGCATCGGGAACCCTAGGTTCTTTAATACCTCCGAGTATTCTTATGATCCTCTACGGCATTTATGCTGAGGTATCAATCGGAAAGCTTTTTATGGCAGGTTTTCTCCCGGGTATTCTTTCGGCGATTCTTTATATTGCAATGATTATTTCACGATGCAAACTAAATCCAAATTTAGCAGGACGAGCTGAGGAAGACTATACGGGCGCGCAGAAATTGAGGGCACTTTATGATGTCTGGCCATTGCCACTCCTTATTATCTCGGTACTTGGCGGAATTTTTCAGGGATGGTTTTCTCCGACTGAAGCCGGCGCTGTCGGTGCATTTGTTGCCATGCTAATAGCCCTATCTCGAGGCGCTTTAACTTTCGAGGCCTTTAAAAAAGCGCTTAAATTATCTGTTGTAGGAACATCTTCTATATTTGCTATTTTTATTGGGACTCTTTTTTTTATGAAGTTCCTCGCTCTCAGCAGACTTCCAACTGACTTTGCTACCTTTGTTTTGGAAATTACTCAGGGCAATAGCTATCTTATCATTCTGGGTGTGGCACTTATATATATAATCCTCGGAATGTTTATAGAGTCGATAGGATTAATGCTCCTGACGCTCCCCTTGATCCTGCCACTTGTTACGGGTGCAGACATGAACCTTATCTGGTTTGGAATCATTGTTATAAAACTACTTGAAATCGGTTTGATTACTCCGCCAATTGGTTTGAATATTTATGTTATAAAGGGAGCACTTGGTGATCAGGTTACTCTGCAACAGATTTTTAAAGGCGTGGCATGGTTTATTATGATGGATCTGGTAGCCCTTTTATTGATAGTATTCTACCCTTCTATAGCTCTCTATCTTCCTGAGCTTATGCAATAAAAAATCATGAGAGAAATATCAAAGGTAACAGCCTCCATAATTCAGATAACTGGTATAGACGGCCAGAAGTCAGAACTTATTGAAAAGATGGGTGCTTTCCTAAATGAAGCGGGAGAAAGGAGGTCGAATCTAGTCGTTCTTCCGGAGCTGTGGACTGGCCTCGGTTTCTCTGACAGCACTATTTATCGAGAGATTGCTGAGCCAGTTCCGGGGCCAGTGACTGATATGCTTTGCGAAAAGGCGGCTAAATATGGAATGTATATAGTCGGATCTATTTATGAGAAAACGCAAACAAACTTTTATAATTCGTCTCCCTTGATCAATCCCGAAGGAAAAATTATTGGAAAATACTGGAAGACTCATCTCTTCGACGCACCGAATAGAAAAGATATCAAACCGGGTGCTATTGAGTCATTAAAAGTGGGACAGGGCAATGAACTCCCGGTATTCGATACTTCGTTAGCAAGGATCGGATTATCTGTGTGTTCAGACCTGCGTTTCCCTGAAGTATACCGCGAGTTGGCCCTAAAAGGGGCAGAGGTCATTGTTTGTGCGTCAGCATTTTTAAGTCCACGGTTTGATCACTGGGAATTTTTTTTACGGGCTCGGGCAACTGAGAACCAGTGCTGGGTGGTGGCCTCAGGGCAGTATGGCACCGAACCCAGGTCGGGAATTTCTTTTGTTGGAAGATCGATGATCGTCGACCCTTGGGGTACAGTAATCTGTACCGCTTCGGATGAAGAGGGAGTCACGACCGCAGGTATTGATTTATCTTTTATCTCTGAAATTAAGCATAGATACTCACTAATGGATCAACGAAGGCCGGAATTATATAAATCGATATCGCTATCAAAAGAAGAGCTTGATGATTCAAGACAGAAGGGTAGTCAGGCGCAATCTTTAATGTTTTAAGAGTTGGCTAATATTAGCTTCTGGATCACCTGACTTCATCGCGTTGGAAAAAAACCTTTGGATGACTTGAGGCAACGATGAATCGATATCAAGTGAACGTGCTAATTCGTGAATGTAGTCAGCGTCTTTCAGTGCATTTTCAATAGAGAAGACATATCCATCAAAATCCCCTTGAACAGCATTGCCA
>MDTB01011583.1_pt1 | contig 11256 bp, 11 predicted proteins | sample 811161 | NCBI WGS metagenome assembly MDTB01 (sample SAMN05326650, study PRJNA326480) | marine metagenome | isolation source: seawater | place: Mediterranean Sea | collected 2009
AAAGACAGCATATGCTTCCCATGGAAAGTTAATGACACTTTAGCAGTTTATGATATTAATTTTCAATTAAGAGCTTCCTCCTCCTATAAGTGGTCTAATATTTATATTTTTTCTGATGTATATTTCCCTAATAGTAAAGCACGAAGGGATACTTTTGAGTTTTTTTTGGCTGACGTAAAAGGCCATTGGGTAGGAGATAGATCGGGATTAATTGTTGATTACAATTTCCCTATTTATAAAAGAATAAAACTCCCTTTGAGTGGAGAATATAAGTTTTGTTTGCAACAAGCAATGAGAGACACCGTCCTTGATGAGGTATTAAATGTTGGGATTAAAATTACTAGACCAGAAAAGTAATTTTCTTACTTAAAAGACTTACATTATAAATTAAACATCATCACTAGTGCCAAATTTCAATGAACATATTCATTCTAAACTTCCCAAAGTAGATACTAATATCTTCACTATTATGTCTCGTTTAGCTAATGAGCATGATGCTATTAATCTATCCCAAGGTTTTCCTGACTTTGAGGTAGACCCATTATTAATTAAAACGGTTAAAAAATATTTTGATAAAAGTTATCACCAGTATGCTCCAATGCAAGGGGTGCTTAAGCTAAGAAAAGAAATAAGTAAAAAGGTAAATCAACTTTACAATAATTTTTATCATGAAGAAGATGAAATCAATATCACATCAGGGGCAACACAAGCAATATATACAGCTATTTCTGCCATAGTAAAAGAAGATGACGAGGTTATTTTATTTACTCCTGCTTTTGATTGTTATCAACCTGCAGTAGAGTTAAATGGTGGCAAGCCTATTTTTATCCAGCTTAAAGCCCCAGATTTTAAAATTAATTGGGAAGAAGTTAAAAAAGTGATAACTCAGAAAACCAAAATGATTATTATTAATTCCCCAAATAATCCCACTGCTACAGTTCTTGAAAAAGAGGATCTTCTACAATTAGAGAAAATTACTGCAGGAACAAACATTATTGTACTTAGTGATGAGGTTTACGAGCATCTTATTTTTGATGATTCAGAACACCACTCTATATGTAGTTTCCCTGAGCTTTCTGACAGGTCCATTGCGGTTTTTTCTTTTGGGAAAACATTCCATGTCACAGGTTGGAAATTGGGTTATATTTTAGCTCCTAAAAATCTAATGAAAGAAATTAGAAAAGTCCATCAGTTTAGTGTCTTTTCATCCAATCATCCTCTTCAAATGGCCATTGCTGAATATATGGAAAATGAAGACCACTACTTAAGTCTGAATTATTTCTATCAAAAGAAAAGAGATCTTTTTTTATCAATTATAAGTAGTTCAAGATTTGATGCTTTACCTTGTAAAGGCACTTATTTTCAATTGCTTAATTATGAAAAAATTTCTGAACTAAAGGATACTGAAATGGCAAAAGAAATGGTAATCAAAAATGGTATTGCTAGTATTCCTATTTCAGTTTTTTATCATTCTTATTTGAATCAAAATATTTTACGATTTTGTTTTGCAAAAAAAGAAGACACACTTAAAAGAGCTGGGGATATTTTGATCAAAATATAATTATGCACATTTCTTTCTTAAGATTTGTATTTAAATAGATTTAATTGCCCTAAAATTTCTTATATTTTTGGTACCAATGAAATATATATTTAGCATTCTATCCATTTTAATGGTTTTTTCTTTGACGGCTCAACAGCATTTAATTGATGTTTATTGTTCTGATGACAGCTGTAGTCATGTAGTAATTGATCCTGAAATGTTAGTGGTTGAACGATGGGACACTCTAGCGCAATCAAAATTTTGGAAATCTGTAATGAACTTAAGTAGTGATACTTGTATTATAAATATTGCAGATACTAGGCAGATACTAGGTCATGTTGAAAGAAAAAAATGGTTTAATCAAAATGAAGACGAAAAAAAATCTTTCAAGGATTCTGTCATTGATTACAACTGTTTAGATTCTAATACTAGAATTTACATTACTACTGGCAAAAAAGAATTTTATCTCATTGAACAAGTTATCCCTAGTATTTCCCAAGCGATAACTGTTTTTCAGGATAATAATGTTGACCCTTGGTTTGCTCAATCTATTTTACTAATCGAAAGTCCTGCACAATTACATTATTCAAGTGTTGGAGCCTATGGACCTTTTCAGTTAATGAAAAGTGTAGCCAAAAAAATGGGATTAACTGTCAATAAAACAGTTGATGAAAGAAGAGATTTTGATAAGTCAGCATTTGCTGCAAGTCAATTATTAAAAACAGTATGTATTCCTCAAGCCTATCGAATATTATGTGAAGTTGGAGATATTGAGCCTTCGGGTGACGAATTGTGGTTTAAGTTTTTAGTCTTACATATTTATCATGCAGGCGCTAGAAATGTAGAATCTTTATTGGCCCAGTTAGAGGAACCTTTACAGGGAATGGAGCTCATTCAATGGATGTGGACTAACGAGTATGGAAATTTCAAGAATGCTTCTCAAAATTACTCACAAGTTGCAATTGCTGCAATGCTAACCTTACAGGACATTGTCTTACAAGATTGTGACTATATTTTTGAGTGTAATAATAGTTTTTCATCTAACAATTGATGTATAGACTATTTTCTGTTTCTGCTTCTTTATTGATACTTACATTTGGTTTCATTTCCTTTTTTTATTACAATGATGATTTTGGTTGGGATATTCCATATTACAGCGATTTGGTTTTATACGGAACATTTATTCTAATATTCCTTCTTCTGCTAAAAGCACAGACAAGATGGCAGAAGCTGGTAATGACTAATAGTTTATCTGGATTCAAATTAACTTGGGCTGGTTGGAAAAAAGCTTTTTTGAATGAATTTTTACCCTTCTTTATTTATTTACCTCTTTCAGTATTTATATTGATATATATTCCAGAATCTTTATGGATAGCAATTGTTTTATGGATATACGTCTTTGAAGGTTTGTTACATGTTATTATAGGACACAAAAAATATAAACTAATAATAAATAACCAGTCTATTCTTGTGCTAAGGAACAAACAATACATTATTTTTTGGGATAAAATAAAGACCATATCATTTAAATATGAAGGAATTTTAATTTTAGAATCTTCAGGAGATCAAATTTATTTGAGTGAGGTTGATTTCGAGGGATTTAATAGTTGGAAAGAGCAAATCAAATCATCAGCCCTTGAAAAGAAAATTTATATGAATAATTAATTAAAGATTCTTTAGCTCAGAAACTATTTCAGTTAAAACTTTCTTTGCATCGCCAAATAGCATATTTGTTTTATCTCTGTAGAATAAATCATTATCAATTCCAGCATAACCAACGTTCATGCTTCTTTTATTGACAATAGTTGTTTTAGCGTCTTCTACATTTAAAATGGGCATTCCGTAAATTGGAGATGAAGGATCTTCTTTAGCAGCAGGGTTAACTACATCATTTGCGCCAAGAACCATGACTACATCACAAGTAGAGAATTCAGCATTGATATCATCCATTTCTACTAATTTATCGTATTCTACATTACTTTCTGCAAGTAAGACATTCATGTGTCCTGGCATTCTTCCAGCAACCGGATGAATAGCATATTTAACTTCAACATCTCTTTCTGCTAATAATTCTTCCATTTCATGAACTACATGTTGAGCTTGGGCAACAGCCAATCCATAACCAGGAACAATTATTACTTTTTGAGAATAATTAAGTAAAACAGCCAAGTCAGAGGCATTGGTTTCTTTGTAGCTTTTTTGTTCGCTTCCACTTGATGAGGAAGAAACTGCATTACCGCCAGTTCCGAAAGCTCCAAAAATTACATTTGTTAGTGATCTATTCATTGCTTTGCACATCACTACAGTAAGAATAGTACCCGCTGAACCAACTAATATTCCTCCAGTAAGCATAGCCATATTATCATAAAGGAAACCACCAAACATGGCAGCCATCCCAGTAAAAGAGTTTAACAAGGATATAACTACTGGCATATCTGCACCCCCAATTGGGAGAACAAATAAAATACCATAAAGAGAAGCAGCTCCCAGTAGAATGTAAGCCCACATTTTAAAATCTTCTGCTTCAATATGGTTTCCAGAAAGACAAATGGTTAGGCCAACGATTCCAAAAATTAAAAGTGTATTTATTATGTTGTAGAAAGGTAGTCGTATGTCTTTTTTAAGGTTGCCATTTAATTTTAGATATGCAATCATACTTCCTGTGAAAGAGGTGCTTCCAATAACTAATCCACAAAGTATAGTAGCCATAAAAAGTGAATCCCAATTTCCATGCATGTGGTCTAAGGCCTTTGGGAATTCAACTAGAGCAATTAGCGCAGCACAAGCACCTCCCATTCCGTTAAATAAAGAAACCATTTGTGGCATTGCAGTCATTTGAACTTTCACGGCTGCCAACCAGCCTAATATTGCTCCTACTGCAATTCCAGAAAAAATCCAAATATGATTATTTAATTTTCCACCATCATCGTAAAGAAAAATTGTTGTAAAAATGGCCAAGGTCATACCAAATGCTGCAAGTAAATTTCCATTTCTTGCAGTTTTAGGTCCTGCCATCATTTTTAAACCTAATATGTAACAAATTGAAGCTATTAAATAGCTGATTTCAAGGCTAAAGTCACTCATTATTATTTGTTTTTAGATGGTTTCTTTTTAAACATTTCTAGCATTCGATCTGTTACTACAAATCCACCAACTACATTTAAGGTACCAAGCACTACAGCAATAAATCCTAGCACTAAAGCAAGTGTATTTTCAGGATCAGCTTTACCCATAATAATAATCGCACCAATGATTACAACACCGTGAATCGCGTTGGCTCCACTCATTAAAGGAGTATGTAGTACAGCGGGGACGCTTTCAATTATTTGAACTCCCAAAATGATAGACAGTATAATAACATATACCATTTCCATAGTTCCTCCTTGGGAGAAGAAAGTGATAATATTTTCCATAATTATGCTTTTATTAATTCTGGTTGAACAACTTCTTTAAGAGAGTCTTGAAATACATCTCCGTCTTTAATGATTAGTGAGCCAGCAGTTATTTCATCTTCAGTATCCCACTTAAAGTTACCTTCAACAGTTAGGTGTTGTATAAAGTTTTGAATATTTTTTGCTAATAATTCACTAGCATTTATGGGAAGGGTACCAGGAAGATTTCCTTCACCTACTATTTTAACACCATTTTTTTTAACCACTTTATTAAGTTCACTACTTGCGCAATTACCGCCCTGAGAGACAGCCATATCAACAATTACTGAACCAGATTTCATTTTAGCTAACATTTCATCTGGGATTAAAAGAGGTGCTTTTTTCCCAGGAATAAGTGCTGTGGTTATTACTAAATCTGCGTTTATTACTTTTTCTGTTACTGCTTCTTGTTGTTTTTTAAGAAATTCATCAGAAACCCCTTTTACATAACCTCCCTCAGTTTTTATGGAGCTATCAGCTTCAACTTCAATGAATTTTCCGCCTAAAGATTGAACTTGTTCTTTTGTTTCTGGACGGATATCAGAAACCCATACATTTGCACCAAGTCGCTTAGCAGTGGCAATTGCTTGAAGACCAGCAACACCGGCACCAAAAATAACTACTGTAGAGGGTTTTATTGTACCAGCTGAAGTCATCAACATTGGGAAAATTTTACCCATTTCGGCTCCACCCAGTATAACGGCCTTATAACCAGCTAAATTTGCTTGAGAACTCAGAACATCCATACTTTGAGCCAGTGAAGTTCTGGGGATAGCATCTAAAGAGAAGGCGCTAACCTTTTGTTTAACTAACTGCTTGACCAGGTCAGTATTTGAATGAGCGAAAAGCAAAGAGATCAAAACAGAATTTTTTTCCATGATAGTAACTTCATCCTTATTTGGTGGATTTATTTTTGCTACTATTTGCGATTTAAAGACTTTTTCTCTTTTTTCAATTTTTACACCAACTGTTTCGTAATCTTTATCTGAAAAGTTAGAAAATTCACCTGCTCCAGATTCTACATTTATTTTGAATCCTTTGCTTATTAATTGTTTGGCTATTGTTGGGGTCATTGCTACTCGCGTTTCGCGATCAGCAGTTTCTTTAGGAATTCCAATTGTTAACATCCTTAGATAATATTGGTTTACGTGTTCAATTTAAAAAAAAAAACTTTCATTATTATGTTTGAATAAATTTTTATGATTAAGCCCCCACAAACTTATTTATCTTATTTCCAAAAAGACGAGTAAATAATTGTTTCGAGCTCTCTTAAAAGTTTGAGCTTTTCAAAATTTGGAGCATAAACGTATCCTTCTACTGTAATAATTTGTTTTTTATCCTTACTCAATCTTGATATACTAATAAAGCTCCCACCCATCTTATCATTGATCATCCTCCAGCAGCCAGACAACCTTTTTATATATTTATTATTCACAGTTTGTGCTTTGGATTTTGTTTCGTTTAGGCCATTTAAATTAGTTATCATGTATGAATCCTTATTTTTCCCTCTTAAATATATTTTAAAAATGGAGTCACGTAATCTTATTTGTTTCTGCTTTTGAAATTGTTTTTGGTTACTGTAAGGATATTTATATATAACAATGCCTTTTTGAATTTCGTGGGAACCGTTCTGATCTTTTTTAATAGTGAGGTTACTAAACCACCAAAAATTTTGACTTTTTTTATTTAGTTTGAATCCTTTTGGAGCTTTAAAACTTAATTCCATTTCAGATTGAATAGTACTATTAATTATATTTTTGGTACTGTATTTTTTAGAAATTTGGTCAAAGTAAAACTCATTAATGGATTGTTTTAGTCGTTCAGTATTGTTTTTAAAATAATTGACTGCAGACTCTTCAGAATTAAATTTGAGTTCAATAATAAGTTGACCTTTTGCCCAAAGATCATTTTTAAATATTGGGGTTGTCTTTGATGGATTATAATTCGCAATATCAATAAAAAGTATGCAGTTTTTAACTTTTATATTCTTAATTATTTTTTTTGGAATGATAAAGTCAATTTCAAATTCTTTTTCATAAGGAAGTGGTGTAGTTTTAATCAATGTTTCAAAAGACTTTTTTATTGAAATCCCCAAATTACTTTTCCAATATTTCTTTTCCAATGCAAATAACAGTTCTCCATAATTTTTTTTAGCATTTGGTTTTAACATATTAGGGTTATATCTGCTAGAGTTATCACAACTCAATAACAGAATAATGGCCACTAATCCATATAATATTTGAAGTCTTTTTATTGATACTTGCATAGTGAAATTCCAAATGAATAGTTGAACTGATTATCAAAAAGGGTAGAACTTGAACTTAAACTTGATTCAAAAAAGAAGCCGATGGATTGGTATATGATACTTGTTTTAAATGAAGGGAAATATCTTTTCTGAAAAAACTTTTCTTTAGTGATTTCTCTACTTATAATTTTATTTTCAATGGTCTTAACGTCTAGCTTTGCATTATTTATAAAGTGATTTTTCAGCTCTAAATGAGCAAAAATTTTGTTTTTGATTGGAAAATATAACGCAATAGGTAAAATCCAATGATTGAATTTTAAAACATTTCGATTGTTATTGAACCCTTGATCATGCCTGAAATAAAGGGAGTCTTCTGTTAAAAAAGTACGATGCATCCCAAGATTCAGTCTCTGTATATTGAGCCCTGCTCCAAAAGATAATTTTAATTTATTTTTTAATGTAAGATTTTTCCAGTAGAAGGTAAGCCCTTGCGTATTAGAATTTATTTGATTATGAGGGACAATATTTGTTTTTTCAATGCCACTAAATACTAATTTTGAGTTTAAATAAAAAAGCCCACTTGTGATCATGAGTTGAATATCATTTTTTTTCTTTTTTTCTTTTTGTTCTTCTTGCTCAAAACTCCATTCATCAGTAGTATTATGTTTATTAACTATTAGTAATTTAGTTTTTTTAAATTTTAAAGAAAGAGTGTCATACAATTGAGCATTTACAGAAAAGCATAAAAGAAAAATAAAAAAGAAAGTAATGGGAATTTTTGATGGGATTAGAAATTTTTGGAAACAGTATAGTGAGTATTTTATTGATGTTTGGCAGTACCTGTTAATCATTGTAATTTTTCTTGTTAGCTTAATATTTGTTCTGTAGCTATCTTAGTGCAAAAGAGGACGATCCAATTAAATAACCCTCGTTATATAGTTCAATAGAATAGTTCCCCGCTGGTATTTGATTAATCATTTCGTAGAAAACACAAATATCGGTATTCTGATTTTGGTAATTAATTACTCTTTTAGAGCTCATTTCAATAGCCTCTTTTTTTGAATTATTGGAAGATATGCTTTCTTCAGCAGGAAGTAATTTCCCATCACTATTTAGTACTCTTAAGTAAATTGTTTTGTCTCCAGGTTTAGCCAATTTGTTTTCTATGAGCGTAAAACAGCTTTTAATCATATTGGCTTTTGACGCTCGAGTAGTTTCGCTTTGGGTTCCAGAACTTCTCACTCTTATAGCGTTAACTGTTAAATTCCCTGCCTGTAGAACTGCGCCCATTTCCACTTTTTGCTGAAGCGCTTTGTTCTCTTCTTTGAATTCTTTATTTTGATTATTAACCTTATTAAGTGTTTTTGTTTTTTCTGTAAGGCTATTGGAAAGATTAATATTTAAAGTATTTAGAGAATCAATGGTATGAATGTAGCCTTTCATAATTCCCCTTAATGTTTTGGCTTCTTTTTTAAGTTTAAATATTTCTCTCCAATCTTTTTTTGATTTATTGTTTAGCTGATTAACCTTGCTAAGTAATGATTTTATTTTTTCTCTTTGTTGATTAATACTATCTAGAGCCATAGTGTTACTAGTTTCTAGACTATCATAAGAGGACAACATAAGTTTTAAATTAGACTTAAGATCATTGCTCTGATTTTCAGACAAAGCATCTTCATTCATTAGAATTTTATTCATTTCTTTATTCTCTTCTAAAAGTGAAGAAAGCTCTTTACTTATTTCATGATTTTGCTTATTTAACCTACTCATCATATATCCAAGGTATCCAATAGAAAGAATGAGAATTAAGATGACAATAGTTGAAAAATTTTTTTTCTTTTGCGGTGCAGTTTCCATAACGTTGACTGGTGAAATTAAATTTATTCTAATTTACTAAGAACACTTTGTAGATTCAAATTTAAAACAATATATCTTGATTAAGGACTTTATCAAAATGATCTATCCAGATTTTTGCGCTGGTTGTAATCAGCAGCTTCTTATGTCTGAAAAAGGAGTTTGTTCAAGCTGTTGGATTGAACTAAAACCATTTCAATTTAATAATAATAAACCTGCCTTTTTTGGCAGACAAATGGTATGTAGAGAGTTGTATGCTTTTGAGTTTATTAAAAATGAGATTCTTCAAAAAATTCTTCATAATATTAAGTATAAGGGGAATAAAGAAGCCGCATTTGTTTTGGGTATAGAATTAGGTAAAATTCTATTAAAATATCAAAATCAAATTGATGTGATTATACCTGTTCCTATTAGTGATAAAAAAAAGATAAATAGGGGCTTTAACCAATCTGAATATATTGCTAGAGGGGTACAGAATATTCTGGATAAACCAGTTTTAAATAATTACTTGGTTAGAAAAAACAATATGAATTCTCAAACCAAAAGCAAAAGGTTCCAAAGGTGGCAAAATGTTGAATCTCAATATATCACAAAAGTCAATTCAAGTATGGAGTTTGAAAATGTATTATTAGTAGATGATGTAATGACTTCCGGGGCAACAATTCATAGTTGCTTAAGTGCTTTTCAAACACAAAACATCAAATTTACAGTAGCTGCATTAGCAGCAAGAAAAAGATTATTGTGATACTTTTTCAGGAGTATCAACAGAAAATTCTGTTTCAGTATTACTGATTTGGTCTTCGCTAAAAATTCCTTCGTAAGTTCCGCCATCTTTCATCCAGTGGAATTTTCCTTTACCACTCATCTTGTCGTCTTTCCAATTTCCAATGTAAGAATTACCGCTTTTCCAGGTATAAGTTCCATAGCCGTTTCTTTTTCCTTCGGTGTAATGACCTTTATATCTGTCGCCGTTTTCGAAGTGAAAGTCTCCATTTCCGTCTTGCTTTCCTTCTTTCCAAAGACCGTCGTATTCATTGCCGTTTTCCCATACAAATCTACCGTGTCCTTTATGACAATTTCCTGTTACGCATTGTGCAGATGATACTAATGCAAAAGAGCTAAAAATTAATAGAGTAAATATTGATTTCATAATTTAATTATTACAATTTGTTTTAATTTTTGTCAAATTTAATTATTCATTTAAAAGAATTGTTAAAAATACATTGTTTTTTAACATTACAATTAATGTGCCACAACAAAAATTAGTTCAAAAATATTAAAATTTGATGAATTTTTTAGCGAATTGATAATGTTCAGAAGAATATTTTTTGATAAATCTGCTAACATTTATATTTTGATCTAATGGCTTTTTATTTAATATGTGTTCAATTAGTTCTTTAGCTAGTAATGGGGCCATTAATACTGCTTTACTACCCATTCCGTTAAATATATACATATTTTTTATAGTGGGGTGAGGTCCAATTATTGGCTTGCGGTCAATTGTTGTTGGCCTGAATCCATATTTCTGCTTAATTATTTTAAGATCTTTAATGGAGCATATTTTTTCTAAACTTTTTAATAGCTGATCTTTGGCTGACTCTGTCACTCCTTGGAAAGAATCAACATGATTGTAGGTAGATCCAACAGTAAATATTTCTTTACCTATGGGAAGAGAGAAGACCCCCTTACTAAGCATAAATTTAGGAAGATATTTTGTGCTAATATCAATCAATTCTCCCTTATTTGCTATTATTGGGAGGTATCCAAATATCTTATTGTTTAATCCATGTGCCCCTTGACACATAATGATGTGTTTGGCATAGATTCCTTTATAAAAAAATAACTTCCCATCATATTTTAGTTCATTTAGTTCAAACTCATCCGGAATTATTTTTTTTGTTTTTTCAAAATATTTTTTTGATGATTTTAGGAACAATTTGACATTTAAATGACCACATTTTTTAACCTCACTATTTCCATAATCATTATGAATATTTTCAAAAGATTTTTCTTCATTTCCTAATACAGAAGAATAAATAGAACTACCTGATTTACCAATCCAATTATTTTGTTCTTCAAATGAACTAAAAAGCCTGAACAGCTTTATTTTTTTAAAGTTTTTGGCATTCAGTATCTTATTATGATTCAAATAAAATTCTTGACTAAACTCAAAAAATTCTTTTCCT
>MDTB01051308.1_pt1 | contig 11256 bp, 7 predicted proteins | sample 811161 | NCBI WGS metagenome assembly MDTB01 (sample SAMN05326650, study PRJNA326480) | marine metagenome | isolation source: seawater | place: Mediterranean Sea | collected 2009
CCGAGCAACGCATCAATCTCGACGGTATCTCCTTCCTGGGCGGTGATTTCCACCAACACACCCGCAACAGGAGAAGGAACCTCAACGGCAACCTTGTCGGTCTCAATTTCCACAAGAGGCTCATCAATGGCCACGGCTTCTCCGACCTGTTTGAGCCATTTGCTGATGGTTCCCTCGCTGACCGATTCACCCATCACAGGCACTCGAATTTCTTTGCTCATTTCAGTCTCCGCTTCAAATGTTCAACCAAGCCGTTCAAGCAATGGTCAACGCTTCTTCAACCAGCGCATCTTGCTGGGCTTTGTGGATGGAAAGGAGGCCAGTGGCCGTGGATGCTGATGCTGGCCGCCCAACATAGCGGGGGCGCTTGCAGGCGCCATTTGCCTTCACCAATGCTTCTTCAATATGTGGATTTACGAAGCTCCAGGCGCCCATATTCATGGGTTCTTCCTGGCACCATACAATTTCTGCATTGGTGAAACGCTTCAACTCATTGAGCAAAGCTTTTGCTGGCACGGGATAAAGTTGTTCCATCCGCAACAGATAAACGTCATCAATGCCCGCAGCCTCACGGCCGTCAAGCAAGTCAAAATAGACCTTACCGGTGGAAATCACGACCCTGCGGATATCCTTGTCCTTCTTTAACTTGGTGGTTGAATGACCCATTTCCGCATCATCCAAAAGAACGCGGTGGAAGGATGTGCCAGGACCCATTTCTTCAAGCTTGGAAACGCAACGGCGATGGCGCAACAAGCTCTTAGGCGTCATGAGCACCAATGGTTTGCGAAAATCCCGATTAAGCTGACGACGCAAGATGTGGAAGTAATTGGCCGGCGTGGTGCAATTGGCAACCTGCATGTTGTCTTCGGCGCACATTTGCAAATAGCGCTCAAGTCGGGCGGATGAATGTTCTGGGCCCTGCCCCTCATAACCGTGGGGCAAGAGCATAACCAGGCCAGACATCCGAAGCCATTTGGTTTCTGCTGAAGAAATAAACTGATCCACCACCACCTGGGCACCATTGGCAAAGTCACCAAATTGGGCTTCCCATAGTGTCAGGCAGTTCGGCTCCTCCCATGAATAGCCATACTCAAAACCGAGCACTGCATATTCTGAGAGCATGGAATCAATGACCTCAAAATTGCCTTGTTTTTCATGCAGGTTCATCAGGGGGTAATAAGCATCCTCACGTTCCTGATCCACAAGCTTGGCATGGCGCTGGGAGAATGTTCCACGGCAACTATCCTGACCTGCCAAGCGCACATTATAGCCCTCATCAAGCAAGGTCGCGAAAGCCAAGGCTTCAGCGGTGGCCCAGTCAAAACCTTCACCAGTCTCAAACATGCGTTTTTTGGCTTCCATGAGCCGCTTCACCGTGCGGTGGGCGTCAAAACCTTCCGGGATAGAGGAAAAACGGGCACCAAGCTTACGCATGTTGTCCAGATCCACATGGGTGTTGCCGCGACGGTCACCATCCTCGGCCACCCGCATAGTTTTCCACTGACCTTGCAACCAGTCTGCTTCGTTCGGCTTGTAGCTTTGTGCAGCCTCCATTTCAGCAGTCATTTTGTCTTGGAAGTCATCTTTAATCTGTTTGAGCGAAGCGTCCGTGAGAAGCCCTTCGGCAACCAAACGCTGTCCATAGATTTCCACCACTGTCGGTTGCCGGCGTATTTTGCGGTACATCACAGGCTGGGTGAAGCTTGGTTCGTCGCCTTCATTATGACCAAATCGGCGGTAACAGAACATGTCCACCACCACATCTTTGCCAAAGGTCTGACGGAATTCAGTGGCCACCTTAGCGGCATGAACCACCGCTTCGGGGTCATCACCATTCACATGCAATATCGGTGCGTCCACCATCTTGGCCACATCACATGGGTAACGAGACGAGCGAGAAAAACGCGGCGCGGTGGTGAAGCCGATCTGGTTGTTCACGATCAGGTGGATGGTGCCGCCAGTGCGATGCCCCACCAGGCCCGAAAGCCCAAAACATTCAGCGACCACACCCTGGCCCGCAAAAGCTGCATCACCATGCATCAGCACCGGAATCACCACAGACCGATCACGGTCGTAACGATCCTGCTTGGCCCGGGCTTTGCCAAGCACCACAGGGTTCACGGCTTCCAAATGCGATGGGTTGGCGGCCAATGACAGATGCACCACATTACCATCAAATTCACGGTCCGAGGAACTGCCTAAGTGATATTTTACTCCCCGGATCCGCCAATCTCTTCAGGCTTGAATGAACCACCTTGAAACTCATTCAAGATGGCACGGTAAGGCTTCCCCATCACGTTAGCCAACATGTTCAAGCGGCCGCGATGGGGCATGCCAAACACAATATCCTTGGCGCCCATATTGCCACCGCGCTTGATAATTTGCTCCACGGCCGGAACCATCGCTTCCCCACCATCAAGACCAAAGCGCTTGGTGCCGGTATATTTGACATGCAGAAACTTTTCGAAGCCCTCTGACTCCACAAGTTTCTGGAAAATGGCCAACTTACCTTCGCTGGTGAAGGTTATTTCCTTATCGGGGCCTTCCATGCGCTCTTGGATCCAGCGCTTTTGTTCTGGGTCGGAGATGTGCATGAACTCCACACCCATGGTCCCGCAATAGGTTCGCTCCAAAAGGGCAACCATCTCCCGAATGGTCGCAACCTCAAGGCCAAGCACAAAATCAAGGAAAATTGGCCTATCCATATCCTCAGGACCAAACCCGTAAGAAGATGGCTTTAATTCCTCATGCTCGCCCTCGGCTTCGAGCCCCAAAGGATCCAACTTGGCCTTGAAGTGCCCACGCACACGATAGGCACGGATCATCATGATGGCACGAATAGAATCGAGCACTTGGGCGCGGATGTCTTCTTGGCTGGCAGCAGGTTGACGCTCAGAAATTTTATCGGTGAGCACCTCTTGGGCGGCCGTGAAGTCCCCAAGATCCGCCAGGGCATCGGCATCACCCCGAGCTTTTAGATCTTCCCGGCCCCATGGTGCCGGGTTGGCTGCGTGGGCCACATCAGCCGCATCATCACCGAGCCCAGCAAAAAAAGCCCGAACTTCGGGATCAACCGAGTTCGGGTCTTTTTCATAGCTGTCTTGGAGCTGGGCCAGATAACTGGCATTCGCGCCATCCAAAAATGTTGTGTTGAGAAGGTCAAGATTATCGTGGTTGTTGTCCATTTTCCCTTCGCCGGTTCACCCCGGTGCCCCATGAGCCGCCGGTTCATTCCGGCTGGCCCTCTTACCATGGGGCCATGACCAAGATTCGGTCATGGCCCCTATTTGTTACTTCAGCAAATCAACCAAGGTGCTGCCAAGTGCAGAAGGGCTATCCGCGACCCTAATGCCTGCCGAACGCATGGCTTCTTGTTTGGAATCAGCGTCACCCTTGCCGCCAGCAATAATGGCCCCGGCATGACCCATCCGCCGGCCCGGCGGGGCGGTAACGCCCGCAATGAAGCCTACAACGGGCTTTTTGACGCTGGAGGTTTTTAGGAATTCCGCTGCTTCTTCTTCCGCGCTGCCACCGATTTCGCCAATCATGATGATAGAATGGGTCTCATCATCACCCAAAAACAATTCCAGGGCATCGATAAAGTTGGTGCCATTCACCGGGTCACCGCCAATACCAATGCAGGTGGACTGGCCCAAACCTGCAGCAGTTGTTTGGGCGACAGCTTCATAGGTCAAGGTGCCAGAACGCGACACAATACCGACATTACCCCTTTGGTGAATATGCCCAGGCATGATGCCAATTTTGCATTCCCCTGGTGTGATGACGCCCGGGCAATTGGGGCCGATAAGCCTTGTGTTTGAAGCAGAAAGCGCACGCTTCACACGGATCATGTCAACCACAGGGATTCCTTCGGTGATGCAGACGACCAGCTCGATGCCAGCGTCAATTGCTTCACAAATAGCATCTGCAGCAAAGGGGGGCGGCACATAGATCACCGAGGCGTTGGCTTGCGTTGCGTGACGTGCTTCATCAACCGTGTTGAAGATGGGCAAATTCAAATGGCTGCCACCGCCCTTTCCAGGCGTCACGCCACCCACCATTTTGGTGCCATAGGCAATGGCTTGCTCAGAATGGAACGTGCCCTGGGAACCAGTAAAACCCTGGCAAATTACCTTGGTATCTTTATGCACAAGTACGGCCATGGATCAGGCTCCTTTCACGGCGGCGACAACCTTTTCGGCGGCGTCGGCAAGATTGTCGGCGGGGATGATGGCAAGACCAGATTCGGCCATCAATTGCTTGCCCAATTCCACATTGGTGCCTTCCAAACGAACAACCAAAGGCACGGACAATTCAAGGTCACGAGCCGCTGCAATGACACCCTCGGCAATGACATCACAGCGCATGATGCCACCGAAAATATTCACCAAAATTCCCTTAACATTTTCATCGGAAAGGATAATCTTGAAGGCTTCCGTGACGCGTTCTTTGGTGGCCCCACCACCGACATCGAGGAAGTTGGCTGGCTCTGCGCCATAAAGCTTAATGATGTCCATGGTGGCCATGGCCAAACCGGCCCCATTGACCATGCATCCGATGGAACCATCGAGCTTGACATAGTTAAGCTCATGCTCTGAGGCGCGAATTTCTGCGGGATCTTCTTCTGACTCATCCCGCATCGCCATGACATCAGGCTGGCGGTAAAGGCCGTTTGAGTCAAAATTCATCTTGGCATCGAGACAAATCAAATCACCGGCCTCTGTCACCACCAAAGGATTGATTTCTAAGAGGCTTGCATCCTTGGCCACGAACATGTCGTAGAGGTTGGAAACGAGCTTAACACAGGCCTTAACCTGGGCGCCTTCAAGACCAAGCGCAAAAGCAACCTTCCGGCCATGAAATGGCTGAAACCCACAGGCAGGGTCGATATCCATGGTCAGGATTTTTTCTGGTGTCTTTTCGGCGACTTCCTCAATATCCATTCCGCCTTCAGTGGAAATAATGAACGAGACCCGGCTTGTGGCACGATCTACCAAGGCAGAGAGATACAATTCCTGCGCAATGGCTGAACCCTCTTCAATATAAACACGTTGAACCAGCTTACCCTCAGGTCCAGTCTGATGCGTGATAAGCGTCATGCCCATCATACGTTCAAACTCAGCGACCACTTCATCAACAGACTTTACAACCTTCACACCACCGCCCTTGCCGCGGCCCCCGGCATGTATCTGGGCTTTCACCACCCAAACCGGTCCACCGAGATCCTCGGCCACTCGACGGGCCTCCTCGGCGGTATACACAGCCTTTCCCTTGGGAACCGGCACCCCAAAGGAGCCAAGCAATTCTTTTGCCTGATGTTCATGAATATTCATGGAATTCTCTCTCTCGTTGCTGGCCCTCAAGGCCCGGGTGATGTCTTGGCATCGGGTTAGACATTTGCGGAACGGCCCTCAAGCAACCTAATGCCTCATGAACCAAAGGATTATGAAAGTTCCGGCTTGATGCTTCGGCATGCCGCCACCAAACCCTTTACCGATTCCACGGATTTGGTGAACATTTCTTGTTCGTCTTTGTTCAGGCTGATCTCCACCACGCGCTCAACGCCGGCAGCACCAATCACCACTGGCACACCCACATAAAGATCCTCCTCGCCATATTGACCATTCAGGTGCGCGGCACAGGGCAAAACCCGCTTCTTATCCTTCAAAAAACTCTCAGCCATGGCGATGGCTGATGCAGCCGGGGCATAGAAGGCCGAACCCGTCTTGAGCAGTGAGACAATTTCTGCACCGCCATCCCGGGTACGCTGGACGATAGCATCCAACTTTTCTTGGCTGGTCCAACCCATGGCGACAAGATCAGGCAGCGGGATACCGGCCACAGTGGAATAGCGGATCAATGGCACCATCGTGTCCCCATGACCACCCAACACAAAAGCAGTCACATCTTCAACAGAGACGTTAAATTCCTCGGCCAAGAAAAAGCGGAAACGTGCGGAATCAAGCACACCGGCCATGCCCACCACTTTTTCATGGGGGAGGCCAGAAAATTCACGCAAGGCCCAAACCATGGCATCCAGAGGGTTTGTGATGCAGATCACAAAGGCGTCGGGGCAATTATCTTTGATTCCCGTGCCCACCGCTTCCATGACTTTCAAATTGATACCAAGCAAATCATCACGGCTCATGCCAGGCTTTCTCGGGACACCCGCCGTCACAATCACCACATCGGCGCCGGCAATGGCGCTGTAGTCACTGACCCCTTTAAGGTTGCAATCAAAGCCATCAACAGGTGATGATTGGGCAATATCTAGGGCCTTGCCGGCAGGCATGCCTTCCTGAATATCGAAGAGAACCACGTCCCCCAATTCTTTAAGGCCAATGAGATGGGCAAGCGTACCACCGATCTGACCGGCGCCAATGAGGGCAATTTTTGGACGGGACATGGGCGAACTCCTATGGCTAAAAGCGGGTTAGGTTGGGCCCCGCATATCGCAGACGCCGAACGCTTAAACCTGTCTTCGCACGGACACAACCCTTACGAGAGTCTGAGATGAAAGCACAAAAAATATTCGTAAAATTCAGCATCTTGATGCTTTTTTTGCTCGCAGGCCCAAGTCCAGGCTTAGGGGCCAATGATGAGGCCCTCCCTCTCTCCTCGCAAATAATGGAGATGGTGGAAAATGCACAAGCTGAGTTAACCCGCGGCAGCTTGTCCAGCGATGGATTCCAGCGTCTCAAGGAAAAAACCGACCAATTTGATACCAAGGTCAAAGGCCAATTGGACATTTCTCAGGCGAAACGCGAGGCCATCAAAGCACAATTGGAGGCATTGGGCCCCCCACCTGATGTTGAAAAAGGCGAGGAAGAGCCCGTTGATCTTGCCCAAAACCGAAAAAGCATCACGGCATCATTGCGCAAGATACAAGCTGAACTTGCTGAATTGCGGCTCGCCGAGGTCCGAATCACTGAGCTGGCCACGAAATTGTCCGATGCGTCAGAAGAAAATTTTGTCACCAACCTCATCACCCGACAGCCATCGGTCTTTTCGTCATCTTTTTGGGAGGGTGATTTTTCGGCCCTAAGCGAAGTCGCCCAAAAAACATCAAGCTTTGTGGTGGATCAAGGCCAAGCATTGGCCAGCATGCTTGCCATCTTGATTTTGCTGGCTGTCACTTTGTTTGTGCAACATGGCACGAGCCGGATGGCGGACCGCATGGCAGGACAGCCCCAGCGTTACCAACATATGCGCGCCGCCATTCTGTTGCTGCTCAGCCGGATCATACCCACCGCTCTGTTCATATTCTTCAGCGATCTCGTTCTTGTGGGGCTTGGCGGATTCAGTGAAGAAGCCACCAATGCACTGGTGGCGATTTTGACTGCAGCGACAATTGCATGGATCAGTGTGGGCATCATCACCAGTTTTCTATCGCCGGCTCGGGCACAATTGCGGCCCATCCGATTGCCGGATGAAGATGTTCTGAAACTTCGTTGGCCGGCTTCCATATTGGTGGCGTTGCTCGCCGTTGCCGATTCCCTATTTGGGATCATGGAGGCGTTATCACTGGAAAGAATGGTTGCCACGTTTCCCTTGACCTTCATGTTGGCCACATCGGCAATCTTGGTTGTTCAATTGACCCGTCATTTGCATCATCGACATGACACAGGGCGCAGCCCAACAGGTTCGCATCGTCAGGGGGATACCAAGCGCAAATTGATGCATATCACTGGTCTTGGGCTCAGGGTTGTGGGTGTCTTTTGCCTCGTGGCAACCTTGGCTGGTTACTATAATGCGGCCAGCTATTTTCTCGACGCCATGGTGCGCTCTGTCTTGGTCGTGGTGCTTGCCATTTATGTGCATCTGATCATTGTGGAAATCCTGAGAAGCTTGCGCATGGCCATGGGCAACCAGCCGCAAACATCTGAGCGTGAAACCAGACCGTCGGCGGTTCTGGTGTTTTTGTTTGATGTGTTGATTGTGATTGGCACCATTCTTGTGATCACCCACCTATGGGGTGCGTTTGGCAACCATGTGGGCGAGCTGGTGAGCCGCCTCATTTTTGGCATCGAAATCGGCGGCGTGAGCTTGTCACTTATCGGCGTGAGCATGGGCGTTGGTGTGTTTGTGTTGCTGATTTGGCTTACCAAATCGGTGCAAAAAATCCTGTCCGATCGTGTGTTGCCCGGCACCCAACTGGACAGCTCTGCCCAGGATTCTCTTCGCCAAAGTCTTGGTTATGTGGGGTTTATTCTCGCAGCGATCATCGCGCTGTCCACCGCTGGGGTAAATTTATCAAACTTTGCCCTGATCGCATCGGCCCTGTCGGTGGGTATCGGCTTTGGCATGCAAACCATTGTCAATAATTTTGTCTCCGGGCTTATCCTATTGGCCGAACGACCCATTAAGGTGGGTGACTGGGTGGTGGCCGGTGGAACAGAAGGTTATGTGCGGCGAATTTCGGTGCGTGCCACCGAAATAGAGACCTTTGACCGCGCCTCCGTGATTGTGCCCAATGCCGAATTGGTGGCCCAACCGGTGACCAATTGGTTTTACAAGAACCGCCAAGGTCGGGTTGTGATCAACATAGGGGTCGCCTACGGATCAGATGTGAGCAAGGTCAAAAAAATTCTTCTTGAGGTGGCCCATGGCCATGACAAGGTGTTAAATTTTCCAGAACCCAATGTTTACTTCATGGATTTCGCCGATTCCTCACTAAACTTCTCTTTGCGTTGTTACATTGGGGATTATGGCCAGGTGCTGACGGTTTCTTCAGATCTGCGTTTCGCCGTGGATGCCGCTTTTGCCCGCCATAAAATAGAAATTCCATTTCCTCAGCGCGACCTGCACCTACGTTCTGTACCCGAGGGGTTGGGCACAATGGACAGAAGTTAGGCAAACTGGCTACTTCTTTAACGAAGATAGAAAATCAGACTGGATATTGGTCATGAACGAACGCCCAAGGCCCCTTGATGGCATCATGGACATCACGCCCTACAAAGGTGGTGAGAGCAAACTCGATCATGATCATATGCTCAAATTGTCGTCCAATGAATCGCCTTTTGGTTGTTCACCAGCGGCGAGAGAAACGGCCCTGGCTGCTTTGACCGAACCCCAATTATATCCAGATGGTGGCCATCAGGCTTTGCGGGAAGCCATCGCCCATGCATATGGCCTTCATGATGCACATGTGGTCTGTGGCGCTGGCTCCGATGAAATTATTTCTTTCGCTATCAAGGGCTTTTGCCCGCCGGGCAGCGAAGTGATCCACACCAAACATGCTTTTGCCATGTACAAAATATATGCCATGGGCGCAGGTGCCCGGCCTGTCTCTGTTGATGAAACAAACTTTTGCGCCAAGGTGGACGATATTCTCGATGCGGTGAACAGCAACACCAAAGCGGTGTTTCTGGCCAACCCCAACAACCCCACCGGCACCTGGCTTCCCGCTTCGGAAATCCAGCGCCTGGCCGATGAACTACCCACCAACATTCTCTTGGTGCTCGATGGCGCCTATGGGGAATATTTGGAAGCTGAAGAAAACTTTGATCCTGGCCACAAATTGGCCATGGAGCGGCCAAATGTGGTGGCCACAGGGACATGTTCGAAGGTCCATGGCCTGGGTGGTTTGCGCGTGGGCTGGGGCGTCGCATCGGCAGACATCATCTCAGTGATGAACCGCATTCGGGGGCCTTTTAATGTTTCTTCCGTGGGTCTAGCTGCGGCGGAGGCAGCCATCTTGGACACAAAATGGTGGCGGAATGCCGTCCAAAAAACCAACAAACTTAAGCAAGAATTTGTGGCATTTTTGAACCAACAGCAGATCCAACATATTCCCTCTGCCGGGAATTTTGTGACGCTTTTGCTCGAAGATGCCCAAGCATCCCAAAATCTCGACCAGCATTTGCGTCATGATGGCATCATCACCAGGTCGGTGGCATCTTACCATATCCCCCAGGGCCTTCGCGTTTCTATTGGTGATCACGCCGGCATGGAACGTGTTCAAGAGTCCATCAAAGATTGGGCTGCATCATGAAAACATTGATCATTGGCGCTGGGCTTATTGGCTCCTCTTTGGCACGCGCCTTAAAACAGGCCGGCGGGTATGACATCATCCTTCATGACGCCAATGACGACGTGCGCAGCAAGGCCAAGCAATTGGGCTTGGGTCATGTGGTCAATCAGCTGGCCGAAGGGCTGGATGGGGCTGATATTGTGGTGCTTGCCACACCTGTTGGGACCTATGAGGGTTTGGTGAAGGAAATTAACGAACACGGCCCCGATGGTCTTGTGGTCACCGATGTGGGTTCGGTCAAATCCATGGTGGCAAAAGAATTTGCCACCCTTCGTCAGGGTTTGCACGGGGTTCCCGCCCACCCCATTGCAGGCACCGAAAAATCAGGTCCTGAACATGGTTTTGCGAGCCTTTTTGCCCAGCGCTGGAGCATCATCACACCCCTGGAAAATGGTGATGAAGGGGCGCAAAAAATCGTCACCAAGCTTTGGGAAGATGTCGGCGCGCGGGTGGAATTGATGACGCCTGACCGCCATGATCTTGTGATGGCCATCACAAGCCATATTCCCCATCTGGTGGCGTTTTCCACCGTGGGAACAGCAAACCATTTGGAACAGGTTACCTCATCGGAGGTGATCAAATATTCAGCCGGCGGCTTTGACAGCTTCACGCGACTGGCAGGTTCAGATCCAGTGATGTGGCGGGATGTGTTTTTGAACAACCGCGAAGCTGTCATGGAAATGCTTGGCCGATTTATCGAGGATCTTGTCACCGTGCAGCGCATGATCCGTTACGGCGATGGCGAGGCCATGGAAGAACTATTTGGCCAAACCAGGGCCATCCGCAAACAGCTCATCGACTCAGGCATGGGGCGGTAACAAGATTTACTTATCCATGTGCTGCGCCACCCAATCGGTGGATGTCATTTCGGTGAGGCGTGATAATGTTCGGGCAAAGCCAAGATTTTCCTGGTCATCAAAAAGGTCCTTAGGCTGCACCTCGGCATCAACGACCAACAATTTGCCCTGTTCGTAAAAGATGTCCACCAACATCACAAACCGCCTGGCATGATCCCGCTGGATCATGGGGGTAAGTCCATCCAAAAAGACAATGTCAGCAGCTTGAGAAAGAATTTTAAAATCCATGTTGCCGCGATCTTCGGCCAACAGACGGCTTGCGGGCAAACGGGCTGCCCGACCAGATGAAGCCACAGGCAAAACCCGCCCCTGAACAGCCAGTTGTCTGGATATGGGCGGGTTTTCCGCTGTCCAGTCTGCCCAAAG
>MDTB01070354.1_pt1 | contig 11256 bp, 15 predicted proteins | sample 811161 | NCBI WGS metagenome assembly MDTB01 (sample SAMN05326650, study PRJNA326480) | marine metagenome | isolation source: seawater | place: Mediterranean Sea | collected 2009
AGCCCAGGAGTCTTACTCCCAAAAACGAGTAAAATTGATTTAGTTTTGGGTAATGGAAAAAGATAACTTATCCTCGGAGCAGCAAGTTCCAGATTCGGATATACTTTACGAACACTATTCTTTTACAGCCGATCAAGGACAGTCGCCCTTACGGGTGGACAAATTTTTGATGTCGCGGATTGAAAAAGTGACACGAAATAAAATCCAACAAGCTGCTAAAGCTGGGAGTATCTATGTGGGTGGTCAAACTGTAAAATCAAATTACAAAGTCAAAGCTGGGGATGAGGTAAAGGTTCTTTTTGCACACCCACCCTATGAAAACTTGCTTACAGCTGAAGCAATTGATTTGGATATTGTTTATGAGGATGAAACAGTAGTTGTACTCAACAAGCCTGCGGGTTTAGTTGTTCATCCTGGCCATGGTAATTATTCTGGAACACTTTTAAATGGCCTGTTGTATCATTTTGAGCAGTTACCCAAAAACAGCAACAATAGACCAGGTCTGGTTCATCGAATAGATAAGGATACTAGTGGGTTATTAGTTGTAGCAAAAACAGAAGAGGCCATGACGCATCTTGCAAAACAGTTTTTTGACAAAACTTCAGAGCGTAAATACCTAGCCCTAGTGTGGGGAGATTTTGAAGTAGAGGAGGGGAGTGTTGAGGGTGCCATTGGCAGACATCCTAAAAACAGACTTCAGATGACAGTATTTGACGATAACTCTCAGGGGAAAGAGGCAATTACCCATTTTAAGGTCATTGAGCGTTTTGGTTATGTTACCCTATTAGAATGTCAGTTAGAAACCGGTAGAACACATCAAATCAGGGCGCATATGAAACATATAGGTCATACTCTTTTTAATGATGCGCGCTACGGAGGTAACAAAATCCTTAAAGGAACCAGCTTTACCAAATACAAACAGTTTGTTGAAAACTGTTTTACGCTGCTCCCACGTCAAGCATTACACGCCAAAACCCTCGGATTTATTCACCCCTTAAGCGGAAAAAAAATAGAGTTTGATTCACCAATTCCAGCTGATTTAGATCAAACCCTGCAAAAATGGCGTCATTACGCCCAGCATAAGAAATTGCAATAGTAATATTTAAAGCTTTAATTTAGTATTCTTGGAAAGGCTGATAAAAGCAGTTACTTTTGATTAAAAGGAAAAATTAAATTATACGATTAGGAACTATGAAGCTATTAATTTCACCTGCCAAATCTCTAGAATTTGAAAAAGAACTCCCTCTTGAAAAAACGACTACACCCGTTTTTGTTGAAGACGCTTCTTATATTAATTCCATTTTAAAGGAGCAATCAGTTGCGGATTTGAGTAAGCTGATGCATCTTTCAGAATCATTGGCCACCTTAAATTGGGATCGTAATCAGGAATTTAAATCTCCTTCTACCAAATCAAAAGCAGCAGTTTTTGCTTTTAATGGAGATGTCTACACTGGCTTAGATGCCTACTCTCTTTCTAAAGAGAAAATGGAATCAATGCAAGACAAGCTTCGTATTCTATCCGGCTTGTACGGGATTTTAAAACCCTTAGATGAAATTCGTCCTTACAGACTTGAAATGGGAACTTCATTGAAGCTTGGCACTCATAAAAATCTTTATTCTTATTGGAAAACCAAGCTAACTGCTCAATTGAATGCTGAGTTGAAGGAAGGAGAATTAGTCGTTAATCTTGCAAGTAAGGAGTATTTCAGTGCGCTTGATGCTGGTTCTATCCAGGCAGAAATAGTGACTCCACATTTTAAAGACTTTAAAAATGGAAAACTTAAAATAATTTCATTCTTTGCAAAAAAAGCACGTGGAATGATGGTGCGTCACTTGATAGATCAGGATGCCTCTTCTATTGAAGATATCAAAAGTTTTACAACTGCAGGTTATGCCTACAGAGAGGCTGAAACACTTGATGCTTTAAATCCAGTCTTTATTCGCTAACTGCTAGTTGCCTTTCTTTTTTTAGATTTTTTTTGGTCGTCTGACCCCATTACTTCCTTTGATGATTTTTCCCCTGCGGGTTTTTTTGTCGCCTTTTCCCATGGTACACTGATTTGGTTACCACTAAAATACAACATTTAGAAATTTTTTAGCTCAGCAGCTATACCCAAAATATTTTCTTTGTAGTAGGTGGTAATAAATTCAGAATTTAAATGTGCACTTCCTTCTAAGCCTTCTGTGATGAGAACCTTGTTTAGGTCTAAGGAAGTATACGACTTTAAGAGAGAAATAGACAGTGGTGCGTAACTGTAATGCCAGGGTTCATAATAAAATCCTTTTCTATTTGGGTTTTGGGTATAGGGTAAATAAAATCCAAATTTTTTAGCATGCTGATCCATCCATTTTTTAAGTTGTGTATAAGGTCCTTTATTGTGAAACTTTTCAGCTACTAAAACATCTCCAACTTTAGGTTTTGATCCATCAACAATGTCTACATCTGTTCCCCAGTGATGTCTTGAAGTACCAGGAAGTGTAGAATATTCAATGATTTTTTTGATATTTTGTTCGGGGCTAAGCCCTGCTGTTTCGTTGGCCTTGTACTTGCGATTCCAAATTGCCTTTTGTCTGTCATAAGATCGATAGCCGGATACAATTTCCAGTACAACCCCCTCTTTTTTAGCTGCCTTTCGCATTTTTTCAAATGCCTTTCCTGCTTTTTTAGCTAATGGAATGGTCTCCTTATACAAGGGGAGTTCACTCATGCCTAATAGCATTTCTGTTGAATATGGATTTTTAGGTAAAGAGTTTGCCCAAAAAGGAGTACTTGCCAGACCAAAAGAGGTAAAAAGAAAATTTCTACGATTCATCAATTATCCATTTTATAAAGCGTTGGTGAACTCCTATGGGTTTAATTTCAAAAGGAGTACCTATGGCTTGAAATCCGTTATTCAAATATAAGGCATTTGCATTGACCCTAGCATTGAGCCATATGTTCTCAACCTTTGAGTCTTCTTTGAGTCTTCGAACTATGTTTTGAATTAATTGACTGGCTATTTTTCTTCTTTGGAATTCAGGATGCACTGCCATGGCACGAAGCTGAAAACCAATTTGATCGTTATAATCAGGGCAGCAATTAGGCATGGCACTTAAAATTCCAACCAGCTGAGAAGAACTATAGGCTCCCAAATGAATGCTTTGAGGATGATTGTCATTTTCCAGCTGACAGCTATCGTAGGGCTGACCTTTTCGAAGTAGTGGATGGCGAAGCTCATAGGTTTGCTTTGCAAGAATTTCTTTTATTTGTATATCCATTATTAAAAAATTAACAACCAAATAAGGAGTTGTTTCTCTAGGTAAAACTATCTTTAAGACATGAAAATTAATCTTTTTTTATGGGTTTCCCTGCTCACTTGTTCTCTCCTTTTAAGTCAGGAAAGAAGACCAATTAAAGGAAAGCTACTTTATAAGAACACTGTTGTGGTTGCAGCCAATGTAGTCAACAATTCAGCCCAAACAAATACCATTACTGACAGTGAAGGTGAATTTGAAATTGAGGTGGCTGAAGGTGATGAGGTTATATTTTCATCTGTTCAATACCAAATTCGTGCGGTTACAATCACCCCTGAAATTTTGGCTAAAAATCGATTGGTAGTCACTTTGACTGAAAATATCAATGAACTAAGAGAAGTAGTTGTTACCACTGAAGATGTTGAACGGTTTTTGGAATTGAAAGAAGAGGAATTTAAAGGATTTGATTACGAACAAGACAAATCGACTCGGGTGAACAATACGCTTACAGATGACCGCCTTTTGACTCAAGGCATAGATTTTGTCAATATAGCCAAGTTGATTGTCAAAGCACTAAACTCAAAGCCTGAAGAAGAAAGAATGCGAATGAAACCCAGTGAGGTACTTCCGCAAGTCTTTGAAGATTCTTTTTTTGAAAATGACCTCAAACTTCAAAAAGATCAGGTGGTAGGCTTTTTAGAATATATTGATACTCAAATGAAAACAAGCGCTTTGCTAAAGCAGAGTATGCAGTTTCAACTTATAGACTACCTGATCAATCAGAGCGAGACTTATAAAGAAACTTTAATAGAATAAGATGTCTTTTGGCCTGCCCTTGACGATCTACCTCTTTTTAATTTCCTTTTTGAATGGGATTCAAACAAATACCCACAAATTCTATGTAAGCACTACAACTGTAGAGTTTAAGTCAGAAGCGAAAACAATAGAAATTATTTCTCAGGTTTTTACTGACGATCTTGAGGCAGTTTTAAAATTGAAAGACCAAGAGCTCACTTTAGACCCCGATTCGTATCAAGAACGTATTGACGCGCTAATTGCCAATTATTTTAAGCAAACTCTTCAATTTTCTTCGAAGGGAGAATTGTTGGATTATGTCTTCTTGGGGAAAGAATATAAAAATGATATTACAAAATGTTATATCGAACTACGGTTAGCTGAAGTGCCAGATAATATTGAACTTTACAATGGCTTGTTTTTATCGCTTTTTAACGAGCAACAGAATATTATCCACTTTAAAAATGCTGATCAGCGAAAAAGCTATTTGCTTCATCAAAAAAAATCTCGTGTTTCTTTGTCAATGACCAATTAATTTTAACAATGGAGTCTCTTTAGATTTGTATATTTAGACCAAAACAAATCAGTTATCATGAAAAGTATCACATACCGATTGAATTTTTCCATTATTTTTCTTGTTTTAGGGTCATTTTTATTGAATGCCCAAACCCAACAAGGTCATACTAATAACAACAAGTTCAAGCAGCTTTACGACCAGTTTGCAGATCCAAATAGATACCACAACGCAGCAGGAGCTCCCGGGGTAGATTATTTTCAGCAAAAGGTCGATTATGTTATGGATATTGAGTTGGATGATGAAAACAGTCGATTGTATGGTGAGGAAACCATAACCTATACCAACAATTCACCAGACCAATTGCCTTATTTATGGATCCAATTGGACCAAAACATTCGTAAAAAAGATGCTCCAGCCTTGGAAAAAAATGGGTCTGGTAATTCAGTTACCATGCGACCTTCTTCATTTGTAAGCAATTACATTAATGAACCTTTTGATGGAGGATTTAATATTGATTGGGTTAAAGATGAAAAAGGGAATCCACTCCCACACAAAATCAATCAAACAATGATGCGAGTTGACCTTCCACAACCAATTCCCTCAGGAGGTTCTTATGTTTTTAAAATCAAGTGGTGGTATAATATCAATAATCACGTTGAAGGAAGAGGACGTTCAGGTTACGAGTTTTTTGAGGAAGATGGGAATAAAGCCTATGTAATCGCACAGTTTTTTCCTAGGCTTTGTGTATACAATGATGTTGAAGGCTGGCAAAATTATCAGTTCTGGGGCAATGGTGAGTTTGCTTTAGAATTTGGGGATTATGAAGTAAACATTACCGTACCTGCTGATCATATTATGGAGGCAACGGGAAGTCTACAAAATCCAAAAGAGGTATTGAGTAGAGAAGAATACAAGCGTTTTACTGCATCAGCAAAGAGCTTTGACAAGCCTCTATTGATCGTTACCGAAGAAGAAGTTCGAGAAAAAGAACAATCTTTTTCTAAAAAGAAAAGCACATGGAAATATCACGCTAAAAATGTAAGGGATTTTGGTTTTGCAACTTCGAGAAAATTTATTTGGGAGCGTCAAGCAGTTGAGCTTGGGACACAAAATATCATGGCTGTTTCCCTTTATCCCAAGGAAGGAAATCCTTTATGGGAAGCGTATTCTACCAAAGCTGTGGTACAAACTTTAAAAACCTATTCAAAGTTTACTTTTGACTATCCCTACCTAAAAGCTGTTTCAGTCCATGCCAAAAATCAAGGAATGGAATATCCGATGATCTGTTGGAATTATGGCCGACCTGACGAAGAGGGAAATTATTCAGATCGTACAAAATTTGGAATGATTAGCGTAATCATTCATGAAGTTGGACACAACTTTTTCCCCATGATAGTCAATTCTGACGAACGTCAATGGGGTTGGATGGATGAAGGTTTAGATACTTTTGTTCAGTATTTAACAGAGCAAGAATTTGGAGCTACTAATCCTGAAGCCATTCCAGGACTTACGGCTTATCCATCTAGACGGGGTGCGCCTGAAAAAATAGTCCCCTATATGGCAGGTGATCAAGAATTTATTTCACCGATTATGTCTAACCCTGAGAATGTTTACCAACTTGGACCCAATGCCTATGCTAAGCCGGCAACTGCATTGAATATTTTAAGAGAAACAGTAATGGGTAGAGAGGCTTTTGATCATGCCTTTAAAACGTATGCACAGCGCTGGATGTTTAAACATCCTACTCCCGAAGACTTTTTTAGAACCATGGAAGATGCCTCAGCCATTGATCTAGATTGGTTCTGGAGGGGTTGGTTTTACACTACTGATGTAGTGGATATTGGAGTAAAAGGGATAAAGAAGTATTATTATTCTGACACTCCTGATCAGAAAATTAAGGATCGTTTTGAGCAATATGGCTACGATCTAGAAGATCTACCCGATATGGTTTTTAAAATTGATGAAGAGAGCGAGTCTTTTGATCCAAACACAGCAAGTGAGAATCCTATCGGAGATTCACAAATCCTTCAAGAATATTTAGAGGAAGAAGGCTTAAATAGCAGTGAGATTCCCGCTTATTTTTACGAAGTGGAATTTGAAAAACCCGGTGGGTTGGTCATGCCACTTATCGTGGAATACGCTTATGCAGACGGTACAAAAGAACGGATAACTTATCCGGTTCAACTTTGGAGAAAAAACGATGCTAGCGTCAAAAAGATCATTGCTTCGGACAAAGAGCTGGTTTCAGTAACTGTCGATCCCGACAACGAGACCGCTGATGTGAATACGGACAATAACAGTTGGCCTAGAAAGGAAAGTCCTTCTGACTTTGATAAATTCAAAGAAAAAATTAAAGGCTGATGTCTAAAAAACGGTTGAATCTCCTTTGATTTTCAGCCGTTTTTTTATGAAACCTCCTATATTTGCTTAAAATCTAGTACATGCTTTTATTTATCAGTGGGGCTGAAATAGTTTTTGTGTTTTTTATTGTCTTGCTCGTTTTTGGTGCAGACAAGATTCCATCTATTGCACGAACTTTGGCAAAAGGAATGACTCAAGTAAGACAGGCAACTAACGATATTAAAAGTGAGATTCAAAAAACAGTTGATTCGGATATTGAAAATCCTACCAAATCAATTGCAAGTGAATTCAAAAAAGAGGTGGATGAGGTCAAAAAAGATTTTACAGACCTTGAAGATTCTATTCGCAGAGATTTATAATACCCTACTTAGTGTAAGTCCGTCTCTAAGCGGTATTAAAGTTGTTTGTATCCTGTGATCACTTCTCAATTTATCGTTGTATTTTTTTAAGGCAGTAGTAGCCTGATCGCTAGGATCTGCATTCCGAAGTACCTTTCCGCTCCAGATAACATTGTCAGAGATAATCAAACCTCCTTGACGCATTTTAGGAAGTACTTCTTCAAAATAGGCATCGTAATTTTCTTTATCTGCATCGATAAAAACCAAATCATAAGGACCCTCAATCTGAGGTAACAACTCCAGCGCTTTTCCTAAATGACCTTTTATTTTTGAAGTAAATGGACTTTTTTTAAAATAGCGTTTTTGAATGCTTACTAATTCTTCGTTATGGTCGATGGTGTGTATTATGCCCTCCTCAGCCAAGCCCTCCGCCAAACTCAGGGTTGCATAGCCTGTATAAGTTCCAATTTCCACTATCGTTTTAGGTGCTATTAAATGTGATAGAAGACTTAGAAATCGCCCTTGTAATCTGCCACTCATCATTCTTGGCTGAAGTACTTTTTGATGTGTTTCCTTTTCCAGTTCAATAAGAATTTCTGGAACTTGCTCACTGTGGTTGGTAGCATAAGAGAACCATTCTTCATTGATACCTTCGGAGGGAAATGGTGTATTATTTTTTGGGTCTGGCATATTCAAAACGTTCTAATAGTGTGGGTAGTGCATAACCGTCTAGTCCGTTAATACTGACAATTTCTCCTTTGTCCAACTGAACCCACCCATCAGTTCCTAATAGTGCTTCTTGAATGTAGATATGTTCTATCTGACCGACAATTAGTATGGTATCATTTTCCTCAATTGGATATTCATTTACATAACTGCATCCTAGCTGAATCGAGGCTCCTTTGACATAAGGAGCAATCCACCCTTCTTTTTTTTCAGAGCTGAGATTGGTTTGGTCAAATTCCGAAATTTCTTCAGGATATTTAGCTGAGGTGTGGTGTGCATCTTCAATTTGAGTTTTTGAAATAGAATTGAGAGTAAAAACTCCTGTCGATTTCATATTGGCATGTGAATGCCTTGGAACGGTAGTAGGGCGTAAGATAAAACCAATCAATGCCGGGTTGCTTCCCAAATGAACTACAGAGCTAAAAACAGCGAGGTTATCTACTCCTGAAGCAGAAGCTGTCCCCAACAGGTGTGCAGATTTATATCCTGTGACACTGTTGATTAGATTGAGGCGATAAATTTTTGATAAGCCCTCAAGCTCTGATTTTTCAAAATGATGCATAGTTTTTTTTCAAAGATAGCCAAAGATAATACAGTCTTTTAACTAGCTGTTTGATTTCTTGTCAAATTGAAGAACAAAATAGATGATGACGATAACGGCAACAATCAAAAGCCCAATATAGCTATAGTGATCAGTTAATTCTCCCGTAGAAAGAAAGCCATTTAAAATCTCACCGTCAAGTAAAGAAATGAATAAAGCTATTGGGAGTAAAAGAAGTAGAAATCTAAATTTTTTCAAACGATTCATTTATTTTAAGATATACACGGATATAGTTATAGATTCTTTAAATTTATAAAAACTAATAGCAAAGCATATGATCTTAATCAATACCTTAATTTTCTTTATTTTAAGTTTTAGTACTCAAACAGCAACCATAGAAGGAACCTGGATCACTCAAGACGACGAAACAGGAAGACAAAAATCGGAAGTATTAATATATAAAGAAAACGGTAAACTTTATGGAAAAATCACCAAACTTCTTTTGCCAGAAGATAAGGGTAAAAAATGTGTCAATTGTAAAGGGAAGAATAAAGATCAGCCGATAGAGGGTATGGTAATTATCAAAGATTTAACACTCGAAGATGATACCTGGGAAGACGGAACTATATTGGACCCAAAATCAGGTAAAGTCTACGACTGCTATATCGGATTTCAAGACAGCAATACGCTTAAAGTTCGTGGTTTTTTGGGGTTTTCTCTTTTGGGGCGTACTCAAATATGGAAACGAAAATAGATTAAAAAAAACCGTCCAGTTGTAGAGACGAGACGGTTTATTAACTTAAACTAAAAACAAAAAATGAACTAAATGAACTAATAATGCTGATTCATTAATTATAATTCAAAGATATGGTAAAAACAGTATTTTTTCATCACTGTTATAATTAAAAAAGCCACTTTTATTAAATAATCAATAATTCATCCTTAAAATCATATCTATTTAATTTCTGGAGTAATTTTATCTAAATTCACAAAAAAATGGTGATTTCAAGCCGTTTAAGATTTAGAATAATAACCTAAGCAGATGACTATTAGGGAACTGTTTATCCTTCAAACTTTTCTTCAAGGTATAGTAAGAGTTCGATGACCTCCTCAGTTTCCTTAAGTTTTTTTTTAGTAGTTGAGATAAATTTTTTGATTTCAGAGCTGTAATCTTTCAGGGCTAAGCTAATTTTCCTTTTGGAAATTTTTATTTCGTTTAAAGAACCATTGTCTTCAGCTATATAATATCTTTTTTTGTCGACGAATCGAGCCGGAAAGGAACGTTCAAGTGATGTTCTGGCTTGGGTAGCCTCCATATAAACTTTTTCATTTCTCTCGTAAAGCGATAATTTTTTTCCTTTATATAATTCAATTACATAACCTACTGCAGGGGGTTCATTTTCATTCAGATAACCCAAATATCGGTACTGTTTCCCGTCAATTATACAGGCTACTTTGTTATTTTTTATTAAAATAGTTTCTGATTTTTTGAGTTGAGGATTACTTACCATTTCTAATTCATCACTAAAGGCATTGTAACGTAGATAGGTTTTATCCTTAAGGATTCTACCGAAATATTCAATTTCTGCAATTTTAAATGATTCATCAAAATAAGGACTTCCTTTGATTTGTTTGGCTGAAAGGGTTTGATTAGTTACTCTATTTTTAATGTCTTCGAACAAATCAATTAACCTTCCATCAGAACGAACACCGTTAGAACCAACTCCATACCCACGTGCGTCTTGAGCTTCTGAAAAAAAGAAAGATAAAATCAAGACTAAAGTTGCAAAGTATTTATTCATTTTTTTTTGCCAAAAGTATCAATTTTTGACTGGGATACACTTTTTTTAATAGATTTCTTACTTTGACTAATCCATAAATTGAATCAGTGTTTTAAATATTCTATGTTTTTTAGTCTCTTTTTTCACTTTTTTAAAAAGTTTCTAAAAGAGTACTGTTTGATTTAGAATATTTTTTAAAATTTTTCTTTGGTGGCTTGATAAAATGCAGCGCCCCTTTTTTTTTGGATATACCATTCTGATTCATCAATAAAAAGAGGAGGGAATGACCTTTTCAGCTAGGTACGTGCTTTTTTACCTTCTCTAAAAACCTCGCGTTCTCTAATTTAATTGCTAGATTGTTGACCTTTATAGATTTCACGTACATAACCGGCCTTTGGCAATGAAGAATTTCCATCTACCATGGGAAGATACTTGTACACTATACCTTGAATTGAGCAGTACACCTTACTATCTTTTATGAGAACATGATCTGATTCAATAGCATAAGGACTTAAACTCATTTCCATTTCATTACTAATGGCATTGTAACGCAGGAAAATTTTATCATCTACGGCATTATCAAAGTAGATTATCTTACACCCATTAAACTGAGGGTAAAAAATAAATACTGTTTTTTCATAGATTAGATAGATTTGGTTAAACTTGGTTAGCAAAGTCTTAAAATTCTGTTAATGCAAAAACATCAAGCATTAATTTTTTTTAAGATTCAGCAATTTTTTTAAGGAAAGAAGATAAAAAACGCAATAATTATTTACTAAATAAATTTTATCAATTTCTAAGCTCTTAAAAGGGCAAAAACACAGATATAAACCCCTGTTTTTTGATAAAAAATCAGGGGGATGGATTTTTTTTAAAGAATTGTTAAAATTTTACATTTGAAGGGTTTGAATCCACAAAAAAATATTCTACATTTGCACGCCCATAAAAATGGGAATTAGATAT
>MDTB01225189.1_pt1 | contig 11256 bp, 10 predicted proteins | sample 811161 | NCBI WGS metagenome assembly MDTB01 (sample SAMN05326650, study PRJNA326480) | marine metagenome | isolation source: seawater | place: Mediterranean Sea | collected 2009
TATTGTGTTTTAGTATAGCAAATGTAGTTTCTTCAAATTCCCCTATTAAACTTACTGCTGCATCAATATCTAGTAAGTTATTGTAGGATAAATCTTTTCCATGTAATTGCTCAAATACATCATCCAATACGCCATAGAAGGTTCCGTTTTGATGAGGGTTTTCACCATACCGAAGTGTTTTTGATTTTAGGATACTCTGTTTTAGAACAGGTGTACTTCCATCATGAAAATAATTAAATATTGCTGTGTCATAGTGAGAAGAAATATTGAATGCTCTAGATGCAAAAGCTTTTCTTTGTTCTATTGTAGAGCAACCTTTTTGTTCTTTAATAAGTTTTAAAGCTTCCCCATAATGATCTCTTGAGGCAATAATGAGTACATCTTTAAAGTTTTTTGCAGCTGCACGAATTAAAGAGATACCCCCGATATCAATTTTTTCAATGATTTCTTGTTCTTTTGCACCAGATGCTAGGGTCTCTTCAAATGGGTATAAATCCACAATAACTAGGTCAATTTCTGGGATGCTGTATTTTTCTAGTTGTTTTAGGTCATTTTTTTCATGACGTCTTGCTAAAATTCCTCCAAAAACATTTGGATGAAGCGTTTTAACGCGCCCACCTAAAATAGAAGGGTATGTTGTTAAATCTTCAACAGGAACTACTGAAGTTCCGAGATCTTCTATAAATTTTTTAGTACCACCTGTGGAATAAATGGTAACGCCTAGTTGACTTAATTCTTTAATAATTGGCTCTAAATAATCTTTGTGAAATACAGAGATTAAGGCATTTTGAATTTTTTTCAATACAATATTTTGATTTGTTTATTACTTTTGTAAATGTAAAAATTCACTTTAAATAAAAACATCATTTGCAGATAAAAATTGAAAGATGTATAATAGTTTTTATAATTTATCAATTACCTAAACTTATTAGTGAATACATAGATTTTATTGCTTGACATCAATTATGATTCTATTCAAAGTTATTAGAGAAAGTTTCCGTTTTGCTTTTCAGTCATTACGTGGGAATAAATTAAGGACATTGCTTTCTTTACTTGGAGTAACCATAGGTATTTTTGCAATTATTTCTGTTTATGCAGTTGTAGATTCATTGGAGAGAAATATAAGAGGAAGCCTCCAATCCTTTGGTGATAATGTGGTTTTTGTAACTAAATGGCCCTGGGCTTCAGAGGGAGAATATGCATGGTGGAAATATTATCAAAGACCTGTCCCTAGTATTCATGAATTATCTTTTTTAGAGCAACGTTTGGAAGTAGCTGAAGCTGTTGCATTTCTTGCTAGGGCAGGAAACAAGACTGCTAAATATAAATCAAATGATGTAGAAGGAGTCAATGTTTCTGCCGTTTCTCATAATTACAAAGATGCATATGGATTTGAACTTTCCTCTGGGAGATATTTTTCTCTTTTAGAGTCTTCTACAGGGAAACCAGTTGCTCTAATTGGAGTAAATATTGCAGATGAACTTTTTTTTGGTGATACCCCTCTCGGAAAAGAAATAAAAATAATGGGGAGAAAGGTAGTTGTTATTGGAGTGTTTGAAAGAGCAGGAGATAGTATTATTGGAAGTAGTGAAGACGACAACATTGTTATTCCTGCAAATTTTGCTCGGAATTTCATGCGTTTAAATAACGAGGCTACTGATCCAAAGTTTTTAGTGAAAGCTAAGCAGGGAGTAAGTAATGAGCAATTAAAGGATGATTTAACCAGAGTTATGAGGTCTGTAAGGAGAATCTCCCCTAAAGCAGATGATAATTTTGCTTTGAATGAGATTAGTATATTGTCTAATGGAATTGATATGCTGTTTGGTGTTATTAATTTAGCAGGACTAATCATTGGAGGCTTTTCTTTGTTGGTAGGAGGTTTTGGTATTGCTAATATTATGTTTGTATCTGTAAAGGAAAGAACAAATATTATTGGTATTCAAAAAGCAATTGGTGCAAAGAGTTATTTTATTTTGATGCAATTTTTAATAGAATCAATTTTATTATGCCTTGTAGGAGGTATTTTAGGATTATGTCTTGTTTATTTTGGGATGAATTTAGCAAATCACTACATTGAATTTAAACTATTATTATCTGCAAAAAATATTATTTCTGGAATTTGCGTTTCTTTGTTTATTGGTGTTATTTCTGGAGTTGTCCCCGCTCTTTCAGCATCTAAATTAGACCCTGTAGAGGCAATTAGATCTGGCCAATAATAACACTTCTTGGATGGGTGTTAATTATTTAAGCTTTGTTTTTCTTGTAAAATGAGTGATTCTACCTATTTACATAAGCCTTTTAATATAATACATTTACCACAAATTATATATTCATAAATTAAAATATGTAACCTTGATAATCCCTAGCTATCAGAATATTTAGTTTCCAATTAAATTATCCTGTTGAGTTAGGATGTCTTTCAATACTATAATGAAGATAATTTTAGGAAGTCTCTCCATAGGTGAGGCTTCTTTTTTCTCTCGTCCCTATGAACTCATAAGTCTTTTAGCATTTGATCAACAACTTTGTATATTTTTTTCAGCTCTTTTTCTTTAATGCAATATGGTGGTAGTATGTATATAACATTTCCTAATGGTCTTAATAAAACACCATTATTGAGTGCATAATTATAAATTTTTTGTTTTATTGAACTTGTATATCCTCCAATTTTTGCTTTGAGTTCTATGGCTAATATCGTTCCTGTTTGTCTAATTTCTTTAATGATCTCTATAGAATTTATTTTTTTTGCAAAGGCTTCATGGCTTTTGGAAATATTATCTAATGCTTGTTGACATTCTTTTTTTTCAAGTAATTCAATACTGGCAATAGCAGCAACACATCCAATTGGGTTTCCAGTAAATGAGTGTCCATGTAAGAAGGCTTTTTGGAGATCTTCTCCTAAAAAGGCATCGTAAATTGATTGTGAACAAGTAGTTAAAGAAATTGGTAAGGTCCCACCTGATAAACCTTTTGACATACAGATGAAGTCTGGTTCTGTTTCCACTTGATTTACTGCAAAGCTTGTTCCTGTCCTTCCAAACCCCGTCATAACTTCATCAGCAATACATAATACCCCTTGTTTTTTGCAAATATTCATCAGCTTATTTAAGGTGGATGGTTTATACATTCTCATTCCCGAAGCACCTTGAACAAGAGGCTCAAAAATGAATGCTGCAACATCATTTTTAGCTATTTCTGCTTTTAATCTTTTAATAGCTAAAGCCTCATCTTTTGGAAATGGAATATGCGTGCACTCAAAAAGTAATTCTGAAAATGGAGCTGAAAAAATGCTTCTTGATCCAGCCGACATGGCCCCAAAAGTTTCTCCATGGTATGCTCCATCTAGGGCAATAAACCGTGGTTTATTTTTCTGTTTATTTTTCCAATATTGAATGCTCATTTTTAAGGCAATTTCTACAGCTGATGAGCCATCTCCAGAGAAAAAAAACTTTGCTTGATTTTTAGGCAGATGTTTAGATAGCTTTTCGCATAATTCTATTGCTGGAGCATGGCTAAATCCGGCAAATAAAACGTGCTCAAGTTTTTGCATTTGGGCAAAAACTTTTTCTGCAATATAGGGGTGGCTATGGCCATGAAGGTTAACCCACCAAGAGGAAATAGCATCAATATATTTATTTCCTTTTTCATCAATCAGAATTGAACCCTTTCCTTTTTCAATAATTATAGAGGGGTCGGAATTCTTCATTTGTGTAAAGGGATGCCAGATGTATTTTTTATCTTTCTTTGATAAATTCATTTTCGCTATTTAGCTCTATTCAGACATGACTTGTTACAAAAAAGTATGTTTTATTTTTTCTGCAATATCATCTATTTTTTTTCTGTTTAAGTTTTTAATTATTTCAATGCGGCCTAAAACATTTATGCCAGTCATTTTAACAATAATATCTTCTGTTTCTTTATTTTCTTCCCCATTAAATAAAATTCCTTTAATGGGAATATTGTTCTTTTTTAGAATCTCAATACTCATTAGTGAATGGTTGATGCTTCCTAAATAATGTTTGGAAATTAGGATCACTTCACATTTTGTTTTTTTGATGAGGTTTAAAATGGTGTCTTTATTATTTAATGGAACTAGTAGCCCCCCAGCACCTTCTATAATTAGATGGTTATTGGTTTTTGGTGTGTCAATCTGATTAATATCAATAGTGATATTATCTTTTTTTGCAGATGCATGTGGCGACATAGGCTCATTTAACCGGTACTTTTCAGTATGGAATTTAGACTTTTCATTGGAAACTAAAGATTGCACCTTCATGGTGTCAGAAGTATCTAGTTCACCAGCCTGAATCGGTTTCCAGTAATCAGCCTTTAATGCTTGAGTTATGATTGCAGAAGCAATTGTTTTTCCAACCTCTGTTCCTATACCTGTTATAAAATACTTCTTCATGTGTATAGTTTTTCTAAATTGATAACACACATTTTTATTTCTTCTTCTGTATTGAAGCTGTGGATACAAACCCTGATTCGTTCTTTTCCTTTTTCTACAGTTGGATAGAGGATAGGCTTAACATTTATACCCTTGTTTATTAACTTGTTTGCTGCATTTTTTACATTTTCATTTTTTGGAATAAGAATACTTTGAATAGGAGAAGAACTTTCGATCAGGTTAGCTATTTTCTTTTTTGAGATTAGGGATTTGAAAAATGAAATATTACAGTGTAATTTTTTTATTATGTCAGTTGATTTTTCAAGTTTTTTATATGCACTTTCTATAGTGTTTAAGTGATGCTCTGAGAGTGCTGTCGTATAGATGAAAGATCTTGCAAAATTGATTAAATAGGTTCTTAAAGCTGATGAGCCAAGTACAATTGCACCATGGCACCCTAATGCTTTACTAAAGGTGTGAATACGAGCCAACAGTTCTGTTTCTACATTTAGATGTTGAGCTAGACCTTCTCCTTTATTACCAATTACCCCTGTTGCATGAGCTTCATCTAGAATAATATTGGCATCGTATTTTTTACAAATACGTATTATCTCTTTTAGAGGTGCTATATCACCATCCATAGAGTATACAGATTCAACAGCTACGATGATCGATCCACTTGCTTGTTGAAGCTTCTTTTCTAAGTCATCTATGTTGTTGTGTTGAAATGAAAAGGATCGAGCATGAGATAAGCGAACTCCATCACGGATGCTAGCATGAATGTATTGGTCGTATATAATTGTATCTCCTTTTTCTGCAATACATGAGAATAAACCCAAATTGGCATCATATCCAGAATTAAAGATAAGGCCTGCTGGAGCTTTGTGGAATTTTGCAATGCTGGCCTCTAGAAGTTCAAATTGTAATGAATTTCCAGTTATTAGACGCGAACCTGTTGCACCATGGTTTTTACTTTCTTTTAGTGGTAAATTATTTGAAAACCCTAAATAGTCATTAGAGCAAAAATCAATGAGAGATGATGAGTTTGTTAAAAGCCTTAAGCAATTCTCTTTTTCTCTATGAAAAAGTTTATTATTAATTTTATCTTCTATATTTAAGCCCTTTGACATAAAGTAAAGATAGAAATCTTAGGGATAAAAAAAGAGGCTTTTAAAAAAAGCCTCTTGAGAATTATTCCTTAAAAAGTTAGTTTGCCAAAACAATGATTTTATTGTCTTGCATTTCAATAACCCCTCCATTAATCTCAAATGTTTCTTTCGTTCCAGAATCTTTAGAGATAGAGACAACACCAGCCGTTAGAGTGGACACAATTGGAGCGTGATTATTTAAAATTTCAAATCCGCCATTTGTTCCCGGAAGTTTCACAGAACTTACTTCACCTTTAAAGAGTTCCGAGTCAGGGGTAATAATTTCTAAAAACATATACGAATGAATTTATGCTTTAGCTTCTGCTAAAATTTTATTTCCTTTTTCAATAGCCTCTTCAATTGTTCCAACAAGATTAAAGGCAGCTTCAGGAAGGTGGTCTAATTCACCATTTAAAATCATGTTAAATCCTTTAATTGTATCTTCAATACTTACATATACTCCTTTCAGCCCTGTAAATTGCTCTGCAACATGAAAAGGTTGAGATAGAAAACGTTGAACGCGACGAGCCCTATGAACAGCTAGTTTATCTTCTTCAGACAATTCATCTAATCCTAAAATAGCAATAATATCTTGAAGCTCTTTATATCGTTGAAGAATTTCTTTTATGTTTTGTGCACAAGAATAGTGCTCATCACCTAAAACTTCAGGGTTAAGAATACGAGATGTAGAATCTAAAGGATCAACTGCAGGATAAATACCTAATTCTGCAATTTTACGAGATAATACTGTAGTAGCGTCTAAGTGCGCAAAAGTAGTTGCAGGAGCAGGGTCGGTAAGGTCGTCTGCAGGGACATACACCGCTTGTACGGATGTAATAGATCCATTTTTAGTAGATGTAATACGTTCTTGCATGGCTCCCATTTCTGTTGCTAGTGTTGGTTGGTACCCTACAGCAGATGGCATTCTACCCAACAGGGCAGAAACTTCTGATCCAGCTTGAGTGAATCGGAAAATGTTATCAATAAAGAATAATATGTCACGTCCAGCTCCATCTCCTTCACCATCGCGATAGTATTCAGCTAATGTAAGTCCCGAAAGAGCAACACGAGCACGAGCTCCTGGTGATTCATTCATTTGACCAAAAACAAGAGTTGCTTGAGAGTTTACCATCTCTTTTGTATCAACCTTTGTAAGGTCCCAGCCTCCTTGTTCCATATCTTTTTCAAAATCTTCTCCGTATTTAATTACCCCAGATTCAATCATTTCACGTAACAAGTCATTCCCTTCACGAGTTCTCTCTCCTACCCCAGCAAATACAGATATTCCATCGTGTCCTTTTGCAATATTGTTAATTAATTCCATGATAAGAACTGTTTTTCCTACACCAGCTCCTCCAAAGAGACCAATTTTACCACCCTTAGAGTAGGGCTCAATCAAATCAATAACTTTAATACCGGTAAACAAAACCTCAGTTGAGGTAGATAGATCTTCAAATTTTGGAGCTTCCCGATGAATTGGATATCCATTTTCTTTGCTTAATGCCCCAATACCATCAATAGCATCTCCTACTACATTAAATAATCTCCCTTTAATGGATTCTCCAATAGGCATCAATATTGGAGCTCCAGTTGCAACAACTTCAGTTCCTCTACTTAAGCCATCAGTAGAATCCATAGATATGGCACGTACTGTGTCTTCCCCAATATGCTGTTGACATTCAAGGGTTACTTTGTTGCCATTTTCTTTTGTAATCTCTAGAGCGTCGAAAATGTTTGGGAGTGTTTGCGAATCGTTATCGAATTTTACATCTACAACAGGTCCGATAATTTGGGCTATTTTTCCGATATTTTTTGACATCGTGAAATGTGTTTTTTTGATATTTGAATGATCTTGTTTTACGATTGCAAATGTACTTTTTTTTTTAATTATGATTGTCAATTATTAACGTTTTTATTTTACTAATTTTGTCTTAGGGTCATTGCTTTATAGTTTCCACTTTAAATGACCTTGGTAATCCTTTATTTCTTTATTTGTGAAGATATATAATAGTATTGAAGAGTTTAAGAAAGTTAAGCAAGCAGTTGTAACAATAGGTACTTTTGACGGTGTACATATTGGGCATTTGAAAATTATTAGTAGTTTAAGAAAAATAGCTGATGATATTGATGGTGAGACTGTTTTGCTAACATTTTCACCGCATCCTAGAATCATTTTATTTTCCGATACCGATTTAAAGCTCATCAATACAAAAAAGGAGAAAATTGCTCTTCTTGAAAATGCAGGTATTGATCATTTAATTATACACCCATTTTCTAGAGAGTTTTCCCGATTGTCATCCGTAGAATTTGTGCGTGACATACTCGTAAATAAAATAGCTGTTTCTAGATTGGTTATTGGATACAATCATCATTTTGGAAGAAATAGAGAAGGTAGCTTTGAGCATTTAAAGTCCTATGGGCCTACCTATGGATTTGAAGTAGAGGAAATATGTGCTCAAGATGTGAGAGATGTTCATGTAAGCTCTACTAAAGTAAGAAAAGCATTAGAGCAGGGAGACATCAAATCAGCCAAGTCATATTTGACATATGACTTCCCCTTAACGGGAATTGTAGTAAAAGGGAAGCACTTTGGACATCAAATAGGGTTTCCTACCGCAAACATTAAAGTTTTGGATGAGAATAAATTAATCCCTGCTAATGGTGTTTATGCTGTTCGAGTAATGGTTAGAGGTGAGCAGAAAAAAGGAATACTTAATATAGGAGTCAGTCCCACCATAGATGGTTCTGAGAAAACAATTGAGGTTCATATCATTGATTTTGATCAAGTAATTTATGGAGAACAAATCACCATTCTTTTTGATTATTGGATTCGTGCAGAGCAAAAATTTAAAAGTATTGAGGCCTTAAAAGAGCAACTTATGCAAGATAAATCCATCAGGTTAAATCAGTAAAGTGTGGTTTATTCAAGCGTCTAATTTAACCCAATTTACTTGCAATGGTGATGAGCATTTCTTCGACATACTCAAATTGGACAAAAAGGTTGTTTTTCAAATAGTTTATTTTTCCTGAGTCTATATCCTCAATATAAATATCTTTTTTAAAGTCTATTTTTTTATCTCCTACAAATTTTAAAACTGCTTCTTTTGAGCTCCATAATTTGCATGCTAATTCGGGATTAAGATGTTTTTGAAATTTTAGCTGTTCTTCTTCAGAAAGTATTCTAGAGATAATTCGGAGCATTTTTTGTTGAGGTTCTTCAATGTCTATCCCTATGTTTTCAGGTCCAAAAGCTAAGGCAATATAATTTTTGCTGTGAGAAATAGAAAGGTGATCCACGTCTTTAATAAAGGGCTTGCCAGATTTGTAGTGTTGTAGTTTTATATCTTTATGGAATAATTTTTTTAGTGCAATTCTACAGGCTATAAATTCAATTTTTCGCTGTTTATTTTTTAAAAGATTCATTGCATTTAACTCTTCTTGTTGTATATCAGGATGTGTAACAAGATGGTCTAATGGCGAATTAATTTTCCAGATGGAAATACAATTGTTTTTTAGAACGATTTTATTAAATATTTGCTCCATATATTTTGTAAATATATGCAACTTATGTGTAGTATGTTTGAGTAAATTTTGTTGTATCTTTGCAACAAATAAAATTAAACAAAATGAATTCAACTAAAATGGAAAGCGTTCAATTTAAAGTTAAAGACATTGGTATGGCAGAATGGGGCAGAAAAGAAATTAAGCTTGCAGAAGCTGACATGCCTGGTTTGATGTCACTCAGAGAGGAATATGGGGCTTCAAAGCCTTTAAAAGGAGCTCGTATTGCAGGTTGTTTGCACATGACGATTCAGACTGCTGTTTTAATAGAAACATTAACTGCTTTAGGAGCTGAAGTTCAGTGGTCTTCTTGCAATATTTTTTCTACACAAGATCATGCTGCCGCTGCAATAGCTGCTGCAGGAGTTCCTGTATTTGCTTGGAAAGGAATGACAGAGGAAGAATTCAATTGGTGTATTGAACAAACTTTATTTTTTGGTGAGGATCGAAAGCCTTTAAATCTAATTCTAGACGATGGAGGTGATTTAACAAATATGGTATTTGATGAATTTCCTGAGTTGACAAGTGGAATTAAAGGTCTGTCGGAAGAAACTACAACAGGAGTTCATCGGCTTTTTGAAAGGTATAATAATGGAACACTTGTTATGCCAGCAATCAATGTAAATGACTCTGTAACCAAATCTAAATTTGATAATAAATATGGCTGCCGAGAGTCTTTGGTAGATGGAATTAGACGATCTACAGACACCATGATTGCAGGAAAAGTAGCTGTTGTTGCAGGTTATGGGGATGTGGGTAAAGGCTCTGCTCAGTCTTTACAAGCGGCTGGAGCAAGGGTTATTGTTACTGAAATAGACCCTATTTGTGCGATGCAAGCTGCCATGGAAGGTTTTGAGGTGAAGAAAATGGATCATGCTGTATCAGAAGCTGATATTGTTGTGACTACTACAGGCAATAAAGACATAATTGTTGGCCGACATTTTGAGGCGATGAAGGACAAAACTATTGTTTGTAATATTGGCCATTTTGACAATGAGATTGATGTTGCTTGGTTAAATAATAACCATGGGGCTTCTAAAGTGGAAATCAAACCTCAGGTTGATCAATATACTATTGGAGGAAAAGATATCATTCTTTTGGCAGAGGGACGATTGGTAAATCTAGGTTGTGCTACTGGCCATCCATCTTTTGTAATGTCAAATTCTTTTACCAATCAAACATTAGCTCAGATTGAACTATGGGTGAACTCTGAAAACTATGAAAATAAATTATATACCTTACCGAAGCATTTAGATGAAAAGGTAGCACGCTTACATTTATCTAAATTAGGCATAGAATTAGAGGAGTTAAGTCAAGAACAGGCAGACTATATAAGTGTTCCTGTAGAAGGACCTTATAAACCAGAATACTATAGATATTAATACAAATATCTTTTTGGTTTTTTTATCAATGTCATGATGTCTTATAATTTCAATAGTTGATTTTTAAGAGTCTAATTGTAAATCCTTAATTGAACTCCATTAAAGCTAGTTTGGTATCTATATAAGGCTCTTTGAGCAGGGCCTTGTATTACAGATCCGTCAAAAATAAAATATTTAGAGTCGCAACAATAGCAAGAAAGGGTGTTTATTTCATTTTCATCTAAATAAACTTGTTCGCATGACTCATTAGGGTCATTTCTACATGCTCTGTCATATGCGATGTACTCATCAAAATAATCGTGAAAGATGATGATGCCATTTACGCCCCCAGTAATATAGGCTGAATTTCCAGGAGAGTTGAGCCCATTAAATTCTGGGTTGTTAGGGGATATATACTCATTGACATAGGCGTCTGGGAATGGATCTTTATCCTTATTACAACAATAGATGAAGGATATACATATAATAATCAATATTTTTTTCATCAGCCGATATTCTTGTTGCAAAATACAACTTTATGTGATTTATATATGTGCTTGTATTTGAAATATATAATGAATAAGAAACCTGCTATTAAAAATGAAATAATTACTTTAAAATATTGTTTATGGGTGATATCAATTATAGAATAGATGCTATCACTCATCTAGCAGCTAAATAATTTATTTTAATTTTATTAAAAACTATCTACAAAACTTTGGATTTGCTCATGAATTATCTATATATTTGGGCGATTTGAAAATCTAAATCGAACGAAAAAATTAAGTTTATGCTTCGA
>MDTB01116839.1_pt1 | contig 11255 bp, 12 predicted proteins | sample 811161 | NCBI WGS metagenome assembly MDTB01 (sample SAMN05326650, study PRJNA326480) | marine metagenome | isolation source: seawater | place: Mediterranean Sea | collected 2009
TATGACTGCAAGATGGGCTCATCTTCCTTATGATTTCCTTGAACATGTATCTAACCGAATAGTAAATGAGATAGAAGAGGTCAGTAGAGTGGTTTACGATATTTCAAGCAAACCTCCAGCAACTATTGAGTGGGAGTAAAATAACTATATGAGTATTAAAGAAAAAACATTGATAATTATTACTGGTACAAGTTCTGGAATTGGAAAAGAATTAAGACTAATTTTAAGCAAAGATTATAAATTTGATCTGCAGGTTTTCCACTCAAGAACCAAGAATAATGAATATATTGAAGACAAAAAAAATAAATTTTTTTATGGAGATCTAGAGAATTTTTCAAGCATTTGGTTTGATAATTATGATCTCAGTAAATTCACAACTATAGTTTTTGTCAATAATGCATCTACAATAGAACCTATTGATAAATTTAAGAATATATCAATAGATTCACTAAATAAATCTATATCTATTAATATTCTTGCTACTGCCAAAATAGCACAATGCCTTATCAATCTAAAACAAAAAAACGCAAAGCTTATTCTTTTTAATATTTCATCTGGAGCAAGCACTCATCCAGTTGATGGCTGGTCATCCTATTGTTTAACAAAATCAGCAACAAAAATGATGCTTGATGTCATAAGTCTTGAAAATGAAGAAGTTTTAGTAGCCCATCATGATCCAGGTATAGTCGATACAAACATGCAAAGAAAAATAAGAGCATCAAATCAAAATCAAATGGATAATATAGAATACTTTAAAACAGCAGAGCTTGAAGAGACAAATGAAGCAGCAGAAAAAATTCTGAATAAAATAAATCAAATTGTATCAAACGCTAATTAAGAAACATTCTGAGACTAAATAAAATACCAAATTTATTAGTACCAGCTATAATAGTTATATGCATATTGCCTTACTGTCTGATATTCATGCAAATATCTATGCTTTAGATGCTGTTTATAATGATTTTAAAAACAAGAATGTTAAAAATATTTTGGTAGCAGGTGATCATATTGGCTACTACTACTGGCCAAAAGAAGTTGTTCATAAGTTAATGAATGACGATAGAGTTTCGTGCATATCTGGCAATCATGAAAACATATTATCAAAGACATTATATAGTAGTGAGTCTTCAAAAAAATATAAGAAAAAGTATGGCAGCGGTTATGAAATTTGCAAAAGTCAACTTTCAAATAATGAACTTGAATGGCTTCTTGGTCTGCCAGATAGACTAGATATTAAAATTAAAGATATATCCTTTAGTATTGCACATGGATCCCTCCATGACCAAGAAGAGTATATTTATCCAGATATCTCCCTAGATGTCCTTAGTAAAAATCATAATACTTCTAATTTTACTGTATTAGGCCACACACATTACCCTTTCATAAAGCATAACGGCGGTAACACAATTATAAATCCTGGATCGGTGGGACAGCCAAGAGATATTGGTAGGATAGCTAGCTATGCACTAATAAATACTGAAAATCATGCCGTTACCTTTAGAAGGGTTAGGTTTGAGATAGACGAGATTGTAGGCGCAGCACAAAAATATGATCCTGAGGTTCCTTACCTTCAAACAGTATTAGAGCGTTAAAAATGAAAATATTAGTTAGTGGCATAGGTGGTGATATAGGTTTTGGTGCAGGGAAAATTCTAAAAAAAATGCCCTTTGTAAATGATATTTATGGAATTGATATTCATAGCAATCATCCCGGCATCTCTATTTTTAATAAGTGTGATATCGCCCCGTCATGCGATGATTCTAATTATATAAGTTGGCTAAAAGATTATATTGATCATAATCAAATAGATTTATTTATACCAACAAGCGAGCCCGAAATTAACTTTTTATCTAAAAAAAATATTAATAAAATATCAACAGCTGATATTCTAATATCAAATTTTCCTATGGTGAAATTATGCTTAGATAAGAACAAATGCCTTAATTTTTTAAGATCTTCAAATATAAATGTTCCTAATCATGGAATCATTGGCCAACAAGCTCCAAATAGTTTTCCTGTTATTACAAAGCCTAACATGGGAGCTGGATCAGTTAACATTAATAAAATTAATTCAATTGACGAATATAATGCTTTGGATTTATCTCTTTCTTCTGGACTCACTTGGCAAGAATATCTCTATCCAGATGATCAAGAATATACATGTGCTTTATTTAAAACAGATAATATCCGCTTGAAGAGCATCATCATCAAAAGAGAGCTCTCACATGGCTTTACTTCAAAAGGTGAGGTTGTTGAAGACGATGAGATCGATAGATACATCCAGAAAGTTGCTGAAGTTTTTAAATTAGATGGTGTAATGAATATACAACTCCGAATGACAAAACAAGGCCCGATGCTTTTTGAGATAAATCCAAGACTCTCAAGCACACTTGTTTTTAGAGATATGCTTGGTTTTTCAGATTTGCAGTGGTGGGTTTTTTCTAAGTCTGGTCAAAAAATACCTTCATATAAAAAACCAAAGGCTGGTACTTTTTTTTATAGGGGCGTTGCGGAGTACATTATCTAAATTATCAAACCCTATTTAAATATCAAAAAATGCTAAAAGGAGAAATGCGCAATAAATATTGAACAAGCGGAAAAATTGTAATATCTTAAATTAACACCGTATTGAAAGTGCAGGCAAAAAACACTGTAAAAGAGTTAGTATAAATATAGAAGAAAATTCTTTTGTAAATTCGGATAAAATTGTATAAATTAATTAATAAACAAATGAATTTTGATCATATAGGCATATTTGTAAAGGATATAAAGATTGGGTTGAAGCACCTAAAGGCAACCTTTCCTATTACTAGATACAGCCAAGAATATAAAGACCCACTTTTAAAGGTCATAGTACAATTCTGTTATGATAAAGATGACATTTGTTATGAGCTGGTTGCACCCTACGGAGATAATAACCCGGTTGACTCAGTTCTAATATCTAACAACAACATACTGAATCATATTGCGTATACCTCCAAAACATTTGATCAAACAGTCAAAGATTTACGAAAAAAGGGTTGTGTGCCCTTAGTAGTTGCTAAGCCTGCTATTGCATTTGATGGAGCGAGAGTTATTTTCTTTCTTACACCCCTTCGTATGATTCTTGAAATAATAGAGAAGTAAATAATGCAAGATATAAAATGGAGTGAAATTATAAAGCGAAATAAACAGTTAAGCCTAAAGATGAAAGGCCCTGTAAAGAAAGTTGCTCTTTTAAGTAATTCTTCTAATTTTCAGTTGAAAGAAATTTTAGAATTAAAGTTAAGAGAGCTAGGAATTTCAATAGAAATTGACTTAGGTGACTATGATTTAATTCTGCAAGATAGCGCGCATTTCAAAAACCATGATGCAGTAATAATTTTCTGGGAGTTATCTAATTTAATAGATGGGTTATATTATAAATATAATTCTTTAAACGAAAAAAAGTTAGATTCTTTAATAGATAAAGTTGAATCAGAAATTAAATTAACCTTATCAAACTTAAAAGAAACACCATTAGTTCTTATAAATGAGTTCAGCTCCATGATCTTTGATGCAAATGTGCTCGAGCAGTCAAAATTATGCTTATTAAGCAACCGTTTAAATAATTTTATAAAAAACACAACCTTGCAGAATCAATTGGTGGTTAATATTGAAAAGATCATTGCAGTGACTGGATTAGGTCAAGCAATTGATTATCGACAGTTGCAGTCTTCAAAATCTTTATATACAAAAGATTTTTATCTTAATTATGTTGAATATATTAAACCTGCATTTTTAGCCAGTAACGGAATGGTAAAAAAGGTATTAGTGCTTGATTGCGATAATACTTTATGGGGAGGCATTTTGGGTGAGGATGGAGAAGATAAAATCCAAATGAATGATTTATCAAATAAAGGCAAGTCATTTCATGAGGTACAACATTTAATTAAAGGTTATAAGCAGAAAGGTATTTTGTTGGCATTATGTAGCAAAAATAACTTAGCTGATGTCGACAACATATTAGATAATCATAAGGATATGATTCTTAAAAAAGATGATTTTGTTTCAAAGAGAGTAAATTGGACTGACAAAGCACAAAATCTAATTGATCTATCCAATGAATTAAATTTAGGGCTTGATAGTTTTATTTTTATTGATGACTCTGAATTTGAAATTGGATTAATTCAAAGAGAATTACCACAAATAAAATCTGTCCTAGTTCCAAAAGATTTATCAACTTATCCTGACTTAATAAGGTCATTAGAAAGAGACCTTTTTTCGTTCTCTTTCACTAAAGAGGATTCAGATAAAACTTCTATGTATATCGAAGAAAGTAAAAGGAAAGAGACTCAAAAAAATTTTAAATCTATAGATGATTACCTTGAATCCTTAGGATTAAATATGCAAGTTGTCTTTAATCATGAGGTTTCAATTCAAAGAGCTGCGCAAATGACCCAAAAAACTAATCAGTTTAATTTAAGAACTCAGCGCTATACTGAATCTGAAATTCAAAATTTTATTGAGAGCGATAATCATATAGTTTCAACCTTTTCTTTAGCAGATATGCATGGTGAGTATGGAGTAACCGGCTTATGTATAATCAATATAGAAGACGATATAGCTTTTATTGATACTTTTTTAATGAGCTGTAGAGTGATTGGTAGAAATGCAGAGCTCTCTTTTTTTGCACAAATTATTAAAAAATTAAGAACTATAAGGGATAAAGAATTAATATTAGAAGCAGAGTGGATTTACTCACCAAAAAACAATCAAGTAATTAAATTTTACGACGGCTTGGGTTTTAAGTGCACTATGGAAGCTAGCGAATCGAAGGTATATAGATTATCATTATCAGAATTTAAAGCTAATCAAAAAGACTATATTAAAATTTTAGTATAATGGAGCTATCATGGATGATAATGTAAAGAATCAACTTTTTTCTGTCATGGAGGATGTTTTTCAGATTGATAGGTCTCAAATTAATATTGATACTTCGCCTGAAACAATTCAAGAATGGGATTCGCTCAAACATATGCTTTTACTGATGGCTATAGAGGAAGAATTTGAATTTAGACTTACAGATGATGAAATGACTCAATGTGTAAGTGCCGAATCTATTTTAAGCGTTATAACAAATAAAGAGTAGGTTTAAAATGAATAATCCATATGCAATTAGTTCCAATATATATTTAAGAGCACCAACATTGCAAGATGCTGAAGGAAGCTGGCATGAATGGTTCAGCGACCCTGAAACAACAAAGTATTTAGGTGATCGTTATTTGCCTAACTCTAAGGAAAAACAAATAGCATTCTTCCAATCCTTACAAGATTCTAATGATAGAGTTGTTTTTTCTATATGCAAAATAGAAAATGATGAACATATAGGGGTTTGTGGCTTAAGTGCAATAAACTGGTTTCATAGCAATGCTGATATTTCATATGTTATTGGTAATAAACAGTCTAATAATGCAAATATAATTACAGAAGCAGTAAGTTTGTTGCTTGAATCCGCTTTTAATAGAATGAATTTACTTAATCTTAGAAGCGCACATGCCGGATCTAATCCTGTAACCCCCTTAATAGATAAGATGTTTGGTTTTAAAGTCATAGGAAAGTTAGATGACTATATAATCTGTGATGGCAAAAGAGATGATCTGATTATTTCACAGTTATCAAAAGAAGATTGGCTTACAAGAAATAAGAGGTCTTTATAATTTTCTTATTAGATTATTAGAAAAAAATAAATTCGCTAATCATATTTTTTTGTAATGTGTTCAAAAGATGAACTTTTGAAAAAATTATTATTGCTAAAAATATTAGATGAAATATAGATCAGAGATAGACGGCTTAAGAGCATTAGCAGTATTACCTGTTATTTTTTTTCATGCAGGATTTTTATTTTTTAGCGGTGGTTATATTGGCGTCGATGTTTTCTTTGTTATAAGTGGTTATTTAATTACAACTATTTTAATAAAAGATATTGAGAATAATAAATTCAGCTTAATAAATTTTTATGAAAGACGGGCTCGCAGAATCCTGCCAGCCTTATTTTTAATGATGATGGTATCCGTTATTTTCGCTTGGGCAATATTAGTGCAACCGGATCACAAAAAGGATTTTGCACAAAGTCTTGTTGCGGTAAGTGCATTTGCTTCTAATTTTTTGTTTTGGATAGAAAGCGATTATTTTGATGTGGTTTCTGAGCAAAAACCTCTTCTTCATACATGGAGTTTGGCAGTAGAAGAACAATACTATTTGTTATTCCCAATATTTCTTTTTTTAGTATGGCGATTTGGTAAAAATTTTGCGTTTTGGACGATAATTTTCTTTACTGCAATTAGTTTGCTTTTAAGTGAATGGGGTTGGCGAAATTTCCCTTCTGCAAATTTTTATCTAGCTCCAACAAGAGCATGGGAGTTACTTGCCGGCTCAATTGCTGCCTTTATAATTCAAAAAAGAGGCATAAGAAGAAGTGAAATAATTTCAATTGTTGGCTTGCTTGCAATAATTTTCTCAATTTTTGTGTATGATGAATTTACACCATTTCCAAGTCTATACGCTTTAGTTCCTGTTCTAGGAACAGTTCTTATTATTTTGTATGCTGATAAAAAGACAAGAGTAGGCAAGTTACTAAGTTTAAATCTTTTTGTTGGAATAGGTCTTATAAGCTACTCTGCATATCTATGGCATCAGCCTATATTTGCTTTTTCAAGAATACTGATGATTGATGAAATTTCTTCTAAAGGTTTGATGGTAATGACAATATTAACTCTTTTCATTGCTTATTTGTCATGGAGATATGCAGAACAACCATTTAGAGATAGATCTAGAATTTCTAAAAAAATAATATTTAATTTTTCAATTTTTGGCATAATTACATTTACATTAATTGGTTTTTACGGCAACTTCAATTATAAAAATATTAATTCTGGTTTTTTACATCCATACAAGCAACTTTATGATTTAAATATAGGTTCATACCAAGCTGACAATCAACTTCTTCAAAAAAAATCCTGGAGTATTTTAGACAAACAATCTGTCATTGCTTCAGCTAATGCAAAAAGCAGTAGTGACTTTGATATTTCAAACATTAAGTCAAAAATTCTAATAACTGGAAACTCTCATTCTAAAGATATTTTTAATATCTTCTTCAATAACCAATCTATTAAGAATAAATTTCAAATAGCTAGGTATGGGACGCAGATAAGTGACTTAGAACCCGGACATCCTTTCTGGGATTCACTTTCATATATAGATGCAACACATATAGTTATAGCTTCTCGTTACAGGGAAGTGGACATTAAAAATCTTGCATATGTTTTAGAAAAAATAAAAAAAGATAAAAAAAATATATTTATTGTGAGTCATATATTTGAATTCCCAGGAGAGGCATCAGGATTTAGTCTTATTGATAAAACTGTACATTTAAATATAGCCAACGATCCAGAAGTTATTGCTGAGAAAGTTAATTCAAAATACTATGAATACTATGTTGAAAATAAAGAAAATCGAAGTCATTACTTTAATGGCTTGCTTTATAATCTTGGAAAAAAGTATGAGGTCAATGTATTAAATAGGATGGACTACATCTGCTCTGATCAATTTAAGAAGTGTTATGTTGTGCAATCTGACTTAACAAAAAATTTTTATGATTACGGTCATCATACCCTTAAAGGTGCAGAGTTTTATGCTAAGTCGGATATGATTAATAAATTTATTAATTTAATACTTAAAAGCATTGATGAAAATTGAAGGGGGTTCGTCTTGTTAATAAAGTGCACGGAAATAACTTTAAAGCTATATTATAATAATTTGTAGTAAGCTTCTAACAACTAATGTTGAGTAAAAAGAAATATGCAAAATAAGAAAATTTATATAGATAAGCAGGAAATCTCAACATTGGCACCTCCTTATATAATTGGTGAAATATCTGCTAATCATAATGGCAACATTGAAAATGTTTATAAGCTTATAGATGTGGCAAAATCTTCTGGTGCTTCTGCGGCTAAGATACAGACTTACACTGCTGATACGATGACAGTTAATTCATCTAAAGAGGATTTTATGGTGCGCGGTGGTTTATGGGATGGTAGGAATTTATATGATTTATATAAAGAGGCAACACTTCCGTGGGATTGGCATAAAGATATTTTTGATTATGCAAATAAGAAAGAAATAACTATATTCAGCACACCTTTTGATTCAACTGCTGTTGATCTCTTGGAAAATCTAAATACACCAGCATATAAAATTGCTTCCTTCGAAGCTATTGATTTACCTTTGATAAAATATGTTGCATCTACAAAAAAACCAATGATTATTTCCACAGGTATGACAAGTATTGATGAAATTGAAGAGGCGGTAGATACTGCTCGAGGTAGTGGCTGTAAAGATCTCATTTTATTACATTGTGTGAGTAGCTATCCAGCTTTGTCAGAGAATTATAATTTAAGAACGATTGAGAATATGCAAGAAAGATTTAAGGATGTTGTTATAGGTTTATCTGATCATACTATAGACAATACAACTGCAATTGCTAGTGTCGCATTGGGGGCAAGAGTAATTGAAAAACATATTACACTTAATAGAAATGGAGGGGGCCCAGATGATAGTTTTTCATTAGAACCCGCCGATTTAATGGAGCTATGTGAAAAGTCATTGACTGCATGGAAATCTTTGGGCATCGCAGATTTCAAAAGAAGTCAGAGTGAGATTGATAATAAAAAATTTAGACGTTCAATATATTTTATGAAAGATATGAAGGCTGCAGAAACTATCAAAGCAGATGATGTCAGAATTATTAGACCTGGCTTTGGAATTGAGCCTAAATATCTAGATGAAGTGATCGGAAAAACTCTAAAATTAGATGTTTTAAAACACAACCCAGTAAAATGGGACCATATTAAATAGATTTATTTAGCTCTAGCCAAGAAATAGATAATCGTTTCCCATGAAGTAATTGTTAATTATACCTAGATAGACCTCAGCCATTTCATTATTTAATTATATAGGTGTGCTCAATTAATTTTGCATTCAAATCATTCAGCAATTTAGTCATTTTTTTATTATCTGGGTTGATATTGATATGAAAGTTTTTATTTCTTACGGATTTTATGCCTGGTAATGGCTTTATTTCGGATAATATCCAGTTAATAGATTTTTTTATAATATTTAAATTATTTATATCAATGTTTATACCAATACAATTATTATCAAGGACATAAATAGATCCTACAAAGACGTTATTGCTTTTTACTAAAAACCATTCTCTGAAGGGGTGATTGAAAACAAATAATTCATGCTCTTTAAAATCTGGCATCTGTTCATGACTTATGTTGTGAGCTCTTTGCTTGAGCAGGGAAAAAAGAATTTCAACATGCTCTTTGCTTTTGTTAACTGTCATTAGTGAGAATCCTAACTTATTTTTCATTCTTGATCTTTGCTAAATTCAACACTTGCATGCAATTTACCGTTTTTAATTGAGGCATCGGAAAACTTTACATTATATTTACCAATTTTCTTAAATGCTTTTGGATAATCTAAACCATCAACCATTCTAATTCTATCAAATAGCTCATCTGGTAAGAGAGAAAAGTCTAACTCACTATCCTCGGGTTTTAATCTCTTAAATTCTACTACGTCACCAACTTGTCTAACAGGAATAGGGTTTTCATTTATAATTTTTAAAATAAGTTTTTCGACAGTATTAGCTAAGTTAAAAAAAATTTCTGAAATTTTTCCTTCTAAAGATATTTCTTCAGAACAATAAACTGCACCTCCATCAACAACCTTTGTCATCTCAATTGCACATAAAGGAGATTTTTTAAAACCTCTTAAAATTAAGTTCTGAATAGGGCTTCCTCCTCTTCCATATGGCAAAGGAGCTGTATGAAATACAATGCACTTAAAATTACTGTATATAACTTCGTCAACAATTGAATTCCAGTGCGGAAAAAATATATATTCAGGTTGTAATTTTTTTAAGAAGGCGTAATTTAGATCCTTCTCGGAATCTATTTCAATAATATTTAAGTCCTTAAACTCTGAAGATTTAGTATGCTTGCTGAACCAGTCTTTGGAAGACGCAATTACATATGATTTCATTGCTGAATTTTACGAATTACTTCAAATGCTTCAGCTTGGTATAGACCAACCTGATTACCTCTTAATTTAGATAAGTTTTCAATGCCTTTAAAAGATCTGCTATGAGGATAATCTCTCATCTCAATTGTGTATTCTTTTAAGGCCAAAAGTTTTTTATTCCAAGTATTGGCGATATCTACATAAAGATTTGGACTGAAATAATCTGTTATTGATTTATGTCCATAGTCTGTCGCAGAAGGAACTTCAAAAACTCTTAGCTCTTTACACCTTTCATTTGGTTGTGGTCGAAATGCTGTGAGCACAGCTTGAGAAACCACCCTGTGGTCAATATTGAGATCTGATGAAGAATGTGTGTACACAATATCCGGTTTTGATATATTTTTAGCATTTTCTATAAACTTAACAACCTCAATCAGAGAACCCTTATCCATTTCATTGTCTAAAAAATTGCCGCCTTTAAGCCACTCAAAACCAAGAATATCTGAAGCTTTATTTGCAGCAATCGCTCTTTGATTAACTTCAGTGTTATTCTTAACTCCTCTTGAGCCAACTCCGTCAGTCATTGAAAGAGCAAAAACCCTGTCTCCATTATTAATGTGGTTTGCGATTGTTCCACCCATACCTATCGTCTCATCATCGGTATGAGAAACCACAACTAAAATATTTTTGTTCCTATTTTTTTTATTCAAAATATATCTCTTATTATCTATAAATTTTAAGCTTTTTATTAGAATACTTAAATAGGTATAAAGAAATTACGAAAGAAAATAATCTGTAAGATAATAGAAAGAAGCTTAATTGATTTAGAATAAAAATTTTATTACTAATCTAATGCTATGAATTTCATTAAGAAAATTATAAAAAGAAACCAAGCTCCAAGACTTATATCAGATTTTTTACCCGCAGCATACTTAAGCAAAACATAACTAATGAATCCTACTGCTATTCCATTAGCAATAGAGAAAGTTAATGGAATCATAATAATCATAATTAGAGCAGGCAATAATTCAGTATTATCAGACCAATCAAGTTTTTCCATTCCACCAAGCATTAAAATGGCTACATAAACTAAAGCACCAGCGGTAGCATAGCTAGGTACTATTGATGCAAGAGGGGAGAAAAAAATAGCTATTAGGAAAAATACTCCGACTACAATCGCGGTCAATCCTGTTCTTCCACCTGCTTCA
>MDTB01151745.1_pt1 | contig 11255 bp, 10 predicted proteins | sample 811161 | NCBI WGS metagenome assembly MDTB01 (sample SAMN05326650, study PRJNA326480) | marine metagenome | isolation source: seawater | place: Mediterranean Sea | collected 2009
GACAGATAATTCAAAAATAAGCGTATTCCACCACCACTCTTTCTGAGAAAAAGATTTGCTCTAAAAATATTTATATTATTTATTTTTTCCTCTTTAGGTCCCTTCCAAGAATATCCTTCATAATATTCTCCTTTTGGATAGTTTGGTTTTCCAGTCAATACATCAATATCATAACCTCTTTTTTGAAGTGAAAAAACCAAATCATTTATTCTAAAATTTTCAGGATAAAAATATTGAGATATAACTAAAATCCTCATTAACTAATTCTAGTGGAAGTGTTTTTTTTCCAAACAGTCCTATTTACGTAATCAATATAGCTAATTATAGTTCTTGTAACTTTCATAGAGACATTATCAACATCATAATCTTTGACAATTTTTGATTTAATGTCATTTTTATTTTGGTTAACTACAATTTCAATTGATTCAATAATTCTATCTTTTTCTAATCCAGACATAATTAATGTACCATAATCCATTCCTTCAGGTCTTTCGTGAGCCGCCCTTATCATTATTGCTGGAAACCCTAAAATTGATGACTCTTCGGAGATTGTACCACTATCAGATATAACGCATTTAGCATTAATTTGTAGATTGATATAATCAAAAAAACCTTGCGGTTTGAGGAACTGAATTTTAGAATTCAATTCCTTATTTTCAATTGAGTCTAATCTTTTTTTAGTTCTTGGATGTGTTGAAACAATTATTGGTAAATCATACTTTTCTGCAATTGAATTAAGACTTTCAATAAAATTTTTTACGTTATCTACATAATCAATATTTTCCTCCCTATGGGCAGAAACAACAAAGTATTTTTTTCTTGATAATTTTAACTTGTTTAAAACTTTACTTTCATTTATGTTGGATTTATAATAATTTAAAATCTCTTTCATACAAGAACCTGTCTTAATAATTGTTTCTGGTCTTATTCCTTCAGCAATAAGATAATCTCTTGCTTGTTCAGTGAGTGGCATATTTATGTCGCTTAAATGATCAACGATTTTTCTATTTAATTCTTCAGGGACTCTCTGATCAAAACATCGATTTCCTGCTTCCATGTGAAATATAGGTATTTGACGCCTTTTAACTGATATTACCGATAGACAGGAATTTGTATCACCGTACAATAAAACGGCATCAGGACTTTCTTTAGCTAAAATCTTGTCAGATTCGGTAATAATGTTTCCAATAGTACCAGCTGTAGATTTTCCGACAGCATTTAAAAAATAATCTGGCTTTTTTACACCCAAGTCTTTAAAAAATATTTCATTTAATTCATAGTCATAATTTTGTCCAGTATGAACCAAAATGTGATTAACATGCTTTTCTAATTCAGCTATCACCCTAGATAACTTAATTATTTCTGGCCTAGTGCCTACAATTGTAATTACTTTTGTCACGTTAAATTTTTTTATAAATGTCGTTAAATTTTATGGAGTCTAAAAATAGTTCCTCTAACATTAAATCCCAAGAAGGTGTTTTTAATCCAGTTTTAGCAAAAAAAGCTTGTGAGTTTAGCGTTTTATCAGATGAAAATGAATTATCATTAATTATTTTAATATTTAAATTAAACTTTTTGTTTAATTTTTTCAATAAATCAAATTTTGATATTGGTTTACTTGAAACATTATAAATTCCACTTATCGAAATATTTTTATCAATTATATCATACACATATTTCGACATTTCAATAGTTGTAATTCCTGAATATATAACATTTGAAAAACCATTAATAACCTTATTTTTATTACTAATTAACCATTCAAGTAGTTCTGTCTTATTAAATATTTCTCTACCAATCATAGAGGATCTTAAAGTCAATGTATTTTTTATTCCTATTTCGCTTTTAGCTTTAGTTAATCCATATAAATCTTTTGCATCCGGTGTGCTATAATCATTATAGAATCCTTTTTTTCCAGTAAAAACACAATCTGTTGAAAATTGAATCAATTTACTTGATTTGTTTCTTGTCCAATCTGAAATCAAATAAGGTAACTCTGAATTTATTTTTATAGAGTTGCTTCTATTTAAATTAATACCTCTTCTGATTGTTATACCGCAGCAATTAAGAATATAATCAGGGCTGATTTTGTTTAGAATTTTTAAAATATCTGATACTAAAAAGTTATTTTGTATCGTTATAGCTTTAGGAAATATTTCTTTAAGAAAATCTTTTTTTGATCTAGTATTTAAATATAGTTCAAACCCGGGCTTGTAAAACTTTTGTGCCATTTTATGGCCTATCATCCCATCGGCACCTAAAATTAATACCTTCATTTATATCCAATTGAAGCGAGCAAAGAAATTAACTTCTTATTTGATAATCTTTCGGTATTAAACGAATTAAATTCATCATAATTGTTTGTTTTCATTCCTTTAGAAAAGTATTTGTCATAATTAAGATCTCTATTGTCAGCAGGAATTCTAAAATACTCACCCAAATCTTGAGATACTAACCTCTCCTCTTTTGATAATAACGTTTCATGAATTTTTTCTCCATGTCTAATACCAATATTATTAATTTTACAATCTGAATTGTATATTTTTTTCATAGCCTCTGCTATTTCTCCAATCGATGCAGATGGAGCTTTTTGAACAAAAATATCGCCTGAATTACCATTCTTAAATGCATATAATACCAATTCAACTGCATCATTCAGTGTCATCATAAATCTTGTCATATTTGGATTTGTAATTGTTAATGGCTTGTTGTTAATTATCTGATTATAAAATAATGGAATTACCGATCCTCTAGATGCCATAACATTTCCGTATCTAGTACCAATAATTTTCGTTGAGGAGGTAATTCTTGATTTAGCAACAAAAACTTTTTCCATCATGGATTTTGAAACCCCCATGGCATTAATAGGATAAACAGCCTTATCAGTGCTTAGACAGATGACTTTTTGCACATTATTTTTAATTGCTGAGTTTAACATATTTTCAGTTCCGATTATATTAGTTTGAACTGCCTCCATAGGATAAAACTCACACGAAGGAACTTGCTTGAGAGCAGCAGCATGAAAAACAAAATCAACACCATTCATGGCTTGATTTATGCTACTTTCGTATCTAACATCACCAAGGAGATATTTAATTTTATTTGACTGATATTTTCTCCTCATATCATCCTGCTTTTTTTCATCTCTTGAGAAGATTCTAATTTCATTAATATCAGAGGTTAAAAAGCTTTCTAAAACAGCATTTCCAAATGAACCCGTTCCCCCGGTTATAAGTAAAGTTTTATTTTTAAACATTTTTTAAAATATATTCTACAAAATTACCAATTTTATTTTCAATTTTTATTTTTGGTGATTTTATGTTTTTACTATTGAGACAATCGAAAATAGCATTTGAAATACTATTAACCGAATATGGATTAAAATTCAAAGATGGTTGGACTATCTCATTCACATAATCGAGATCTGAGGCAATTAGATAACAACCATAATCAACAGCTTCAATTAAAGGTAACCCGAAAGTTTCATTGAGGGAGGGAAAAATTAAAAATTTAGATTTTGAAATGTATTTAATTAGTTCCTGATTAGGAATTAAACCTAAATTAATAAATTGTATATTTTTATTTTTTGTTTTATTATAGAATGACTTTTCATAAATTTTATTATCAATAGTCAAATAGAGTTTTATTTTATTTTTTTTTGAGGCTTTTAAAAAAGCTTTATAAAGTTTAAAATGATTTTTATGATTTTCAAAATTTGAAGGATATATAAATGTATTGAATTCTTTAAATTTTGAAAGTTTTAAATTATTTCCAGATTTGTAAAAAGGAAAAACTTTTATTTTTTTCATTTCTACGTTCATGTAAGTATTTATTTTATTTGCAACCCTTCTAGTTTGGACAATCCAGCAATAATTGTCTTTATTTTTATTTAAAATGTAGAGTTTTTTTATAAATAATTTGAATTTATTCAGAAAATTTGAATTTGATTTAAAAGGGTAAAGAAGCAATTCGTTGTGAAAATATATGTATACACTGGATTCTAAACTTATTGGTGGAGGAATGTTTGCAAAGCAAAGTACAGATTTAAAATTATTTTTTTTTTAACTTTTGATAATTTATTTTTCTTTCTTTTTCAGAAGGTTTAACAACATAAAAATTTTTTAATTTGATTGAATTATCTAAACTGAGTCTCGAATCAAGTAGGTAGAATGGTTCAACTTCTAATTTGTTTAAATATCCAATTAAATATTCAAGCAAAACTTTTCCACCTCCAGAATTTATATAAACTGCATCAATTAATATCGATTTTTTCACCATAATTTCTCATATTTCTTGCACTATTATTCCAGATTCAGCGATTTTTTTGTAGTATTTTAGAATATGTTGCTTTTTAAATCTTTTACCATCAAAATCCATTCGAAAAGCTTTCAATTCAATTAAGGGTTTTTGTGAATTAAAAATTTTATTTAAAGTTAATAGTGCTGTAGAATTAAATCCTAAAACTTTTTTGGGTATTAATTTATTTTCAATAAAAAATAATTCAATATTAGTTTCCGTTTTAAAAATATTTATCCCTAGGAAACTATTTATATGGTTTAAATTTTTTTCAGATTCCTTTCTGCTAGGTATATAAATAATATTTTTATGTTTTTTCGAAATTTCAGATAATGAGCTAAGATATTTTTTTTTACTACAAATGTTAAGCTCAACAAATGGTTGTCCAATGAAATAAGTATTAGTATCGTTTTTAGAATGACAAAACAAAGAGTTCAAGAACAAGAAATTATTTTTAACAATCTTAACTTGGTTGATACCTATGGCATTCTCAATAGAGCTAAAAAAATGAAATTTTTTTGGATAAGTTGTATTTATTTTGAAGAATTTAAAAAAAAAGGTTTTTATTTCAGATCTTTTGATTATTCTACTTTTTGAATTGTAAAACTCTGAAATTAGCGAAGCATTAATTCCATCATCCAGTACTACCAAACTTTTAGGATTTGATTTATTATATAAAAATAAATGCGGGTCTGAAAAGAAATTGCCAATTATAAGTCTATCAAACTTTAATTTTGCATAGTTTTTTAATCTATAATATTGAAATATTCTGTATTTATTTATTAAAATATAGTCATGAATATTGAGGATTTTTGCACAATTAAGAATTTGGTCTTGTTCTTTTTTAATAAATGTTAGGATAATTAATTTATACTCATAGATATTAAATATTGAGATGTATTCTTTAAAGTTTATTAATTGAAGTGGAGATGAAATTATTGATAAAATCCTCATTAATTAATAAATTTTAATTAGATCTTTATTTTTAATCTCATACAGAGATTTGCAAATTTTTAAAACACTTTCGTCATGTGACACTATTACAATTGTTTTTTTATTAAAAGATGACAGTTTGTTAATGGAATTCATTATTTCAGTCTGAGTTTCTTTATCTAAAGCAGATGTAGGTTCATCAAAAAATAAAATTTCGGGGTCTTTATATAATGCTGATGCTATACCAATTCTATGTCTTTGCCCTCCGGAAATCTTTACTCCTCCTTCACCTACACTTGTATTTAGTCCCTTCTCTTGTTTTATTGCCCAATCGTATAAGTCAACCATTTTAAGTGATGAAATTACTCTTTGGTTATCAATGAATTTATCATCTAATTCAAAAGCAATATTTTTTTTAATCGACTCATCTAATAAGAAAACATTTTGGGATACATACCCAATAATATTTTGAAATTGTCTCTTATATTTTTTTATTTGATTATTATCCAAAAGTATATGACCAGAGGTTGGGTTTATAAGGCCTGTTAAAAGGTTAATTAGAGTACTTTTTCCAACCCCACTTTTTCCTTTGACCCCAATAAAGTCTCCTTTATTAATTTTTAGATTGATTTTATTGAAAATTAAGCTTGTCTCAGAATAATTATAACTGACATCTTTTATTATAATTGAATGATCAAAATTTATTTTTTTGTTGAGTGGCTCTACAATTCTGTTATCATTATTTAAATCCTGTAATTCATCATATATTTTGTTGAAGGAACTACTGTAATATGAAACTCCTTGAAAATATGTAATTACCTTATTGACTGAAGGAAGAAGTTTAAATGACGCCGCGCCAAGAATTGCTAGAATGAAAATAATCAAGTTTGGATCTGTATTTAAGTAAATCAACAAAAAAATAAAAGCAATTATTGATATGATCGCAACTAATTCAAAATAAATTCTTGGTAGTTGGTTGGCAGTTAATTGAAAAGAAGAGTACCTCGCTTTTATTGAATTTTCTGATCTAAAAATATTAATAAAGTTGGAATGTTTATTATTTAAAATAACTTCCTTTATCACATTAAAAGTTTCAAGTATCAGTTTTGAAAGAGTCTGATCAATCGATAATCTCAAATTACCCCAACTTTTAATTCTTTTATTAAGAATTTTATAATAAATAATACCTGCTAAAAAATAGGAAAAAGTTAAAATTAAAATTCCTCTGGGTTCTATAATAATTACCAAGAAATAAATGCCAAACAACAAAATTAATTCTGCAATAAGACCCATCAAAGACTCAAAAAAGTTAAAAAAATAAACCATTTCAGTTTGAAGAAATTGAATCATTTTTGATTTATTATTATTTGTGTAATAAATGAAATCTTGGTTTATATATGATACATATAATTTATTGGATAAGTTTCTGGTTAGTTTTGTAACAATTCTTTTTTGTTGAAATGTAATTATTATTTGAAAAACTGTTTTAATAACATACACGATAACAATTAAACTGAGTAATAACGCAGGGTATTCTTTTAATCTGGTACTTTCAAAAAAATTATTAATGTGTAATAAAAAAAAGTTTGTTGTATTGAAAGATTCGTCAATTAGTAGTGATATTATTGGGAAAATTAATGCCAATCCAAAAATCTCAAAAAATAACGCTATTATCGTAAAAAGAATCAAAGAATAAGTCATATACTTTTCTTGATTATTTAACATATTATATAATTTTTTTATCATTTATTTTTAATATAAAATTGAGATTCAGGATTATTAAACTCATCTATCATTTTATCTAAAACTTCAAATGTGTCCTCAGAAATTTTGAAATCTAATATTTTTTCAGCCTTTTTAATATTTGCATATCTAATTAATATTTCATCGTAATCACCAAAAATTTCTGTTCTTGGTGTGAATAAAATTTTTGATTTGGATTTTGTATTTTCAATGATATATTCAGCAATTTCTTTCACAGTAGTTTGTTGGTCAGTGCCAAGATTTATAATTTCCGCATTGACTTTCTCTAATTTTTTGGACATTAACTCAAGTCCTTTTGCAATGTCCCTGGCCGAAGAAATTGATCTGGTTTGCAAACCATCTCCATGTATGTTAATATCAACATGCTTTAGAGCATTATTTATAAATAATGGAACATGTCCAGCAGACCAGGATGGTTTGGACCTTTCGGATGCACATCCAAATACTCTAACCACACTTGCAGAAAGATTGGACTGATTGATTTCATTAAAAATATATTGCTCTGATATTAGCTTTGACATTGCATAAGAATACCTTTCGTTAGTCGGAGGGCCAATTTTAATTTGCTCATTTTCAGAAAAAAATTTTGAATTTCCATAAACATCTGATGTGGAGGTGAAAATTAAAAAACACTTATTTTTTAAACAGTACTTTACAATTTTCATTGTCATCAAAAAATTTTCCTCAATTACCAAGGAGGATTTAACTTCTAGGTTTATTGGCTTCTTGTATGATGCTAAATGATATATTACATCATATTCAATATTATTTAAGCTATTATCTATATTCTTTATATCTAACTTTTTGAACTGAAAGTTTTTGTTTTTTATTGAATTATTAAGATTTTTTTTATTTCCATAGCTTAGATTATCAACTCCAGTTACATTATGACCATTGTCTATTAAAATATCAACAAGATGACTTCCGATTAAACCTGCACAACCAGTAACTAATATTTTCATAAATCGATATTTTTTAAAGGTCCAGAACTTATATCATGATTGAAAAATTTTTCAAAAATCGAACCAGAATATTTTTTAGAGTCAAATGTCTCTCTTGGGTTATCAAAACTCCAACCCCATGTTTTTTCCCAAAAATTAAAATTGGAGTATTTACCAAAATGATAGGTATTCCCATCTTTCGATGATGTTGCGGAATTTGATGAAATACCATACTTTTTTTTCAACCCCTGGTTATTAAAACAATAAAGTTCAGGAATTGTTAAACAATACATATTATTATTGTTGAATTGCATAGCTATATCCGGTAACCAAAGATGAAAATGGTAGTTGTCAGAAGCACTTATTACTTTATTCCAAAGATTTACATTTATTCCAACTGATGCCCACATAGGAAACTCAACTATGAATGGTTTTTTCCATTTTGGATTCTTTAGTATACGATATTGCTTTCTTGGACATAACCACATTCCTCCCTTATTTTGATAATTAGTCAAATGAAGCATCCCTATCATTCCGAGAGGTTTAAATCCAACCATATATTTGTAGTAAGATAATAAAGTATATGAACCATAATCAAGGTTATTGAACCCAATTATTCCAAAATTTTCCAGTGATCTTTTTTCAATTAGATTAGATATATACGAAAAGAAATTTTTTGATATTGGATAATTATCATGTTGAAAACAAATTATCCATTTACATGAAGGTCTATTTCCATTAATAAAATCAATTAATGTTTGTGTTGCCATCTGAACCCCTCTACTCTTATTCGAAAGAAAAACAATATTATTTTTTTCACATATTTTTTTCCCTTTAATAATTTCTTTTGGTTCTGAACAATCATCTATGTTAATAAATTCAAAACCATCTAGAATAACGTTTTTTAAAACCTCTGCCTCTAGCATGTCATAATTATTCCTTGAGGAGACGTATACTATTATATTCTTCTTATTAATTTGCATTTATTTTTTTAAAATCTTTTTTTATTAGATTAACTATTTTTCTGCTTACGTTTACTTTTCCAAATATATTTTCGGGAAAAAATTTAATCTTATCCAGGTTATTGAATTGATTTATTATTTCTGCTTTTATTGGTGATGAATTTAAACTAACCTTATTATCTATTAATTCTTTCCAAACAGGTTTTCTCATGATGCTTAAACTAGGTTTTTTTGACCAATAACATTCTTTTATTAGTCCACCACTATCAGTAATTACATATTTACTAATGATCATCTCGTTAACAATATCGTAGTAAGAAAGTGGATCATTTAGTTTAAATTGACATTTTAAATTAAAATCTTTGATGGCTTTTTTTGTTGCAGGGTGAACAGGAAATATTATTTCAAATTTTTTAGATAAAAAATTCAATGCAGATATAATCTCAATTAAATTATTTTTTTTTAAATTTTCAGCTCTGTGACAAGTGAATAAAATTTGATTTTTGGAGGGTTTATTTAAATTGAAATTTTTGAAAAAAATTTCTTGCATTAAGTCTCCCACAATGTGAAAGCTACAATCTAAATTCAAATACCCTTCTCTCATGAGATTATTATAATTTAGATCTGTACAACAAAAAAGTAGATCTGAGATCCTATCAGTTATCACTCGATTAATTTCCTCTGGCATCAACATATCATGGTTTCGCACTCCAGATTCAATATGAATAACTCTAAGATTAAGTTTCTTGGCAGAAATCGCACCTGCAAGGGTTGTGTTAGTGTCACCATACAGAATTACATAGTCAAAATATTTAACTTTTAATATAGCCTCTATTTGTTCTATCATCCGTCCTGTCATAGACCCATGAGATAAATTGTTAATAGACAAATTATGATCGGGTTGAGGAATACTCAGGGATTCAAAAAAGCTTTTTGACATATTATAATCATAATGTTGTCCAGTGTGAAGAATTGTTTGATTAAAATTATTTTGACTCAACCTACTGTATAGAGGGGCAAGCTTAATAAATTGTGGCCTTGCACCTACAATATGAATAACTTTAATCATTTTGATTCATGTTTTCAATTAATTCAATTGCAGGAATAACATCTGTAATACCAAATCCTTCACCATTAATTATTTTTTTATATGAAATATCATGCAAATCGTTAAAACCCTCCGAAAAATTAAACTCTTTATTGTTAAAAGTCAGATTTCTATATGGTTTCCAATCTTTATATGGAAGGTTTTTTTTATCAATACTTAATTTAAAGTCAACATCTGCATTTTCGAGACTTAAAAAACCTGTAACTGTTTTTTCTTTTTTTTCGATGGAGAAACTATTAGGCTTGCCAAAAAGCCATATTAACATATCGAAAAAATGAATTCCTATGTTGAATAAAATACCCCCCGATTTGTCATATTCTCCCTTCCAAGAATAATCGTACCATTTACCTCTTGGTGTGATATATTCTAATTTGACTTTATTTTTAAATCTTGATTTTTTTAAATTTTTTTTCATTTGTTCAATAACCGGATGATGTCTAAGCTGAAGGATTGTATAAATCTTTTTATTATATCTCTTTTCTAAACCCTTTAACATCTCTAAATGTTCTAACTTGATAACTATTGGTTTTTCGCAAATAACATTGCAATTATTTCTAAGTGAAAGTCTAATGTGCGAATCATGTAAATAATTTGGTGAGCAAATTGATACGTAATCAATTTTTTCTTTATTGTATTCCAATCGATTTAACTGTCTGTCAAATCTTTCTATTTCCTTAAAATACATTGATTCTGGAAAGAAACTATCAATATACCCAACGTTGTCATTTGGATCACAAATCATTTTCAAATTTCCATTAATGTTTTTTATTGCCTCAACGTGTCTTTTTGCTATGTATCCTGCTGCTCCAATAATTGCAAAGTTCTTCATTATTCAATTTTAATATTATTATTCTCTAGAACATATTTCTTACCATTTGATAAAATTTGTTTTTTTGATTGAAAATTTAATCTAGAGCCATTAATATCGACCCAACCGATATGTCTAATTGGATTACCAACTACCACCTCAAAATCTTTTACATCCCTATTTACTAAAGATCCTGCACCAACTAAAGAATATCTTCCTATGCTATTTCCACATATAACCGTTGCATTTGCTCCAACTGTTGAACCCTCAAAAAGGGTGGTCTTTTTAAACTCATTTTTTCTTTCTACAAAACTTCTTGGATTAATCACATTAGTGAAAACCACTGATGGTCCAATAAAAACATCATTTTTACAATGAACACCATCATATATTGATACATTATTTTGGACTTTAACATTATTACCTAATATTACATTTTCTCC
>MDTB01222772.1_pt1 | contig 11255 bp, 14 predicted proteins | sample 811161 | NCBI WGS metagenome assembly MDTB01 (sample SAMN05326650, study PRJNA326480) | marine metagenome | isolation source: seawater | place: Mediterranean Sea | collected 2009
ATCAAATTGCAAAATTTGTGGCGGTATCGAGTCAAAAGCCAGTCATAATTTCTAGTAACTACGGTACATCTGTTTGGATTGATTATAATGGAAAGGTTTTAAAGTCATTCAAAGCTCGTTCTAAACAGTCAGGTGTTGAAAGTACATCTATTTATAAAGGTGAAACTCCTATTGGTCTTTACGGAGATTTTATAGTTGTTTTAGCATCAATAATAATAGGAGTTATTTTATTTTTATTTGAAAAAATATATCTATATCGATTTGTATCCTCAAAGATTAAATGATAAATTGTTTTTTATGTACTACCGTTTATTTATTTCTGCCCTATTTTTTTTAACTGGATGCGGTTTTCATTTAGCAAAAGTTAATAATTATTCGCTTAACATTGACCAGATTACCCCCATATCAGAACGTCAAATTTTTTCGTCATTTGCAAATACAGAGGGTTTAGATATTTCTCATGATAAAATATATACAATTAAAAATTTAAAATATGATTTGAAATATATAGCAAATAAAAATACTGGAAATATTTGGCGTCAATATAATGTGGAAGCAAGTTGGATTTTAGTACTTCATAAAAAAGAAATTTTCATTCATGCTAATGAAGTCATTAATCTTTCATCTAATCAATCCCCTAACGAAATGAATTTCACTAACCTTTACAATCCATTGAGAAGAAAATTACTATATTACACATATCTTGAAATAAGAAAAGAGGAAGTTTTCTCATCATCCAAAGACAAGGGCAATCACTGATGAGCTTTTTATTTTTAAATGTGTTGCTAAATACTTTTTAATGAATATCAATCTATTAAAATATTGAATATATAATGTTAATTTTTCTCTTGTTACATTATGATCATTAATTAATTGATATAGTGCATACTCTAGTTCAATAAGCCTTTCATTGGGTAACGGTCCCTCTTTTATAATATATTTTTTCCAATTATTAATTGTTTCTTTATTTAATTCAAAAGATTCATTATTATTAGAAATCTTTAATCTACTAATAATTGTATCAAGAAGATTTGAGATTTTAGATGCAGGTATATAGAACGCCCATTCTATTTTTTCATCTTGATCTTCTAATGTTTTTAATAATTTATTTTGTGCTGATTCAGTAATCGATTCACCATTTAAAATAGAAATAAATTTAATTTTAGAATATTTGGGATAGGTTGAAGAGCTGGTTAGTGCGTTACCAATAGCATCCACGCCAATTGATCTTGAATTATCTTCAATAACTATCCAGTCAGGATGTTGACTGTTCTGCCAGTGAATACAACTTTTACATTGTTTACAGTATGTTTTTTTTAAACATAAGGCTTTTTGTGCATGTTCAAGGTGATTTGAGTGTTGGTTTATATATAAAACTGGTCTAGGCATATTCGTTCAAAATGTCAGCCAATTTCGACTGAATGTTTGCATGAACTTCTTTTATATCACAATCAGCAGATATGATACAAAAACGATCAGGATTTTCTTTGGCTCGATTAAGATAGTTTTGTCTTACTGTGGAGAAATATTTCATAGAACGAGCTTCAATTCGATCTTTAGATTTACGATTATTTAAACGTTCAAGGCATACTGATATTGGTGCATCAAGATAGAATGTTAAATCTGGTAATGGTAAATCAGTCATCCAATCTTCTATTGTTTTTATTCGTTCTGGCGAAACACCACTAGCTACTTGATAGGCATGTGTTGCATCGAAATATCGATCACAAATTACCCATTGGTTATTCTCTAATGCAGGTAGAATTAACTTTTGAATGTGTTGATTTCGTGATGCAAATAGTAATAAAACTTCAGTATCTGAGTGAATTGGTTCTTCGGAGTCTTTAGTAAATAAATCACGAATTTTTTCACAAAAAAGTGTACCACCTGGTTCACGGGTTGCTACAACATGGTGGTTACTATGGTGTAAGATGTAGTCAGTGATTACTCGAATTGCCGTGGTTTTACCTACTCCTTCGACTCCCTCAACTGTAATGAATATGCCACGTTTCATAATTTTCATGATGAATGATTTTTTTATAAAAATAAAGGTTTTTGATTATATTTTATTTTTTTTATGATCTTTAAAATCATTACTAAAATGATGTGTACCATTTTTTTGAAGTGTGAAGTATAAATATGAACCATCATCCGGATATGCAGCAGCCTTAAGAGATGATTCGCTTGGATAGGCAATAGGTGTTGGAGGAAGTCCTCTATTTCTATATGTATTGTAAGGATTCTTGATTTTTAAATCGTTATATGTAAGTGTTCTTTTATCTTTAAGTATATAGATTACACTTGAGCAAAATTGTAACGGTATTTTTTGCGTTAAACGATTATAAATGACTCTAGCAATTTTACCTTTTTCAAAGTCTTTATCAGTTTCTTTTTCTATTAATGATGCAACAACTAGAAGTTCATATTGATTTTTTATTGGTAAACCTAATAGGCGATTTTCCCAATAATAGCTTAATTTATCATTCATTAAGGATTTGGCTTTGTTTAAAATGATATTTATAGGCTGACTTTCTTCATAATAATATGTGGAAGGAAAATAAACACCCTCATCTTTGGTCGTTAAAAGAATATTTTTTTGTATATAAGAATTATTAATGATATTGTTTTCTAGTTCTGATATTGTCGTTCCTGGTATAATCTTAAATTCTAAATATTCATGATTTCCTTTATAAAATTTATGAAATAACGAAATAATATTATCAAATGTAGTGACTTGATACCTTCCAGCTTTCAAATTTTCTGATAAATATTTATTACTTGTAACAAGCTTAGGTATGTATTGGTTTCTAATAATTTTCTTTCGCTGTAATTGAGTAATTATTTTATGAGCAGCTTGACCATTTGAAATATGAAATACAATATTTTGATCGATTTTTAAGTAAAAAAAATCACCAAAGATATATACAATGAGAGAAGATATTAAAAATATTCCAAGTGATAATGACGTTATGAAAGTGAATCTAATAGCCATGTAATGGGGGTACCATTATTTGTTAGCCAATCATCAAAAGCTAGTTTGGATTTCTCCGACTGCCATATATGATGTTCGACACCTGTTGAAACAAGAGCGAAATCCATGTTTGAGTTTTTAGCTCCTAAGCCATCTGTTCCTAAGGTATCTCCAATCATCAGAACTTTAGAGGGTTTTTTTTTCTGCAAGCCGTAATGCATATTGATAAATAGGTTTATCTGGTTTACCCATAGAATAAACATTACCCCCATTTTGCTTATAGTTTAATGCAACCTGACCGTCACATAAAATTGCTTCATTTGTATTATTGATTGCAATCATATCAGGATTTAAGCAGAAAAGTGTTAATTTACGTTTTGAACCTTGTTCAAAAATTTCTTTTAAGTCAGTTTTAAAGTTACTACTAGGGTTATTTCCTGCAAGCACAATACAATCTGCTTTATTTATATCATTCACTCTGTTAAAATTCGGCAAATCATTAACAACCTGACTATTACTTCCAACAAATATATAGTTTGCTGGAAAATTAAGAGGTAAACTTTTAGATATAACACTCTGTCTAAAGAACTCTCCAGAAGATACTAAATTCTCAAAATGTTTACCACGACTTAATCCTAATTCATTCAGTAAGGAAATAAGTAAAGATGAGTTTAGAGAAGAATTTGTAAGAAATATTAAAGGCGTATTATTTTTTTCAAGAAATCCTTTTACGTCATCAAACAATTGGTAACCGTTGTAAATTACTCCCCATATATCACATAAAATTAAGTCATATTGATTTGCTACTTCATGGATGCTATTTATCTTTTTCATTTTTATCCTCTCTTAAATAGTATAGACCCATTTGTTCCTCCAAACCCAAAGGAATTGCAAATAGCATACATACAATCAATACTTTGAGAAGTATTCGGCACTAGATTTAAATCAACATCAATGTTTGTTTCATTTAAGTTTATAGTAGGAGGTGCTATCTGATGATGAAGACTTAATATGGTTAATATAGATTCAAAAGCTCCTGCAGCACCAAGCAAATGTCCATGAATTGACTTGGTAGAACTGACCTTTAAGGATTTAGTATGTTGTCCAAAACAAGAGTAAATAGCTCTTGGTTCAATCATATCACCAATTGGTGTAGAAGTTGCGTGTGCATTAATATATCCAATTTCTTTTAGGTCAATTTTTGCATCATTAATTGAGTTTTTCATAGCAGTCATAGCCCCATGACCTGATGGGTCAGGTTGAGTCATATGAAAGGCATCTGAAGACATTCCACACCCTGAAATTTCGGCCAAGATTTTTGCATTTCTTTTAAGGGCATGTTCTTTTGATTCTAGAACCAGAACAGCGGCTCCATCGCTTAATACAAATCCATCTCGATCTTTATCCCATGGTCTAGAAGCTTTTTCAGGTTCGTCATTTCTTGTTGAGAGCGCTCGCATAGCACTAAATCCTCCTATACCAAGCATATCACTAGTTTTCTCAGCACCTCCAGCTACTATTAAATCTGCTTGCCCTAGTTTAATCATTTGTGTAGCTAGTATAAGTGCATGTACTCCCGTTGCACATGCAGTTGATAAACTTAAAGAGGGTCCTTTAAGGTTATATTTCATAGAAACAAGACCTGATGCCATATTTGCAATTGTACAAGGTATAAAAAAAGGAGAAATCTTCTTTGGTGATTCTAAAGCTTTCTTATGATTATGTTCTATATTTGAAAGACCGCCAATACCTGAACCTATTATTACACCTGATCGGTATGGGTCGAGATTAAAAGATGATAAGTCAATTTGTTCAAAGCATTGGTCAGCAGCCCAAACCGCGTAGTGAATGAAGGGGTCACATCTCTTGAGATTTTTATCAAGTTCGAATCGATCTATGTTTTTTACTACTCCACAAATTTTACTTCGTAGATTATCTGTATCAATATGGTTTATTTTTGATATTCCAGAAACACCATTTTTAGTATTATGCCAGATAGTTTCTAGATCAGATCCAATGGGAGATACTGCTCCCATTGCTGTAACAACTACTTGATTAGACACTTAACCTTTTGCCGTGTCAGTTTGCTTTTCAATGTATCTAATTGCATCTCCAATAGTTACAATTTTTTCAGCATCTTCTTCTGGTATGTTAATTTCAAATTCTTCCTCTAATTTCATTATTAGCTCTACAGTATCTAATGAATCAGCTCCTAAGTCATTCTGAAAAGATGCGGATGATGTAACTGCTGCTTCGTCTATACTTAATTGTTCAACGACAATTTTTTTTATACGATCAAGTGTTGGTTCTGACATAAATATCTCCTAAGTACAGGTTTATTTTAATCTCTTTAATGTAGATTGCAAGCTTTAGGTAGTAAGCATACCACCATTAATATGAATTGTTTGTCCAGTAATGTATTCGGCCTTGTTACTCGCTAAGAAAGTAATGAGATCAGCTACTTCATCGGCGTTACCATATCTCTTTAAAGGAATTTTTGACTGAATATTTTCAATTTGTTTGGGAGAGAGTTTATCAGTCATATCAGTTTGAATAAACCCAGGAGAAACTACATTTGCTGTAATATTTCTAGAGCCATATTCTAAAGCTATTGTTCGGGCAACTCCAGAGAGAGCGGCTTTACTTGCTGAATAGTTAATTTGTCCTGGATTGCCAAACGCTGAAACTGAGCCTACTAAAATAATTCTTCCCCATTTTTTTTTCATCATTGATTTGATAAATGATTGAGAAAGTAGGAAAGAGCCTGTCAAATTAACCTTAATAACATCATTCCATTGGTCTTCTGACATTCTGATAGTCAATTGGTCGCTTGTAATCCCCGCGTTAGCTACAAGGATATCTGGCAATCTCCCAAATTTTTTCTATAATTATTTTTTCCCATGAATGAATGATTTTGAGTCCATGTAATAAATCACCAATAACGGCGACCCCCTCTCCATTCAAATCTGATATGGTATTATTAATTTTATCAGCACCGTTTGATGTGGTTGTAGAAGCAATTGTAATATAATTTTCTTTTAATAATTTTTTAAGAATTGCATGTCCGATTCCGCGGGAACCACCTGATATAAATGCTATTTTCTTCATTTTATCTCCTTAAAACTCAAATAATGTATGAGACCAGGTGAACCCTGCGCCAAAAGCTAAACAATAAACACGATCACCTGATTTTATTTTTTTATCTTTAATAGCTTGATCAAATGCTAATGGAATGGAGGCTGCTGATGTATTCGCATGATCTTGAATTGTCACAATACAACGATCATATGAGAAGTTAGTTTGTTCAGCAATTGCTTGTATAATTCTTATATTCGCTTGATGCATGATAATCCAATCAAATGTGTGTTTATCTTGAATTTTTTTAATTAAATCTACTCCGGTTTGTACAGCTATCTTAAAGACGTGTTTTCCTGACATTTCTATGAATTCATCATCAATTCCTTTTCGTTGTATTTTCAATAGATCAGAATACTGGTTATAGGATCCAATTTCAGATAAAAATACACCTGGTTTTTCAGATTTTTCAAGTATAAAACACCCTGCTGCATCACCAAATAGTAGGCATGTTGTTCTATCTGTCCAATCTATAAAATTAGTGTTTTTATCTGCACCAACTATTAATATACGTTTGAATGTATTATTTTTTATAAATTGATCAGCAATTGTTAATGCATATAAAAAGCCTGTACATGCAGCATTAATGTCAAATGCAGCAGCAGAATCTATTCCTAATTTATGAGCTAGCTTACAAGCTAGGCTTGGCATCCTATGCTCATTCGAATAAGTTGCAACAATGATTGCATCTACATTTTCATTTAAGTTTTGGGTACATTTAAAAGCCATATCCAGCACACTTTCTGAAGTGTGGGCAATATGTCTTTTTTTTATACCAGTTCTCTTTTGAATCCATTCATCAGATGTATCCACAATCTTTTCAATCTGCGCATTAGATAACGTTTCAGTAGGTAAGTAACTAGAAACTTTTTTAATCTTGGAGTACAGCATTTAATTCTTTGAAGTTTGATTGATAATAATCTTGAAAAGATATTTTTTGCGGCATTGAAAGGCTTCTATGCGCTAACTCTATAGCATTATAGAAAGCTTCAGCACATGCCGAACCATGGCTTTTGACAACTATACCATTTAAACCCATTAAAACTGCACCATTTCTAAATTTAGGGTCAATATACCTTAATCTAGTTTTAAGTTGAGTTTTCATTAAATAGGCTGTTAATCTTCCTAGAATACTAGATTTGAAGGTTTCATTATACACATACTTCAAGAACCTAGAAGTTCCTTCGCATGATTTAAGCAAAATATTTCCCGAAAAACCATCACAAACGACTACATCTGCAAAATCATTGTAAATTTGAGTAGGTTCTATATATCCAATGTAGTTAATTGGAAGTTTTTTGAACAATGCATCACTTTGTTTTATCAATCGATTACCTTTATGGGGTTCATGTCCGATGTTTAAAATTGCAACACGGGGTTGTGATATTCCTTGGCAGATAGCAACATAAGTGCCCATCATTGCAAATTGCATCATATTAAGCATGTCACATTCTATATTGGCACCTAAATCAAGCAGCCATGTGTTTTTGTCTGTTTTTGTGGGAAAACTAGAAACGATCGCTGGTCTTTCAATTCCTGGTATTGTATTTAGAATTCGTTTTGAAACAGCCATCAGTGAACCAGTATTTGCAGCGCTTACAGTAACATCGGCATTTTGTGTTATTTGCGCTTCTACTGACTTTCCAAGTGAGGATTGCATGTAACGTTTTAACGTTGCAAGAAGACCATCGGACATTTTAATAGATTTGTCGCAATGATGAACAGAGATGTTTTTTATTGAATCACTAATATATTTTTTTATTGTTGTACTATCACCATATAAAGCAATTGATACATCAGGGTTATTTTGTACATAACGGCAGGAAGCGATTACGGTAGATTCAGGTCCAAAATCTCCCCCCATTGCATCAACAGCAATTTTTGTGGATTTAATCATCTACTTCGTTGGTCTGACTAGGGATAATAACCTGTTTTCCTTTGTAATAACCATTTGGAGTAATATGATGTCTAAGGTGTGTTTCACCTGTCTCACGATCTATTGAAATAGCGCTTGATTTTACTTTTGTATGAGAACGTCTCATACCTCTTCTGGAAGGTGTTACCCTACTTTTTTGTACAGCCATAATTTAGTTACCTTAATAATCAAAAGACATAATAACATATTTTTTCAAAAAATCCACTCGTACGTCAATCTTCAGGTCACATTATTCATTCATAATATTGAATGAGTGAGGTAAAGGAGATATTAATGTGACTTTTTTATGAGTTATAGGATGTTCAAATATTAATTTAGAAGCATGTAAAAACATTCTTTTAACTTTTTCTTTAGAAGGGTTGTACTTTTTATCGCCATAAATTGGATGTCCGCAGTGAGCCAAATGTATTCTTATTTGATGCTTTCTACCTGTAAGTGGTTGAGCCTCAATTAATGTAAAAAGTTTATTTGATTTTTTTCTTTGACATATAGTAACTGCATGTAAATATTTAGTCTCCCCTCTTTCATCTTTTGTGATATCTTCACTAATTGTTTTTTTATTCCAGTTTGGCTTATTACTAATTAAAGCATAATATTTCTTTGATATGGTACCTGATTGAAATTTTTCAGACATAAGTTTCGCAATTAGGTTGTTTTTTCCAAATATAATTAACCCTGAAGTATCTTTATCCAATCTATGAATAGGATAAATTTTCAGTCCATATAAATATTCCAGTTGTTCAATTAAATTTGTTTTTTGTTTAGAGCCACCTTGAACAGCAACTCCTTCCGGTTTATCAATTACAATTAAACTTTCATCCTCATAAATCTTATTCAGTGGTAGTACATATGAGGGTTTTTGTAGTGGAATATGATCTTGAATGAGATTAGGCGTAAATACCTCATCTCCAACAGATACACGATAGTCTTGTTTCACTCTCTTGGCGTTAACCCTTACAGCTCCCTTTCTAATCAACTTAAAAATAAGTGAGTAAGGGACATTAGAGAGGTGACGTTTTAAGAATTTATCAATTCGAGATTCTGCATCGAGTTCTGTAACTTTAAATTTCAACATGGTTTTCTAAATGAAATTAGCGTACTATATATCTATAAGTATATCCATATTTTATAGTTTAATGTGAGATATAACTGAATTTTTAATTAACTAAAATGTAGAGAAATTATTTGTTATGGAAACTATATATATAAACGCTCAGTGGCCAGAAGAGCTAAGAGTGGCCTCAATTAGAGATGGGAAATTATTTGATTTAGAGATTGAAATTGCGAATGCCAATCGTAATAAAGGCAATATTTACAACGCCAAAATTTTGAAAATTGAAACAAGTTTAAATGCTGTTTTTGTTGATTACGGTCAAAACAAAAATGGTTTTTTACCGATAAAAGAAATCCATCACGGGTATTTGAAAAAAGATGACCAGGGTAAACCAGATACACATTCACTGAAAGTTGGGCAAAAACTTTTAGTCCAGGTAGAAAAAGATGAGCGTGGTGAGAAAGGGGCTGCGCTTACAACTTATATTTCGTTAGCTGGAACATATTTGGTATTCATGCCATTTAGTTCGAAAAGCAGTGCTATTACAAAACAAGCAGAGGCTCATGAAAGGGCAGAACTGAAAACAATTCTTGATTCATTTGATATAGATGATGGTGCGGGTATTATTGTTAGGACAGCTGGAATTGGAAAAACAAAAAATGACTTATTATGGGATTTTGAATCTTTGAAAACCCATTGGAATACGATTGTAGATGCAAGTCATCAAAACCCTGCCCCAAGTCTAATCTATCAGGAAGCAAACACAATGATTAGAGCCTTAAGAGATAATTTGAGGCTAGAAACTGAGAAAATCATTGTTGATGAAAAAAAAGCTTACGAACAATTGAAAACATTTATTTCAAATATTCGACCTCAACTAATAGATAAGATTGAATTGAATGATTCATCTTTACCACTATTTACACAATATGATTTAGAAGATAAGATTAAAACAATCTACGAAAGAGAAATTCGATTAGAATCTGGTGGTGCGATTATTATAGATACAACTGAAGCTCTGACCTCAATCGATGTTAATTCAGCTCGTTCAACAAAAAGCGTAGATATTGAATCAACGGCATTGCATACAAATTTGCAGGCAGTAGAGGAAATTGCACATCAATTACGTCTAAGAGATATTGGTGGCATTGTAGTTATAGATTTCATTGATATGTCTGATAAAAAAAATAGATCAATCGTTGAAGATAAAGCAAGAGAAGTTTTTTCACACGATCGAGCAAAAATCAAAAATGAACCCATTTCATCATTAACAGGTTGTATGTCTTTGTTAAGGCAGCGTTTAAGATCTTCTGCAAACAGTATTATGACATTTAAAAATGTTTGTAATATTGATAACCTGTCTTTTCATTTAATGAGATTGGCACAATCTATTGCTGCTGAAGCACAAGTGCGAGTAATTCAATTACAAGTATCTGTAGATATTGGTACTTTTCTTTTAAATGAATGTCGTGAAATTATTAATAGAATTTCAAAGGTATCTCAAGCTGAAATTCAAATTATCCCAAACCCTAACTTTGATCAGACTAAATTTGCTATCAAATCAATTAGAGGTGCTCAAACTCAGACAGAAAAGTCTTACGAACTTAAAGAAGAAATAGAAATTCCATTACCTGAATCATCAAAACAGCGTTTTCAGGTTTCAACACCTGTTGTTCAACAAGATCTTTATAAAAACCCAGCACCAGTATCTAAGGGCTTATTATATCGTTTGTTTTTCTTTCTAAATGTTTTTTCTTCAAAAACCGAAAAAATTAAAAAGATCCAAAAAACTAAGCACCGTACAAGTAGTAGTAATGTTCACCATTTGAATAAAAAATCACCCAGGAAAGGCTCTAGAACTGGGGACCGTATGAGAAGGAAACGTGGTGGGCTTAACAGGAAAAGAGGTAAAATCAATACTGATCAAGGTGAATAATCCTCTCATTTATATTATTTGATAATGTTAATGTAATTATAATAGTTGGTTTCATAAAATCTTTTGGAAGTTTCTCGGCCCATTCTATCATGTATATTGAATGGGCTTTATTATAGTAGTCTAGGCCCAACTTTTTCATTATTTAACGTTTATCCAACCAAGGAAAACTTTCAGATTATACACATTGACGCTTACCGTTTAGAGAATAAACACGAAACGTTTA
>MDTB01023858.1_pt1 | contig 11254 bp, 8 predicted proteins | sample 811161 | NCBI WGS metagenome assembly MDTB01 (sample SAMN05326650, study PRJNA326480) | marine metagenome | isolation source: seawater | place: Mediterranean Sea | collected 2009
CAGCCGTTTTGCACAGCTCCGCTGCCCGAAGGGCGAGGCACATGGATGTGCCGAGTGCAATCCCGCCTCTGTCTCCGGCCGGGCCTTTTTATTTGTCTGACGATTGTGATTCCGAACTCATCATAGTCTCGGGTTCACCGATTGCCGGGAGCAATCAGTACCGCCGCAGGCGCCCGAAGGGGCTGGGCCATGGATGGCCCAGAGTACAATCCCGCCTGTTTTTCAGTCGGCACTAATATTTTCATCTGAAGATAATGATTCTGAACTCATCATACTCCCGGAGCTATGAAATCCATCCCTGGCTTTCACCAAAGGCTCGCTTCGCTCGTGCAAAAATATTCCCGATATTTTTGTCACTAATTGCTAGGGACAATCACACTGCAACGTTTGCTTTATGCTCCCGTGGCGCATATTCAAAAACATCAGAGTAGCAATTCGCTTCATTCAACCAATACGGTGTCAGCTGATCAATAGTGCCATACACCATTCGCGGCGACCCACAGAGGTAAGCGACTGTATTATCTGAGATGCATAGGTCTTGTTGAATGACTTCGAAAATGAATCCCATGCGCCCGTTCCAGTCTGGATGTTCAGTTTCGAGTATCGGTGTAAAACTGAGGTTTTCGCCCAGAGTTTCCCACTCCCGGAATTCTTCGAGCAAATAGAAATCATCAATATCTTTATTTGACCAATACACTCTGACGTCTGTACTCGGGTCCCTTGCCACTATTTCTTCGGCCAGGCATTTGATTTTTGATATCCCAGACCCTGCCGCCACCAGCAGATGCGGTTGCCTCAGGTCGCTTTGCAAGAACGCACGCCCCATTGGCAGTGTCACTGATAGATGTTCCTGGCGGCCACATAGTTGCACAAGGCGGCGCAACAGCTTCTCGGTAAACAGACTGCCATTCTGTATGAAGAGCTGTAGCCTGTGCGGCTGTTTACTGTCTGGTCGGTTAGCCACCGAGTAAGACAAAGAGTGAGCCTGACCATCAATAGTGATATTCAGCTGCAAATAGTGACCAGCGGTATAGCGGAGGGCAGCACCTGTCGAGGATTCCAGCTCTACCTGAAATGTCCCCCGGTTAAGGAAGCGTACACTCGCTACCCGGCACTCATGTGAATATCGTTCTGGTACGTCTACTGCAGCCACTTTACTCATTATTCATCCACTCACGTTTTTAGATTCCCGCTTTTGGGGCTCTGCCTTCTGATGGTGGATAAGCTTAGAAAACTCGTTTAATGAATAAAAATGGTATATTTTCACCATTCAATTACTTTTATTCATCAACAGCTGGATAAGCCATGATCGAACGCAGTCATCTCAGAATCATTCAAGCCGTTGAAGAGCATGGCTCACTGACCGCCGCTGCCAGAGAGCTGTGCGTTACTCAGTCCGCTCTCAGTCATACGGTACGCAAGCTCGAAGACAATCTGGGAACGCCTGTCTGGCTGCGCGAGGGCCGCAGTTTGAGACTAACTCAAGCCGGCCGCTACTTGCTTAACATTGCTAACCGGGTGCTGCCTCTGCTCTTTCATGCAGAAGATAAACTGAAACAGATGGCGCAGGGTGAACGTGGGACGCTACGTGTCGGGATGGAATGCCACCCCTGCTACCAATGGCTGCTGAAAATCGTATCGCCATTTCTGGATACCTGGCCCGATGTCGATGTTGATGTAAAACAGAAATTTCAGTTCGGCGGTGTTGGCGCGCTGCTGGACTATGAAATCGACCTTCTGGTGACGCCTGATCCTTTTTATAAGAGCAACCTGAGCTTTACTCCTGTGTTCGATTACGAACAGGTACTTGTGGTGCCCAAAGATCACACGCTCACGAGTCAGCCATTCGCTGAGCCAGAAGACTTGCGCAATGAAGTATTGCTGACCTACCCGGTCGCCACCGATCGCCTGGATATCTACTCTCAGTTTCTGACGCCTGCGGGGGTCGTCCCTAAGCAACACAAGACCAGTGAAACCACTGAGATCATGCTGCAGATGGTCGCTTGCCACCGTGGCGTTGCGGCACTACCGCGATGGCTTGCTGAAGAGTATTGCCAGAAATTACCACTGGATGTTGTGCGGCTTGGCGAGCATGGCATCGCCAAACAGATTTACCTGGGCACCCGGGATGGCGACGAAGATACAGGCTACCTCAAAGCCTTTATCGATCTCGCTAAAGCTTATGAGCATCCAGCCACCAATCTCAGCCCCGCCAACCTTTAGATTATTTTTACTCATACATTGATTATATAAAATCAATTTTATTCATGCATGAAGGCGCGTAAAACGTCTCCCTGATTCGACTTAATTCAGGAAACGGGAGATCCGCAGTCATGAGTAGTGGCTTTTCATACACGATACGGCGCGTCATCTTTGACGAGCATTACGAACCTTCAGACGCCACTCGCGCCACCACAAACTTCGCAAACCTGGCGCGCGGCGAGCAACGCGAACAGAATCTGCGCAGTGCTTTACGAATGATCGACCGCCGCTTCAATGCGCTTGCCCCCTGGGATAACGCGCGTGGTGATCGCTATTCGCTGGAGCTTGAGATCATTTCAGTCGATATCGACATTGAAGGCAATGGTGACGGCTTCCCGTCCATTGAGATACTCAAAACCAATATTATCGATCGTAAGACCAATAAGCGTATCGAAGGGATCGTCGGTAATAATTTTTCATCGTACGTGCGCGACTATGATTTCAGCGTACTGCTTCGTGAATACAATGCTGGGCAGAAACAATTCAGTATTCCCGAAGATTTTGGCGAACTGCACGGCAAGCTATTTAAAGACTTTCTTAAGTCCGACACGTACAGAAAGAATTTCAGCAAATTACCGGTTGTCTGCCTCAGTGTTTCAGACACCAAAACGTATCACCGCACTGAAAACCAGCACCCGGTTCTTGGAGTTGAATACACTCCTAATGAAACTTCGCTGACAGAACAGTACTTCCGCAAGATGGGCTTCGACGTCCGCTATTTTATGCCGCCAGACAGTGTCGCTCCGCTGGCGTTCTATTTTATCGGTGATCTGTTAACAGACTATACCAATCTTGAACTGATCAGCACGATCAGCACCATGGAAACTTTCCAGAAGATCTATCGACCAGAAATCTATAACGCCAACTCAGTCGCTGGATACGAGTATCAACCCGATCTTTCGCATACAGATCACTCAGTGACACAGGTCGTTTATGACCGTGTCGAGCGAAGCCAGCTGGCAATTAAACAGGGCAAGTTTGCCGAAGAAAACTTCATTAAGCCGTACCAGAAAATCCTTGAAAAGTGGTCGGCCGATTTCGCTTAAACAGTTACCGATATTCAGATTGAGCATACGATGAAAAAGCTATTTCCAACCTCAACAGCAGGCAGCCTGCCAAAACCCTTATGGCTGGCTGAGCCAGAGACACTCTGGTCTCCGTGGAAGCTCGAAGGCCAGGCATTAGTAGACGGGAAGCGGGATGCACTGCGCATTTCCCTTCAGGAACAACTGACGTCTGGTATCGATATCGTCAGTGATGGAGAACAGACGCGCCAGCACTTCGTGACCACCTTTATTGAGCACCTCAGCGGCGTCGATTTTGAGAATAAGAAAACGGTGCGCATCCGTGACCGCTACGACGCCAGCGTCCCCGGAGTTATCGGCCCGGTCAGTCGTCAGAAGTCGGTATTTGTTGAAGACGCTAAATTTCTGCGTACTCAAACAGATCAACCGATTAAATGGGCTCTGCCCGGACCTATGACCATGGTTGATACCCTCTATGACGATTACTATCAGGACCGTAAAACACTCGCATTCGAGTTCGCCAAAGCTTTGAACGAAGAAGCCCGAGAATTACAAGCCGCAGGCGTTAATATTATTCAGTTTGATGAACCGGCTTTTAATGTATTCCTCGATGAGGTGAATGACTGGGGTATCGAAGCTCTGGAAAGAGCGACAGAAGGTCTGACCTGTGAGACCGCTGTGCATATCTGTTATGGCTACGGCATAAAAGCAAATACCGACTGGAAGAAGACACTCGGCGCTGAGTGGCGTCATTACGAAACAACGTTTCCCGCAATTCAGAAATCCAGCATTAATATTGTTTCACTTGAATGCCACAACGGCCGCGTACCGATGGAAGTCCTGAGTCTACTTAAAGGTAAGAAGATTATGGTGGGTGCCATCGACGTGGCAAGCGATACGATTGAAACGCCAGAAGAAGTCGCGGCAACGCTTCGTGAAGCACTGAAATACGCAGATGCCGATAAGATTTACCCTTCCACTAACTGTGGTATGGCCCCTCTTTCACGGGAGATTGCACGTCAGAAGTTGCAGGCTCTGGCGGCTGGCGCTGAGATTATTCGCAAGGAGCTGGCAGATTAACCATGGATATCATTGAATTTATGTCAGTTCACCTGATGACCATTTTTGCATTGATAGTAACAGGGATATCTGCCGGACTTCTCGCAGGCCTGCTGGGTGTCGGTGGCGGTATTGTGATTGTGCCTGTCCTGTATTTCTTGTTTCAGGGGTTTGGCGTATCTGCCGACTCAGCCATGTTAGTCGCGACGGCCACCTCACTCGCAACCATTATTCCAACTTCTATAAGCTCAATACGTTCCCATCATCGGCTTGGAAATGTCGATAGTGATCTGTTCAAGCGCTGGAGTCTTTTTATCCTGGTGGGCGTTCTCGCCGGAAGCTGGCTGGTCACACGTGCAGACGGCGACTGGCTGACCATCCTGTTCGGTATTATTGCGACGCTTGCGGCACTGAACATGCTGTTCAGAACCGGAAAGCCCGCATTGTTTGCGGAGTTACCCAGTTCCGGCGGCCAGGCCGTCATGGGATCGTTGATCGGTTTCTTCAGTGCGATGGTTGGTATCGGCGGTGGCACATTATCGGTGCCTCTATTGACGCTGTTTAATTACCCAGCACACAGAGCCGTAGGAACGGCAGCGGCAATCGGGCTGATTATTGCTCTGCCAGGCGCACTGGTGATGCTTTTACTAGGTTCGACCCCAGAAGATGCACCCGCCGGTACCTTCGGGTTGGTCAATCTCATTGGCTTTATCTGCATAGTGCCATTGACGGTACTGTTCGCCCCGCTAGGCGCCCGACTCGCCTCGTCTCTTGATGCGGGTTTGCTTAAAAAGATCTTTGCCGTTGTTCTACTGTTTACCGGATTACGTATGTTGGTGCAGCTCGCTTAATTCTCTTTTTATACAGACACTTAAATAAAAAAACCCCGGCGCAGCCCGGGGTCTTTTTAGGTATAGACGTTTGTATTCAAGGCTTTAATACCAATGAAAGCGTCAATACCGGCGGCGAAGAGTTCCCAGTAAGAGTCCCATCAACAGCATCCACGGAGCGGAGCTACCAGCCGAATCAGAACTGACAGATGCACCGTTGCTATAGACCAACTCTGGAGACTGAGCTTCTTCCTGATTTTCTTCATCAAGGTTCATCGCACTACCTGCAATAAACCAACTCAGCTTGTCAGTAATACTGCCATCCTCTGGATCACTCTGTGTGCCGTTGTAAGCAGCGAAGACTTCAGTACCTGCTGGATTAGCGCGCAGTTGTGACTCCATCTCTTCATCGTCTTCAGGATTATTCAGATCTGTTGGGTTACCGGCCAGCAATGCCAGAGGTAAGTAGCTTTCACCCGCATCCAGAGTTCCTGTAATAAACAAATCAAGATCAACGGCACCACCGAGCTGGTCGTAAACGTTCGATGCAGTGCCCCATGCGACAATAAAGGCATTGGGGTTCTGACAGGTATCGTTAGTTTCCCAGGTGTCACCGGCTGCAGTATCGCAGGTTGGCTCACTACCCGGCATCCCCACGATACGAGGCTCTTTGACGTTTACTGTGGTGTCATCAATCTGCGTCACATTATTTGCTTCAGACCAGGTTCGACCACCATCAAAACTACGACGAATATAGAAGTTGTAGTTCGCCAGATCAGTGTACTTCGCCAATGCCGAATCTTCGGTAAAGGTGTACCCCAGGAAAATAGTATCGCCACGTATTGCACCGCGGTGTGCACGCGCATCTTCGAGAGTATCGTCCTCAGTATCAATCTGCATTTCTACGACAGTGTAATTGCTGTTGGTCGCCAGTTCAGACTGATGACTCAGATTAATGCCGACTTCATTAGTGACGTGATCTGCAAGCGTATCAAGGTTTTCACGTTCTTCTTCTGTCAGAGTATGTTCACACGCCGTGTCTACTGCCGGAGAAAGGTCCTGCGGGCGAATACCGCTGGATGCTGCGTCGTCTGTATTGATGTACCCGATACGAGAAACGATATCGGACGGACCACCCTGATCGTAGGCGCCTTCTTTCCAGATCAGAGTAATTTTCGCCCCAGACTCTTTCACCGCACCGTTTGAGGTATTCGCAAAGAAACGAACCCGACGGCCATTTTTCGCAGGATCACTGATGATACAACCGATACGATCCGTGTCGGCTGGATCAGGAAGCTCAACATCACCGATATCATTAAAGTTCTCAGTCACGTAAGTTGCAGGTGGCTGGTTATAATCGAACTGATGAATACGGACGACTTTACCGAAGTCGATCTCGTCCATAGCGCCTTTTGTTTCTTCATAAGCGACGAAGGTTTTGTACTTGGTAGCACCACCCTCCTTCACCTGAATCAGACCCAGATTGGCCCGGGTTGCAGCTTCGTAGCCGGATTCAAGCGGGCGCGTTGTCAGCGGTACAGTGACATAGTCACCTTCTTTGCGCTTATAGTTAGTGAAGTTCTGCGTTAATCGCTGAATATTCGCTTCAAAGCTATCCGCAGCATCCCCCGCACGAATATCGTCAACCCAGGTGTACCAGATATCCGTTCCTTTACTTGCAATGGCACCACTGACACCGTCACCCGGTCCGTCTGCGCTACCTGGCTGCAGTCCCGACGGATCTTCCTGCCATGTCATTACCCACGGCACTTTAACGACCTCACCGTCGGCATTTTTAACCGTGATGCCTCGGGAAACGTCCTGCGATACATCGCGCTCCCCCTTAGTCAATTGCTTCACAGTCCAGTTACTGGCAACCGCTGGATCGGCTTTGGTGAAGGCAATATATGCACAGCTATAGGGTAACTGTCGTCCATCCCGGGTCGCATAGGTGATAGCGCCCTGATCCGGATTCTCGGACGAGGCGGCGGTTTCAGTCCCGCCACTGCCGTCTGCAGGACAAAATTTATCTGCCCAGCTAATCGCGATGACTTTGCCGTTATTAAAAATATTTGGCTTACCAGAATCCCCATAGTATGCCGAAGGCAGTTCTTCGGGATCCCCCGTCGCCGGATCAATCTTCCAGTAGGTGTCTTTGGACGTCAGTTCCGCTGTATTTGAAATATTGATCGGGTCTGACCAGGTACTTCCGTTGTCGTTTGATACGGTAACAAAAATATCTTTTGCAGCCCGTTCTTCCTGTGCTTTCGGGTCATACACTTTTTCATTATCACGGTCATTACCGTAGGAAAATGTACTGACCAATGTACCGCCCGGTAAACGGATAAGTTTAGTTTTTGCGGCGCCGTCTTTAAAACCGTCTGCTTCCGGAGAAATAACCTGAGCCGTTGCTGCTAACGCAGAGTAAGGTGCCGAAATAGCGGCTGCCAATGCTAATAAAGTAAAAGACTTGCGAAACATATTTTGATCCTCTGTTAAATTCGCATCAGTAATCGCTGTAAGCGCGACCAACCAGAACAGCGCGGCGATTCTCTCTGCGCCCGTAAACTTCGTCAGGAGTCACCGCAGGTACTGCCTCTCCCATAGCCAGAACATGAATTCTGTCGGGCTCGATGCCGTAAAGTGCCACCAGCATTTCTTTCACTGCATCACCACGACGCTGCGACAGCTCCAGGTTGGCTTCTTCTGAGCCAACACAATCACAGTGTCCGCCGATATATGCTTCGGTGTCTCTATAGGCATTGAGAAAATCAGCGAATGCCTTCAACTCTCCCCAGTAACCTTTTTCCACTTCGGCACTGCCTGCACGAAATAGAATGGTGCGTTCCTCTACCGCCGGACCATCGAGTTTTTCACGTTCGACATAGATGGTTTCTGTGAGAATTTCGGTTTTAGTTATTACGCGGGCCGGAGCAAACCGGTAGTTAAAGCCGACTGCGATAGCAGAGTCGCTGGCACGATCAAACTCCATCGATACAAAAAAATTGTCATCCACTGGCCACAGCGCACCAATGAAGAAGCCTGCATCTCGATCTTCTTTCGCGGTCAGATCGACATCAGCCGCACCGTAAGATCCAGACAGATCGACGCTATGAGAGTTGTGGTACAGGCCATAATAGATTTCTGCAGGCTCAGTGTTGTGCTGCACCATCAGGCCCGTTGTGAACTTCCGCCACTTTGCAGTTTCGATCTCAAAATCTGTCGCGGGGCCGTTATTCGTTATAGCTCCGTCCAGTTCGTAGTCTGAATATCGGGTATACCGGAAGAAAGGCCCGAAGGACGCTTCATCAGTCTCGACCAGCGTCCCTGTGATGCCGAGACTGAACATCGAATCCATAGAAGAGTCTGTTTCAGCTCCATCCACATCAGGCGTTGTGTCATAAGAGATGCCACCAAATGCTCCCCGAAATTCGATTCGCGGATGAATCGTATAGTCGACAGTGACGTACGCGCCCTTCTGGGTAACGTCGCCGATCATGTCGTCCGCCAGGTCACTTCCCGTCTCCCACTGACTCCTCCCGTGGTAGTAATGAACCCCCAAGCCCCAATTTCCGGCGCTTTCTCCCACCGAGAGAGGGCCTATTTCCCCTGCTAGGGCCGGCAGACCTGCTCCAGCCAGTGCTCCCGCCCATATCAATCTCTTCATACACCCTCCGGCTACATGTTGTTACTTACTGATATAGTCATTAACACATAACCACGCAGTTATTTAATTGACTTCGGTCAAGTTTAAAATAACGGTATAAGATATACGTCTTAATAGTCTGAATTGCTGAATCAAACGTGGCCTTGCGTTAACCAAAGGCATGGGAATTGCGGATATGGCCACCATTTAACGAGCATTGTCTTAGTGCATGGAGCAGGCAACTGATAGACACCCGTCAATGAAAGGTAAATTTCCCGGTCAATAAGATAGATTGTGACTTGTATGCACTACTTTGCTGCCACTTGAGGCTATTCTGGGCATCAAGAAGCTGAGTTTTACCACGTGTAGAGCAGCTCAGAATCTAACAATAAGGAGCACGATTAAGTGCCATTTCCGAGCATCATCAGCGGATCACGCCACGCAGTACAATTGAGTGCTGGGTTGGTTGTCGCCTGCTTGTTACTGATGTTCAACGTTCAATCGCACGCCAGTGACATACGGACACTTGACCTGCAGCAGCTGACGGATGAGATCTCGCTTTCCAGTTATGTTGTTCAGGTCCAGCCGGGTTCCGGTGAAGACAGCTTGTCGGAAATCATGGCCTTGCCCGACAGCCGCTGGTCTGGTGTTCCTCAAACCAGCCGAAGCCTGGGGCGCGACTATGGTACCACCTGGTTCCGCGTTGATCTTACGGGCACGAATAATCTGAAGGCGGACAGCGCCTACTTACTACTAGATTACCCTCACTATGATTTCATCGATGTCTTTCTGGTATCTGAACCGGGGGTGGTACAGAGCTTTTATACTGGCGACCAACGTGGCTTTCACTCCCGCCCTGTCGACCAACGAACGTTTCTGTTTCCTCTTGAAAGGCTGAATCAGTCGACAGACGCTAAGGTGTATTTCCGCATCAGCACTCCAGGTCCACTACTGATCCCTTTCAGTCTGGTGACCGGTGCTGAGAGCAGACTCCAGGATCGTAATACATCGATGGCCCTTGGCATTTACTTCGGTATTCTGCTCATCATGTTCGCCTACAATGCCTTTATTTCAGGCTCTCTGCGCGATACAGCTTACATCTATTATCTCGTGTATATGGCGAGTGTCGGGCTACACCAGTTAACTCTTCAGGGGCTTGGGTATCAGTACTTCTGGCCAGACACGTCTCTGTTCGACAATAACTTTGCAGTCGCACTGAGTAGCGCGCTGATGCAAGGCACTGCTGTTGCCTTCGTTATCCGCTTTATCCGCCTGTACGAGAACTTCGGGCGCTTTGAGCGGGTCGCAGGGACGGTTCTTCTTATCTATTCATGGCTGCTTGTCACCGGTGCTCCCTTTATGGAGTACGCAAGTTTCTTGACCGTGGTGAATGTCACTGGCGCCGTCAGTGTGATTTGTGGGCTTTACATCGGCATTATCGGCTGGCAGAAGAATGTTCCCTATGCGCGCCTGTTCGCCATGGCATGGTTTATCTACCTTATCTTTATTGCGTGGTATCTGCTTGAGCTCGCATCCATTCTGCCGACCAGCCCATTTGGTGAGCACATTCTGGCATTCGGTTCAGTGATTGAGCTGGCGCTACTGTCTATTGCATTCGCCGACCGCATTAACCATGAGCGTGAATTGCGATTACGAAGTCAAAGCAAACTCATGGACGTTCAGGTCGCGATGAATGCGGAACTCGAAGAAAAAGTCCGCTTACGAACCAGTGAGCTGGAAGAAGCCAACCGGCGTCTTGAGATTCTGAGCGCGACCGACGGCCTGACAGGGTTATTCAACCGCCGTCATTTCGACGAACTCTACGAGAAAGCGTACCTTCAGGCTTGCCGAGACGGTAAACCTCTCGCGGTTCTCATGATCGATATTGATCACTTTAAGCAACTGAACGATAGCTTCGGCCATCGGTTCGGCGACTTGTGCCTGATTGATGCTGGTCGGCTGATCCGCAATGTAGTCGCGGGTCAGGAAGCAATCTGTGCGCGCTACGGTGGAGAGGAGTTCGTCGTCATTCTGCCCGATGCCAGCCCAGAAGAAGCGCAGAACAAAGCAGAAGCTTTACGTTTAGCCTTTGCACGCCACATAGTCACAGATGGCGCCAATGAGAAAGTAATGACAATCAGTGTTGGCCTGACTGTCGAGCAACCCGTCGACCGCTCAGCCTGGGAGAAGCTTCTGCAAGCTGCAGACAGCCTGCTTTACACAGCAAAACGTAACGGCCGGAACCAGGTCGCATTCCTGCGTAACACTGGGTCCTGAGTCGTTGACTCTGCCCCAATCTGAACTAGGTTTAATAGATAATATTCGGGGAAGTACAGGGCCCGGAATGCCAATTCCAAAAACACATCCAGAGTCGCACGGTCAGCGACACAGCCTTTTCGTTCATTGCCTTCAGGCTCTGCTGTCTCTGACGA
>MDTB01042701.1_pt1 | contig 11254 bp, 9 predicted proteins | sample 811161 | NCBI WGS metagenome assembly MDTB01 (sample SAMN05326650, study PRJNA326480) | marine metagenome | isolation source: seawater | place: Mediterranean Sea | collected 2009
GGCTTGACCACTTTGTTAAGATTAAGATTAATTAATGATAAGATAAGTTATGCTAGATGTAAAACGCCGTTACGATATTGATTGGTTAAGAGTAATTGCTCTTTTTTTACTTATTTTCTACCATACAGCTATTATTTTTCACGAGATGGCTTATAAGCTTCTTTTTATTCAAAGTGATACACATTTAAATGAAATATGGCCAGTTATGGGCTTAATTAATATTTGGCGCATTCCTTTATTATTTTTTATTTCTGGTATGGGTATCTTTTTTGCAATGAAAAAAAGAAACAATAAACAATTAATTCTAGAACGATCAAGGAGAATTCTTATTCCGCTAGTGTTTGGGGCCTTATGTATTGTGCCCTTACAATACTTACCTGTACAAAAATTTTATTTTTCATTATTTGAAATTTCCTATTGGCGAGGGCCAAGCCATCTTTGGTTTTTAATAAATATTTTTTCTTATGTTTTAATTGCTTTACCTTTATTTATCTATTTTAAAAAAAATCCTGAAAATATCATTATTAAAATAAGTGAAAAAGTAATAAATTCTTTTTTTGGTATTTATCTATTTATTATCCCAATCATAATATTAGTCATTACTATAAATCCTGAATATTTCAGTTTATTTTATATGAATATCTATGGGTTTGTTATGGGACTATGTCTTTTTACGATGGGTTTTTTATTTGTTTTAATAGACAAAACATTTTTTCATGCTGTAAAACGAACACGCTACATATCATTGATTACGGCCATTATATTATATAGTTTTCGTTTAATCTTATTTGAATTAGAAGGTCCAAATTATTTGACCGCTATAGAATCAATGTGTTGGATTTTTACTATGTTTGGTTTTGCTGTTAAATATTTAAATAAAGACTCTACTTTAATTAGATATCTCAACGAAGCTGTATTTCCAGTTTATATATTACATCTACTTTTAATGAATATTGTAGCGGCTTTTTTATTAACACCGCCAATGAGTGCAACCATTGTTAGCACTATTGCAGAGATAAAGCCAAATTCAATTGCTGCTGAGGCTGATTTGTTAGCAGGTGATAAATTAGTGAATTTTAATTATGAAAGATTATATGAAGAGGGGTTCGACTCTATTGTAGCCTCTCGTCAAGGTAAGGTATTTATAGTTGATATTGATGTTAAAAATGATAAAGAACTTGGTATGAAATTTGAAACCAAAGTTCAAATTAATCCACTATTTAGCCAAACAGATAGACATAAAGCTGTAGTGTTTTTTCGTTTTCTAGTTATTAATATCCTAACTCTTCTAGGTTGCTTTTTGATTTATGAATATTTAATTCGTCGTTATAGCATAATTAGACCTTTATTTGGGTTAAAAAACGAAAAGAAAAAAAGTCTTTAAAATAAGCAATAATTTAGGCATAATACGGTCACTAATTTTGTTGAGGTGATACACATGTCTAAAATACTTATTATTGGTGCTGGTTCAGCTGGGAGTGTTGTGATTAAAAAATGTTTACAACATCCAAGTATTTTTACTGAAGTTCACGTCGCAAGTCGAAGTATAGACAAGCTAGAAAAACTGAAAATGTCACTAGATAATGATATCCAAATACATTCATGTGATGCTGATGATACTCAACAGCTTATTAGATTATTAAAAACAATTAAACCTAAACTTATTATTAATATGGCGTTACCATACCAAGATTTATCCATAATGGATGCCTGTCTTGATCAAGGTGTTCATTACCTTGATACAGCTAATTATGAACCAAAAGATGAAGCAAAGTTTTGTTATAAATGGCAGTGGGATTATCATGAGCGCTTTAAACAAGCTGGCTTAATGGCCTTACTTGGTTGTGGCTTTGATCCTGGAGTAACCAATATATTTTGTGCTTATGCAGCAAAAGAGTTATTTGATAGTATTGAATCAATTGATATTATCGATTGTAATGCAGGTGATCATGGACATCCATTTGCAACAAATTTTAATCCTGAGATTAATATTCGCGAAATAACGCAACGTGGTAAATATTGGAAAAATGGGAAGTGGATTGAAACCGAACCTTTGTCTGAGAAGCAAGAGATATTTTTCCCTGAAGTGGGGTATAAAACAGCCTATCTGATGTATCATGAAGAAATTGAATCTTTGGCAATTAATATCCCAAATGTTCAACAAATACGTTTTTGGATGACGTTTTCAGAAGATTATATTAAGCACCTTAATGTACTCCAAAATGTTGGAATGACCCGAATTGACCCAATACAATATCAAGGTCAAGAGATTGTGCCCCTGCAATTTTTAAAAGCTGTTTTACCAAACCCATCTGATTTAGGAGAAAATTATATCGGTAAAACGTGTATTGGATGTGTTATTACCGGGTTAAAAAATGGAAAAAAACAAACAAAAATTATCTATAACATTTGTGAACATCAAAAAGCATACGAAGAATGCAAAGCACAAGCCATTGGTTACACAACAGGAGTACCTGCAATGATTGGGGCTAAATTGATGCTTGAGAAAACTTGGCATCAAGCTGGAACGATTAATGTTGAACAATGCGATCCATTACCATTTATGGAACAGTTAAACAAGCAAGGGTTACCTTGGAAAGTGATTGAATATGACTATCAACTTTGAAAATATTAAAACACCTGCTTATGTAATAGATGAAAACAAAATTAAAGCTAACTTATTGAAGCTTAATAACGTAAAACAACAAACAGGCTGTAAAATTCTTTTAGCAACTAAAGCATACTCATGTTATAACACGTACCCTTTAATGAGTCGTTATTTAGATGGCACCACAAACTCTTCAACTAATGAAGCGCGACTCTCTTTTGAGGAATTTGGGAAAGAGGTCCACCTTTATTCTCCTGCGTTTAAATTGTCAGATATAAATGATATCAATCAAACAGTAAATAGCATTATTTTTAATTCAAATAATCAATTTCAAATGTTTAAGGAAGAATTACATGAAACAATTGAAATAGGACTTCGTTTAAATCCAGAGCATATTGAAGTAGAAAATCCAATGTATAGTCCATGTGCTCCAGGATCCCGATTTGGTATTTTACGTCAGGATCTAGAGCATATACATTTAGATCGAGTAAGTGGGTTTCATATTCATGCATTATGTCAAAATAATGAGGATTCATTAGGACGATTAATAACATCTACAGAGGAGAAATTTGAGTCATATTTAAAATTAGAGCAGATAAAATGGGTCAATTTTGGTGGTGGACACATGGTCTCGCGGCCAGGTTATGATATGAATATCTTGTGTGATCATATTAATAGATTTCAAGAAAAGTATAATGTACAAGTAATCCTCGAACCTGGCGAAGCCGTGGTATTTGATGCAGGTTATTTGGTAGCTGAGGTAATTGATATTGTTCACAATAAAATGAATATTGCGATTTTAGATGCATCAGCAACAGCACATATGCCTGATGTACTTGAAATGCCATACAGACCAGATATTATTGACGCAGCAGTATTTGAAGAAAAAAAGTATTCATATAGGCTAGGTGGTAATACCTGTTTGTCTGGAGATATAATCGGTGAATACTCATTTGACGCGCCCCTAAAAATTGGCCAAAAAATAGTGTTTACTGATATGGCACAATATACCATGGTAAAAAATACATTATTTAATGGCATTGAATTGCCTCGAATTTACATTTTTTCAGAAAGTAAGGTTTTAAATTGTAATAAAGAATTTGGTTTTGAGATATTTAAAACGAGACTATAATCTTTTTTTTCAATTTCTATTTTAGCGTTAATACAAGATAAGCTTCTTTAAGATGTTGTAATCCCACTTAATCAAAATAATATAATTCATTTTTTTATAAAAAATTCAAGTATAAATGTTTAAAAAAGACTATTAAATGGAATTAAAAAAACAAGGAGTAGTTTTGAATGAGAGTTAGGGGCAATAAACCAAATTTTTTTAAAAATACGATCACACCAAAAAAAACAATTAAAAAAAAATTTAGACATTATTCAAAAAACTGAAAACGCATTAAATGAAGTCTTGCCTGATGAGATACAGATTCCGTCATTTAGAACACAAGGTATCGGAAAAAGTAATGTTGAGGCACTAGAAAGTTGGGTAAATGATATAAATAGTAAATTTAATTCAAGAACGTTATCTTTATATGAATTACAAAAGAAGAATATATTATCTTGCATAAAAGAACTTGAAAATTCAATAGATGATATTTCTAAGGATAAGAAAGATAATAAAAAACAAAAATTTTCCACAATAATTAATACTTTAACAAATTTAAAAAATTCAATAAGTGAACAAAAAGTAAAGTCTAATGACGGTTTTGTTCAACCCGTTAAAATTGTAAATCTTGATTTGGAAACTTGTTTAGATAAATTAAAGGATTATGATGCAACTGCAAATTTCGGAGGCAATGAATATAAAGAATGTAACGTAATTCAAGAAAGAATAAAAGACGAAGAAATTGCTGAAGATTCGGCATTGAAAAGATTAATATCAACATACGATTTCTTTTTAAGCGAGTTTAATCTAGCAACAGACCTTGAAAGTGTACAAACTGTAAAAAATCCTTTAATAAAAGAAGGAAGAGAGGCGACAGTTATCGGCGATATACATGGTGATATGAATGTTTTATTAACAGGTTTAATGGGATCTGGTTTAATCAAATTAGAAAATCCTCCAATAATGATGTATAAAATGGGAAAAGAAAATCATAAATGTAGTATTGAAGATTTTTTAGATCTAAACGAAGTCGAACAAAAAAAATACCAACCAATACCCAATTTTTCATTTATAGAAGGAGCAGAGAATCAAGAAATAGTTTGCTTAGGTGATATATTAGATCGTGGGGAACATGACCAAGTCTGTTTAGCGCTATTAAAAGATCTTGCTGAAAGAGATCATTCTCCATTAAAAATTGTGATTGGGGATCATGAAGTCTATGGTTTAATAAATATGGATAGCTGTAATTTACCTTTATCACCTTCAAATTACAGTCAATTAAATAAAAAACAACTTGTTCGATGTAATGATGAACAATTTCAATTAGTAAGAGATACCTTAAAGCAAGCTATGAATAAACAAACTATAAAATTTGCACATTTAAGTGATACTGGAATGTTATACAGCCACTCAATGTTCGAAAAGGAGTGGTTAGAAAAACAAGGAACTGAAATACTAGATCAAATGAAAAGTGAAAAGAAAGAAGAAAATGAAATTCAAAAAGTTGACGATAGTTTTAATTTTTTAATATCGATGACGGATTTAAATGAAAGTAATTATGAAGCATATAAAACAGCTCTAACAGTAGTTATTCATGAGTTAAATGAAAAGTTAAAAATATTAAGTCTAAGTGAAAAACCAAATGGAGAAGTGAGAAATCAAATGTTTTGGGGAGATTCTCCACTTTGGTCAAGAGGAAAAAATCCTATAGTTCCATTATTAATGTGCGTGGGTCATACAAATCAACAAGTTTTTGAATCAAATAAGTTAATTGAAAATCCATTAAAAACAATATCTGAAGGTGAAAACGTTGAAGAAAATGGAAAAGCTAATGGTTCCAATGGGTATCTGTTGGATATGGGGTCTTTCTTTACGGCTTCAAAAAGAGGTGGCAATAATAATAAAAATTCTGTCCCAATTATTACAAAAGTAAAAGAAGGTCAATTAGAAGTACAGCGAGTAAGAGCCGACTTATGTAGGAGAATGTTGTATGGATATGTTGGAAAAAAATAAAAAAAACTTATCTTGTCCTTAACATCAACTGGTAATCATAACCTTCAACATCAACAGTCAGTAAAATTATATCTGATTTTTGTATAATTCGTTGATAATCTTCAACAGTATTAACAAATCGACCATTAACTTCTTGAATAACAAACCCTTCTTCAAGTTGGTTTTTATCAGAAACACTATCTTTTTGGACTTCTTTTATCACCAATCCTTTTGCTGTGAAAAGATTATATTTTTTTTGTAGTTTGGGAGAGTTTTTGACCACTATTAAGCCAAGTTTATCAAATTCTTCTGTTGTCCCTATAAACGCATCTTGTTCACCCATTAAAGTGAAATTTAATTCTAAAACACGACCGTTACGTAATACTTTAAGTGTGCTTTTATCACCAATTCTTAATTCTGATATACTTGATCGCAAAGATAAAAAGTCGCTTACCCGAGTATCATTAAGTTCCACAATAATATCATCAATCTTAACACCTGCCATTTCTGCAGAAGAATTCGACTCAACCCCAACAACAAGAGCTCCTGACCTTGTTTTAAGATCAAATTCTTCCATCACTTGTTCTGTTATAGGTTTAATAGATACACCCAACATGCCCCTTTTTACCTTTCCAAAAGATAATAAATCCTCCATAACCCGTTTAGCTGTATTTACTGGAACTGCAAACCCAATCCCCATATAGCCTCCACTTTGAGAAAATATAGCTGTATTAATTCCAATGAGTTCACCATCAATATTTAATAGAGCACCACCTGAATTTCCAGGATTAATAGCTGCATCAGTTTGAATAAATGATGCATAATTATCGACATCAATAACACCAGACCGTCCAAGTGCAGATATAATCCCGACTGTAACAGAACTTTGAAGTCCAAATGGATTTCCAACCGCAATAGACCAATCTCCAACTTTTAAATTATCAGAGTTTCCAAGAGTGACTGATGGCAACTGATTACCTGAAATTTTTAGTAATGCTAAATCTGTTTTTGGATCCCTCCCAATAAGCTCAGCCTCAAATTCTCTCCCATCCGATAAAGTTACGCTAAGTTCAGCAGCATTTTGGATAACATGGTGATTAGTTAAAATATATCCTTTTTGGGTAACAATTACACCAGACCCTATAGCTTCTTTTTTAGGGTTAAATTTTGGCATATCAAAAAAGTGACGAAAATAAGGGTCATCATACATAGGATTTTGATAACTCTGACTTTTTGCTAAAACACTAACGCTTACAACAGCGGCGATTCCTTTTTCTGCAACACTATTAAAAGCTTGAGAAGTTCGTTTTAATGTTTCTAGCTCCTCTCTTAATGCAAAAACAGAAGATTCAAATGAAAATAATATTATGAAAAATAAGATTAAAAGCCGATTAAACATATTTTTAGACTAAAATAATCATGACATTTTGTCTAGTTTTAGCTAAGATATTCCTCATGAGTTCAAAACTGTTAATAGATATTTTAAATATTCCATCTCCAACATATCATGAAAAAAAATTAAGCCAATACCTGTTGAATTCGCTAGAAAAAACAAATCCAACTAATATTTACAAAAAAAACGATTCTATTATTTTTTGTTATGGTAAAGATAAAGAGAAAAAAACAATTGGTCTTGTAGGCCATCTAGATGTAGTTCCTGACTATTTTGAAGCTTATGAAGACGAAGGAAAGATATATGGAGCAGGAGCTTCAGATATGAAAGCCGGTGTTGCCGCATTTGTTGATTTGATACTTAATCATCACCATGAATTAAAAAAGGCATATAATGTTATGTTAATTTTATATACTAAAGAAGAACGTACAGCATTATCTGAAAATGGACTATTTGAATTAATTGATGAATTCCCAGAAATTATAAAGCAAATTGATTGCGCAATAGTTGGAGAACCTACCGATAATTCAATTCAAATTGGTTGCGTTGGAAGTCTTCACCTTACTGCAACCATAACAGGTAAATCATCACATTCAGCGCGTCCATGGCATGGTGAAAATGCTTTATATAAAGCTATCCCATTAATCGAGAAAATTAAACGTATAGAACCTAAAAAAGTTCATCTATTCGGTGTTGATTTTTTAGATGTGATTGAAATTACTGAAAGTGAATCTGAAAAAGGTAGAACATCAATTCCTGGTATGTGGTCATGTAATATAAATTATCGTTTTTCACCTGATAAAAGCGAAAAAGAGGCATTAGAGTATCTAACTCATATTTTAAATAATCTTGAGTTATCAGAGTTATCTTATAAGGTCAAAGACTCTGTATATGCTGGAAAAGTAATTGAGAACTCTTTTTTTAAAGATATGGTCAAACGATTTTTATGCCCAATTCAGGCTAAACAGGCGTGGACAGATGTTGCTCAGTTAGGAAATATTGGAGTGCCTGCATTTAATTTTGGCCCAGGCAACCAATCTCAAGCCCATAAAAAAAATGAATATATAGTGCTTTCACAATACAATAAGTATTTAAATTTGATTAAAAAGTTATTAGATTAAATTCAAATATTGAAACGATTAATAAGTCGTTGCTAAACTAGAACAAATACGAGGTGAGTTATGAATAAATTATCAGCAGTAGCTATTGGAATAAGACGATCAAAGGAAAAAAAGGTTTTGGATGTATATTTTCCATTACTTACTTTAACGAAAGATGCAGCAGTATCAAAGATAGAAAAAAATAAATTTAATAATATTTCTGATGATGTTTTAGAAGAACTTAAAAATCTTTTTAATACAAATTTAGATATATATCGATCATTTACAAGCTCAACCCAACATTACGCAACAACATCTGCAGGTTACTTTTTTTTAGATCGGCTTGATGAACCCATTAAATCGACAGAAGAAGCCTATCTCAAGTTACAGTTAATTTCAAAGCGAATTGTAAAGCCTCACGAAATAAATTTAGAAGGGTTATTCGGTATACTTAACAATATTGCCTGGTCAAATAAAGGACCTATTCTTCCAGAAGATTTAGATGAAGTCAGACTTAAATATATTGCTACAGATCAACCATTAGAAGTTAGTCATGTTGATAAATTTCCTTATTTAGTAAACTACCATGTCCCATCAGGCGTAAGAATTGCTTCTGGTAGCCAGGTACGTCTAGGTGCTTATTTGGGAGAGGGAACAACAATAATGCCAGCAGGTTATGTTAATTTCAATGCAGGAACTTTAGGGCAAGCAATGATAGAAGGACGAGTATCAGCAGGAGTTGTTGTCGGTGATAAAAGTGACGTCGGTGGTGGGGCCTCCATTATGGGTACATTATCAGGAGGTAATAAAACGGTAATATCCATTGGAACTCAATGTCTATTAGGTGCAAATGCAGGTACAGGGATCTCTCTAGGAAATGGATGCACAATAGCTGCAGGTCTTTACGTTACAGCTGGAATGCCAATTTACTTAGTCGATAAAGATAATAATCCAATAAATTTAGAGGGTGAAAAAGTTCAAGAACCAAATAATTGCGTCAAGGCTGCAGATCTTTCTGGAAAAGATTATTTATTATTTATTCAAGATTCTAAATCAGGAAAAACAATATGTAAGCCTAATCAAAAAGTAATTGAATTAAACACAAGCTTACACGTTAATTAATATGATGAATCAAAAACAGTATATATCGAGAAAGAAAATTTTTGGAATCCCATTTCCACTTTTAAAAACAACATCGTTGTCTAAAAATGAAGTAATCATTCCAAAAAATTTTTCCTCACATACAACGGTTTTATATCTTGCTGGACCAAATTCAAATCAAACAGATTTAGATTCTTGGTCTGCATCAATTCGAAAACGATTTGAGAATGAACAGGTAAAACATTTAGAAGTTTTATTTATTTCAGATCAAAGTAAAAAAGATCAAATCATAGATCAATTAAAAAAAGATATTGCTAATGAATTTCATGATATGATTGCAATTGCAGATCAACCATTTGAAGAGCTTAAAAAAACATTATTGTTAGTAGATCCGAAAGATATTTTTGTCTTTGTCTTAGATGAGTTTGGAAAAGTAATATTTAGCGCCCAAGGACCAGCAGATGAATTTAGATTATATCGAATAAATAAAGCTATTTTTAATTCATTAGTTACAGACCAAGAAAAGCTAAAAGTAATTGGAGCAAAATCCAAACTTAAAAAAAAGGTAGCATTTGTAGGTTCAATAAATAATATTTCAACGCATTTAGTCAGTGAGTTAGTAGAAAGAAATTCGATTCAAGAAATTCAATTACTTCTCTCAAAGCCAAGTCAATTTCATCATGTGAAAATATTTGAGCAAATTGTAAATCAAGACGATTTTAAATTAATTAATACAATAAATAATTATGAAGAAGTCATCTTATTTGATTTAGACTATAAAACATTAGAAGCATATATCGAAAAAATTAATACGTGTAATATTGAAAATATTAAAGTAATCAGTTGTGACCTAGAAAAAATATCAGAAAATCAAAAGAAAAGCATAGAAAGTAAGTTTGAACCGTTGAATTTGCAATGGATTAACCATTATGTTTTCTTAGGTCAAAAATCTGAACATTTCTTAGATTATTTAAAAAAACTTTTTCTTTTTGCCATCAGTCCATTTTTATTTGGTAAATTTAAACATTTTAAACCGATAACACCAAAAAAATTTGCAGATAAGATTATTTAGTTGAATTGTAGTCAGTATTGATCTTTTTTACATGAATTGTAATAGCTTCAAGATCTGGTGGGAGTAGCTTTTTTGCGTAACCATATTTACCAACATCAGGTCTACCCTCAAAAATAATTTTATAAATATCATTAAAATCTTTTGAAGCAACCCAATCATTATCAATTAAACTTGGCCCTTTTTCATTTCCTTCTCCGTCATAGCCATGACATTTATAACAACGTAATTTGTATTGAAGCTTACCTCTAGCTTGTACTTCAGGCTTATCCTTTATACTTATCCAATAATCATTTTCTATAACAGTAAATTGTTTCGGAGGTGTTTTAAAAAAATCAGTAAAAAAAACTATACTCCACAAGCATAAAACCATCGTCAATATAAATAGTATAGATATTATAAATTTCTTATTCACATTCATTATCTTAAAGGTTAAACTATAATTTTGAAAGAGAAAGGATATATATATTAATGAAAAAAAAATCGTCAAAAATAAAATCTAAATTATTAATATTATCCATTTCATTCGCATTGTTATTCTTTTTTATGTTCTTTTTTTCTTTCCAATTCAATAACAATAATAAATCAAATTCAATTTCTAATAATATTACATCTCAAGTCAGTGAGACAATTATAGAAAAAACATTTAACTTTTTATTACCAGCAATGCTAATTTCTGAAACTTCAGCTAATTTAATGCAATCGGGTGTTTTGAAGCCAAGTCAAACTAATTTAATTGAAAAATCAACATTGAACTTTATTAAACCACACTCTCAATTAAGCAATTTTTATTTTGCTGATTTAGCTGGAAATTTTATTATGGTTTCAAAAAAAAATAATTTATTTACTGAAACAAGAATTCAATCAGTAGAAAATCCCA
>MDTB01055237.1_pt1 | contig 11254 bp, 11 predicted proteins | sample 811161 | NCBI WGS metagenome assembly MDTB01 (sample SAMN05326650, study PRJNA326480) | marine metagenome | isolation source: seawater | place: Mediterranean Sea | collected 2009
ATTATTGAATTATATAAGCCTGTTGTTTGTTTATTTGAAGATCAAAAATCTTTTGATGATATTATAGAAACTAATGGTTTAAGCGGTTTAATTAATCAATCAAGACCCCCTGAAACTGTTTTGTCACATTTATATAGTGTTTCAGAGTCAATAAAATTTTGTTATAAAAGTTTAATTAACTACGATTTAATAATAAAAGCTAGATTCGACCTTGGAAGAATTAACAGATTTAATACTCATCCAATAATTAGTTTCTATTCATTTATTAGAGGCAATGGACTGATTTATCCAGTTCAGACAATTAAAATTATTAATCAGCTTGATAAAACAAAAATCTATACTGCATATTGGAAAAAATTTAATAATGGCCCAGCTGACATGTGGTTTTATGGATCTCAGGATGCAATGAAAATTTTCACTCGACTTTATGAAGATCTTGTTAAGGATTTTAAAGCTGAAGGCGAGTATTCATTGTATATAAATAAAAACATTCATGAATCAAATGACATTTCTAACGCAATTAATTATTATAAATTTTGGTTTTTAAAGCACAATAAGTGGAAAGATATCATGCCAATCAGGACAAAATGGAGTTAAATAAAATATCTACAGGAGAGGTTCCAATTTTAATTTATAGTCACTCATCATATTCAGATGTTTGGCCATTAATATTTGGACAATTTGAAAAATATTTCAGTAATTCAAAAATTTATTTATTGACAGATGAAGATCCAATTCAAATTAAATATCCAAAAATTTATTACAAAAATGAACAGACTTATAATGAAAGGGTCATTCATTGTATAATGCAATTAGATATTGAAACATTTCTTTTCACACATGAAGATATGCCTTTATACAACATTCCAAATTATTTTAAACTTAATCAGTATATAAAATATATTGAGAATGGGAAGATTGATAGTGTAAAGTTAATTTTTGGAGGCTGGCATTTTAAATCTAAAATCTGTTCTTTTGATAAATCATTGAGTAAAAATAAGTTAACTAGATTTTCTATTCAACCAACTATTATTAAAAAAAGAACTTTAATATCAATATTAAGTAGGTATTCTGCATCAAATTTATGGAAATTGGAAAGGAAAATATCTAAAAGTTGGTATCATCCATACGAGGAATTTGCTTGTAATCTTAAAGGTGAAAAGCATGGAAATCATTGTGACTGTTCAATATATCCCTATATAGCTACCGCCATTGTAAAAGGGAAATGGAACTTTGAGCAATATGATATTTTAAAACCCATGTTGGATGAATATCAAATAAGATCTAGAAACTATGATTAAACATATTGCATTTGATCTCGACGGGGTATTACTCGATGCAAAAAAGATTCATTATGATGCTTTAAATAAAGCATTAGGTAAAAAATATTTTATAAGTTGGACAGAACATTTGTCAAAATATGATGGCTTAAAAACTAATCAGAAACTTCAAATGTTGACAAAAGAAAAAGGACTTCCTCTTAGTGAACATAACAGAATATGGTCCCAAAAGCAAGTTTATACGCATAACGAACTTGTTAATATTGATATAGATCATCGTCTAATTTCAATCTTTTCTCACCTTTCAGAAAAAGAACTTAAGTTAAGTATTTGCTCTAATTCTATTCGAAAGACAGTTTTAACAGCTCTAGCTAAATTGGGGATCATTGAATTTGTTGATTATATATTATCCAATGAAGATGTTTCCAATTCAAAGCCTCATCCCGAAATTTACTGGAGAGCTATTTCAAAAATGAATGTGCTTCCAGAAGAAACACTTATCGTTGAAGACTCACCCTATGGACTCTTGGCAGCCTCTAGAACAAATGCGCATATTTTAAGAGTAAAAAATCCTGATGAGGTAAATTTAGATTTAATTAATAAAACATTAGACAAATACAACAATATGAACAAAAATAGTTCACCCAAGTGGAAAGATGAAAAAATGAATGTGCTTATTCCCATGGCTGGAGCTGGATCCAGATTTGAAAAAGCAGGTTATACGTTCCCAAAACCATTAATCGAGGTGAATGGGAAACCAATGATTCAGGTTGTAGTAGAAAATTTAACCGTAGAAGCTAACTTTATATTTGTCGTTCAAAAAACCCATCGAGAAAAGTACAACTTAGATTCTTTTTTAAAACTTCTTCAACCCAACTGTAGGATTGTAGAAACTGATGGCCTAACAGAAGGAGCTGCTTGCACAGCCTTATTGGCTAAAGATCATATTAATAGTAGTGCACCATTATTTTTTGCAAATTCTGATCAATTTGTAGAATGGGATTCTAATGAATTTTTCTATAAAATGAATGAAACTGATGCCGATGGAGGAATTGTTTCCTTTAAAGCAACCCATCCTAAATGGTCCTTTGCTAAGGTGAATAAGGAAGGGAACGTAACAGAAGTAGCTGAAAAGAATCCAATTTCAGATAATGCAACTGTTGGGTTTTATTTTTGGAAAAAAGGAGCTGATTTTGTGAAGTATGCGGAACAAATGATAGAAAGAGATATCCGCGTAAACAATGAATTTTATGTTTGTCCGGTATTTAACCAGGCAATTGAGGACAACTTAAAAATCCGTTTATTTGAGATAAAAAAAATGTGGGGATTAGGAACCCCAGAGGATTTAAACAACTATCTAAAATATTTTAATGGATAAATATTTAAAGTACAATGCTATGCAGAAACGAGTTTATTCTGCAGGTACAAACGATCATTTGAACCACAATAAGAATAAATTTTATTGGACATTTTTTATTAAAAATAATATAAAAGGAGAGATTGCATTAGACTTTGCATGTGGTAAAGGAAGAAATATTGAAAATCTTTTAAAACAAGGAAACTTCAAGTCAGTTCACGGTATAGATATATCAGAATCTAATATAAATTATTGTAAATCGAGATTTTTAAACAAAAATGTAGTAGCTCATTTAATTAATGGTTTGGACTTCAAAGATTTGGATTCAAACATTTTTGATTATGTAATGTCTACTATTGCACTACAACATATTCCAGTTCATAAAATCAGGCACACTTTATTCCAAGAGATATATAGAGTAATGAAAGTTGGGGGTGTTTTCAGATTTCAAATGGGTTATGGCCCAAAACCAAAACCGTATTTACTTCAAATATTTAATAAAGTCAAACAAAGTGGTTACTATAAGAACGCTACAAATGCTAAAGGAACTAATTCTTTACACGATGTCAGAATTCATGACTACAAAAACTTAAAAAAGGACTTGTTAAAAATTGGATTTAATAATTTCTCTAAATTCATTACAGAAAGCTTTGATGATAATCAACATCCAAATTGGATTTGGATTGAAGTAATAAAGTAGTATCCTTTTATATCGATTAAAAATAAAACTTTAAATATTGCTTTATTTAGTTAAAAAGATAAATTTAGAGGTACTAGAAAAATTAAGACATTTCAATAAATGGTGTATTTAATCCTAAATATAATTATTATTCCATGATATATTTTATTTCGCATAGAGGGAATCTAATGGGTAGAGTCCCAATGATGGAAAATACAAGCTCATATATTCAAAAGGCGCTTTTGGAAGGCTATGATGTCGAAATAGATATTTGGATAAGGGATGAAATTTTTTACTTAGGTCATGATGGCCCAGAACAAAATGTTTCACTAGAATGGCTTAATGAAAGGAAAGATAAGTTATGGATACATTGTAAAAGCCTAGAAACACTAAGTTTCTTTAATGAATCTAATTTATCTTTTAATTATTTTTTTCATTATGATGATGAAGCCACTCTTACTTCAAAAGGATTTATTTGGGTATTTCCAGGGAAACAGCCTGTCAAAAATAGTATAGCAGTAATGCCTGAAATTCACAAAGATGATTATTCTCAATGCATCGGAATTTGTTCTGATTTCATACAAAACTTTAGGGTCAGTTGATTTCAGTAATACTAACAGTTTATGCTCGACCTCAAAATTTAGATCTACAAATTGAGGCAATTCAAAATCAAACAATTCCACCAGATGAAATCATCATTGTTGTAGATAAAAATCAAAAGATTGATTTTGACATTAAAAAGTATCAGCAATTTCAGGTTATACAATTTCATAAAAATGTAGGTGTTTGGGGCCGCTTCTCAATTGCTCTACTAACCCGAAATCCTTATATATGTGTGTTTGACGACGATACTATTCCAGGGGCTAAATGGTTTGAAAATTGTATTAATACTTACAAAAAAGTTGATGGCCTTTTAGGTACAGTAGGAGTATTATTTAACGAAGGATCTATAGATTATGATTATTCAAAAAGAGTAGGATGGCCAAGTGCAAATTCAGAAATTGAACTTGCCGATATTGTTGGACACTCCTGGTTTTTTAAGAGGGAGCATATTGAAGCTTTCTGGCAAAACACAGAAAACCATTCAAAGTTTAAAAAATCAGGTGAAGACATTCATTTTTCATACATACTTAAAAACAAATTAGGACTCAACACATATGTTCCACCTCATCCTAAAAATGACACATCACTTTGGGGCTCACTTCCAGAATATTCTAATTCTTTAGGCAGTGATGAAAATGCCTTGAGCTTAGAGACCATATCTACATTAAGAATGTCTTACTACATGAAAAAGGTTAGAAAGGATGGGTTTGTTTTTCTAAGTGAAATAAATAGTGAAAAAATTAAAATTATGCCATCCTTAAAGAGGGAAGTTAATTTTTACAGAAAAAATATTTGGAGTACTTTAAAACTCTTCATCAAAAATCTAATTACAAAAAATTGATATTAATAGATTCAGTATACGCCCATACAAGTGGTGGTAAAGTATTATTAACTGTATTAATCAATTCCATTCCTCGGTCTGATTTAAATAATTTTTGGTTTGTATTTGATAGTCGTTTTGATAAGAATTATATAAAATCTATTAATGCTGGTAGAATTACAATTTTAAAAGCTTCCGAACTCCAAAGAACAAAGTTTTATAAAAAAAATCGTGAAAATTTTAAATCTGTTTTTTGTTTTAGTAATGTTCCACCTCCCATTTCAATAACTCAACGAGTCGTAATTTACTTCCAAAATGACTTATTATTGAGTTCTAAAAATTCAGGATTGGATTTGAGGGCACAATTAATTCAAGCTATCAAAAAAACATATATTTCCTTTTTAAACAAAAAAAAATATTCCTGGGCTGTTCAAACAAGTTTGATGAAGGAAAAGCTAATGAATTCTTTAAGAATAGAAAGCGATAAAATTGAGGTATATCCATTTTTTGACGAACTAAATTTTTCAAGTAAAGTTTATTCCAAAGAAAACAGTTTTTTTGTATGTTGCTGGATTTGGAAAGCATAAAAATCACAAGAGGCTTATAGTAGCTTTTAATCAAGCAGCAAATAAATCAAAAGCACCGATAACGTTAAAATTAACGCTCCCCAACGATGCTTTTTCTTCATTAACACGACATCTAACCAATACTTCCCCAAATTTGAAACTTATAAATCTAGGCGAATTAACAAAAGATCAGGTACTGAAAAGCTATCAAGAAACCCGTTTTTTAATTTATCCCTCTTTGAAAGAGAGCTTTGGCTTGCCACTAATTGAGGCAGCTCAGCTAGGAGTTATTGTAATTGCTTCTAAGTTACCTTTTGTATCGCAAGTAATAAAACCTTCTTTTAGCTTTAATCCCTATTCAGAAATTGACATTGCTAAAGTTGTTTTAAAAGCAGTAAATTTGAAAAACACTCCAAAGACAATAATTAAAGTGCAAAATAAAGTAAATTCTCTATTGAATCATATTTGCTATGATGTTCAAAAATAAAACCTTATTAATAACAGGTGGTACAGGGTCCTTTGGGAATGCTGCCTTAGAAAAGTTTCTATACTCAGATATATCTGAAGTCAGGATTTTGTCGAGAGATGAAAAAAAACAACACGATATGCGTGTTGCTTTTAACAATCCGAAGATTAAATTCTTCATAGGAGATGTAAGAGATAGAGAAAGTATAAAATCTGCAGTTCAAGGGGTTGACTATATATTTCATGCTGCTGCTCTAAAACAAGTGCCTTCTTGTGAATTTTTTCCTGTTGAAGCTGTTAAGACCAACGTCTTAGGAACTGATAATGTTTTATCAATTGCAATAGAGAACAAGGTAAAAAAAGTAATTTGTTTGAGTACTGATAAGGCTGTTTATCCAATAAATGCAATGGGCACATCTAAGGCTATGATGGAAAAAGTATTTGTAGCTAAATCAAGGACTTCAGACTCAACTGTAATTTGTGGAACTCGATATGGAAATGTGATGGCTTCAAGGGGTTCAGTAATTCCTCATTTTTATGAACAAATCAAATCTGGTAAAGAAATTACTGTCACTGATTCAGATATGACAAGATTTATGATGACTTTAGATGATGCTGTTAATCTTGTTCTATTTGCTTTTGAAAATGGGAGCTCTGGAGATATTTTTGTTCAGAAATCTCCCTCTACCACTATTGGTGAATTAGCCTCTACAATGAAAAAAATATATAATTCATTTGTAGAGATAAAAAATATAGGTATTCGTCATGCTGAAAAAGTTCACGAGACATTACTTTCTAGAGAGGAAAGAATGGTCGCAGAGGAATTAGAGGGGCATTTTAGAATTCCTGCAGACAATAGAGATTTAAACTATAATAAATATTTCTCAGAGGGTCAAAATGCTTCTAATAGAGTAGAAGAATATAACTCATTTAACACAGTAAGATTAGAAGAAAAAGAGTTAGTTAAACTTCTGGCATCAATCGGCTACAATGGCTAAATTTAAAAAATGAAAAAATTAAAGTTAGTCACAATAATAGGTACCCGCCCTGAAATAATTCGATTATCTCTGATCATAAAAAAATGTGATCAATTTTTTGATCATACTTTAATACATACTGGCCAAAATTACGATTATGAGTTAAATGAGGTCTTTTTTAATGAATTAGAAATTAGAAAGCCAGATCATTTTTTCGAGGTTGCCTCACAAAATTTGGGAGATACCTTAGGTAATATAATATCCAAATCATACGAAATTTTAAATAAAATAAAACCAGATGCGCTTCTGGTTTTAGGAGATACAAATAGCTCATTAAGTGCTTTACCTGCAAAAAGGCTGAAAATACCTATTTTTCATATGGAAGCGGGGAATCGTTGTTTTGATCAAAACGTCCCTGAAGAAATTAACAGAAAGGTTGTAGATCACCTAGCAGACATAAACCTTACCTATTCAGAAAACAGCAGTAGATATTTGCTCTCTGAAGGGTTTAGGAAAGATCATGTTTTTTGTACAGGCTCCCCTCTTAATGAAGTACTAAAGTATTACTCTAATTCAATTAAAAAAAGCAAAGTATTAGACCAGCTTAAATTAAAATCTAAAAATTATATTGTTGCTAGTATTCACCGTGAAGAAAATCTAGATATTGATAATAATTTTCAACAAATAATAGATGCATTTAATCAAATTTCAAGTTTGTATAAAAAACCTATTTTATTTTCTACTCACCCAAGAACTAGGAATAAATTAAATAGCCTAAAAATAAATTCTGATAGTATTCAATTTTTAAAGCCACTCGGCTTTTTTGATTATGTTAATTTACAGTCAAAAGCATTTTTGACCCTTTCAGATAGTGGTACTATATCCGAAGAAAGCGCCATGATGAATTTTCCAGCTGTTAGTGTAAGAACTTCAACAGAAAGGCCAGAAGCAATAGATAGTGGAGTTATAACTATTGGTAATATAGATTCTGATTCATTACTTCAGGCCACAGAAATCGCAGTTATGTTCTTTGATACAAACACCCAAGAATTGCCGGTTGAATATAAGTCGAATAATGTTTCTGAAAAGGTCGTAAAAATTATCCGGGGCTATACACCAATTGTAAATCGAAATATTTGGAAAAAAAGGTAAAATGAAAAAAGTTCTTGTCCTTGGAAGTACAGGAATGCTAGGGCATATGGTTCATCATTTTCTTGATTCTACTAAAACATATGATCTCTATAATTTGAGTTATAGAAATAAGTTAAATTCTAGAACGATAATCTTAGATATCACAAATCAAAAAAGATTTTTAAAAAAAATTGAAGAGATTAGCCCTGATATAATTATTAATTGTGTGGGGATTCTGATTAAAGGTTCAAAAGAGAACATTAAAAATGCAATTTATATAAACTCCTATTTTCCTCATCTTTTAAAAGAAACTTGTAAAACGACTAATAGTAAATTAATTCATATTAGTACAGATTGCGTTTTTAGTGGCAAATCAGGTAATTATTCCGAAAATTCAATTAAAGATACACTTGACATCTACGGAAAAACAAAATCTTTAGGTGAGTTTAATGACGAAAATCATTTGTGTATCAGGACTTCCATAATAGGCCCAGAAATTAAAGAAAAAGGGGAAGGATTAATGCACTGGTTTTTTAATCAAAGCGGAGTAGTTAAAGGATTCAAGAATGTATTTTGGGGAGGTGTTACTACTCTAGAGCTTTCCAAAACCATCCATTTTTCTATCAATAATAATATTTCTGGTCTATGGAATTTAACAAATGGTAAGTCAATTTCTAAGTATGATTTATTATATAAAATCAGTAGTCAATTCGATTTAATAAATATTCAGCTTGAATCAAATGTTGAAAAATTTTCTAATAAATCTTTAAGTTCTATTAGAGAAATAAACTATAAAGTGCCCTCCTATGATGAAATGTTAGTAGACTTGGCACAATATTTTCAATTAAATAAGAACCAATACAACTATAGGGTATGAGCCAAAATATTTTAAGAGAGTTTTCCCTTGAATGTGAAAATAAAATTCTTGATTCAAAGATCAATCATATTTCAGATGATCCCTTTAAACATTTTTATATAGATAATTTTTTTGAACCAAAATTTGCTGATGAATTATTACAAAATTTTCCAGTTTTAGAAAGTGATCTCTGGGAAAGAACAAACGATCCTGAAATTGAAGTTAAAATGAGATCCAAATGGTCTTCAGAGTTTGATATTCCTGAAAAAATTGTTGATGCCATTAGAATAATGAACTCAGCCCCGTTTTTAGAATCACTATCAAAAGCATTAGATATACCCAAACTTATACCAGATCCTTATTTTACTGGAGGGGGGTTAAATGTAACGGTTAGTGGTGGTTTATTAGATGTTCATGTTGATGGGAACTATCATGATGCAACTGGGCTCCATCGTAGAGTCAATGCAATTCTGTATTTAAATCCCGGTTGGCAAGAAGGCTGGGGAGGAGAATTTGGTCTTTATGATAATAAAGGTGAAAATTTGGTTAAAAAAATCACTCCATTACACAACAGATTTATGGCTTTTGACACCAATGATTTAAGTTATCACGGACTACCTGATCCACTTAACTTTCCTGAAGGTCATGCTAGAAGATCAATAATTCTGTATTATTATACAAAAGAGCCTAGACCATCCTCTCAAATAAATGTAGAACAACCCCATTCAGCATTATGGAAAAAAAAGGGATGGACTGATAAAAGAGGAAATCAAACTCGTGATTTTCAATAAAATTGAAAATTCTAATAATATCTCAATATTTTCACCCTGAAAACCTTCGGATAAATGATCTAGTTTTTTCTTTAAAAAAAAGGGGACAAGATATTGAGGTATTAACCGGCAAACCAAATTATCCAAAAGGAGATTATTTTAAGGGTTATTCATGGGATGGTCCTAAAGATGAGAAAATAGAAGGGGTCAAAGTCCATAGAGCCAATTTAATTTTAAGAAAAAAAGGAAGCGGTGTCAAACTATTTCTAAACTACTTCTCCTTTGTATTTTTTGCCTTTTTTAAAATTTTTCAATTAAAAAAAAAATTCGACAAAGTTTTTATTTATGCTCCATCACCAATTACTGTTGGAATACTTGGAGTAGTGGCAGCAAGAAGATTTAGATGCAAATCTCACTTATGGGTCCACGATCTATGGCCTGAGTCTGTTCGAGTAGCAGGGGGTATTAAAAGTGGTATTGTTTTAGGTTTAGTAAATCAGATGACTAAACTGATTTATAGATATACCGATGTAATTTTAGTGCAATCCCCAGAATTTATTCCATACATCAAAAAGCAAAATGTGGCTGATAACAAGTTAATTTATTATCCTTACTACGCTGAAGATTTCTATAAAGTAGTTGAAAAAGACAAGAACTATTTATCGAAGTTTCCAAAAGGATTTAATTTGGTTTTTGCTGGAAATATTGGTGTAGCTCAAAGTTTTGACACTATCATAAGTGCTTTCGAAAAGTTAAAAGACCATAACATCAATTTAGTTATATTAGGAGACGGAAGAGATAAATCAAGAATTCAAGAGCAAATAAATGAAAAAGGGCTTTCTGATAAATTTTATTTTTTAGGATCCTATCCACCAGAGGAAATGCCACATTATTTTGCCTGTGCAGACGCACTTTTAATTACCTTAAAAAAAGCTGACATTTTTTCCTACACTATTCCAGGTAAATTACAATCTTATTTAGCCTGTAGAAAACCAATTATTGGAGCGTTGGATGGGATTGGAAAAAAAATAATTGAAGAGTCAAAGTCAGGATTATGTGCCCATGCAGAAAACGCTATTGATTTGGCAAATAACATCTTTAAATTACACAATTCTACAAAGCAAATTAAAGAGGACTATTCAAAAAATGCCATTAGATATTTTAAACATAACTTTGCGAAAGAAAAATTACTTTCAGATTTAGAAAAAATTCTAGAAAAATAATTTTATGAAAGCTATTGTTCTTGCTGGCGGTACTGGATCCAGACTTTTCCCTGTGACTTTGGGAGTTTCCAAACAATTGCTTCCGGTGTATGACAAGCCCATGATCTATTACCCACTTTCAACCCTACTTTTAGCAGGTATGAAAGAGGTTTTGTTAATCAGTACCCCAGAAGATATTGGCTGTTATAAGCGTCTATTGGGTGACGGTTCTCAATGGGGTATAAAGATAAGTTATGCCATACAAGAAAAGCCTAACGGTTTAGCTGAAGCCTTCTTATTGGGTGAAAAATTCATAGGAAACGATCCTGTTTGCTTGGTTTTAGGAGACAATATATTTTATGGAGAAGGTCTCGAAATACTGCTCAATAATGCAAGAAAAAGGGCTGTATCTAGTTCTCAAGCCACTGTTTTTGGATATACGGTAAAAAATCAACAGCGTTATGGAGTGATCGAGTTTGACTCTGAAGGGAAGGCACTATCTATTGAAGAAAAACCAAAAGAGCCCAAAAGTGATAAAGCCGTGGTGG
>MDTB01161541.1_pt1 | contig 11254 bp, 16 predicted proteins | sample 811161 | NCBI WGS metagenome assembly MDTB01 (sample SAMN05326650, study PRJNA326480) | marine metagenome | isolation source: seawater | place: Mediterranean Sea | collected 2009
GGAGCGATGTTGCTGGGTGTAATTATTACAGGTTTGTTTGTAGCAGTTTCAATGACAGCAGGTGGAGGTGCTTGGGATAACGCAAAAAAATATATCGAGGATGGCAATTTTGGTGGTAAAGGCTCTGAGGCTCACAAATCAGCAGTTACTGGCGATACAGTTGGAGACCCATATAAAGATACCGCAGGACCAGCAGTTAACCCGATGATTAAAATTACAAATATAGTGGCTTTACTTCTTCTAGCAGTTATAGCTCATTAAAATTATCTTTTATTACCATACATCTTAGCTCTTAAGCTTGATAAGAAACCTTCTACGAAACTAGATTTTGTTAAATCATTTTCTGTTTCTTTTTTTGAAAAAGCTACTCTATTTATATCATCTTTATTAAATAGCTTCTTATTCTCAAGTATTCCATATTTATCAAATTTTAAAAACAATACGTTGTTTGTCTTAAGAATATTTTTTCCTAATTTATACAACTTGCCTTTTTCAAATGTTCTCTCAATGTAAATCCATTCATTAGTATCTTCTATTGATTTTGAGTGGGGTTGACCTATAATATTGATAACATCATTTTTATTTGATTGCTTAACTACTAATTTATTGACTCTATTTTCTAAAAATAATATCCCGTGTGAATTTGTGGACTTTTTCAATTGACAGTTAGTAAGTATATTAAGAAATAATAAACAATATAAAATTTTATGATATTTAAAGAAAAAAGACATAATATAAATTTGTATAATATTTTACTTAACTTATCTAGAAATATATCATTTTATAAAAAAATTGGCCTACCAGATACTTTTGAAACAAGAATATATCTAATGTTTTTTCATTTTTCAATTTTAATGATTGTTACAAAAAAAAAGGGGTCCAAATTTGATCAAAAATTATATGATCTTTTATTCCATAACATTGAAAATAATCTGAGAGAACTAGGTTTTGGCGATGTAAGTGTTAATAAAAAAATGAAAGAATTTAATAAAATTTTATATGATATTTTATTAAAGATTGATCTAGAAAAAGTCGGTAATTATAATTTTAATATCAATATAAAGCTTATAAAAAAATACTTTAGTCTTAATGATCCTAAAATGACAGTCCAATTAGGTTATTTAAAGGAATATTTTGTAAATTTTTTTAATTTTTGTTTTGAACAATCATTGAATAATATGTTAAAAGATCTTGATAAATTTAATAAATAATTATGGCTGTACCTAAAAGAAAAACATCAATCTCAAGAAAAAAGATGAGAAGGTCTCATCATAAATTAAGTTCAGTTAATGTTGTTGAGGACAAAAAAAGTGGTGAATATAAACTTTCTCATCATGTTGACCTTAAATCAGGTTATTATAACGGAAAAAAAATCCTAGACATCTAATCAAAATACTATGAAAAAAAAAATTTCTATTGCAATTGATGCAATGGGCGGTGATGACTCACCAGATAAAACTATACAAGGAGTAAAATTATTTTTAGATAAAAATAATTCTAATGAAGATTTTGTTTTAAATATATTTGGCAAGGAAGACGAGATTTCAAATAAATTTAATAAATATAAAATTAAAGCTAATACAAATAACATAAATATTATTAACTCATCTAAAATAGTGTCAGACAATGAGTCTCCTTTAACAGCTGTAAAAAATTCTAAAAATACAAGTATGTGGAATTGTATTCAGCATCAATTAGAAGGGAAATCAGATATAAGTTTATCAGCTGGAAATACAGGAGTGTTATTAGTGATATCAAGAATGATTTTAAAAATGATGAACGATGTAAATAAACCTGCATTAGCTGGTTTGTGGCCCAGTCAATACGGAATGAATGTAGTTCTAGATTTAGGAGCCAATATTGAATGTAGTGATCAAAACTTAGTGGAATTTGCAGAACTAGGATCTGCTCTATATAAATCTTTGTTTCCAAATGAAAAACCAAAAGTTGCTTTATTAAATGTCGGATCAGAGGAGGTGAAAGGAACAGATATGCTTAAAACTGCTTCTAAAAGATTAAAAAATTTATCAGGTCAAGATAACTTTAATTATAACGGCTATATTGAGGGTAATAATATTATGAGCGGAGACTCTAATGTAATAGTAACAGATGGTTTTACGGGAAATATTGCATTGAAAACCGCGGAAGGTACAGCAAAGTTTATAACTAATAATTTAAGAAAATCACTCACAGAAAATTTAATTACAAGATTTTCTCTAATTTTTTCTTACTTTTCACTTAAAAAGTTTAAAGATAAATTAGATCCAAGAAAATATAATGGAGCTATATTTTTAGGTTTAAACGGCCCTGTAGTTAAAAGTCATGGAGGAATTGACGCAATAGGTTTCTATCATTCAATTAATTTGTGTTATAAAATTATTAAAGGTGATTTAATGTCAGAAATTAAAAAAAATTTAAAATATTCTAAAAGTGCTTAAGAAAAATATAAAAAGAATTGATATAGTAAATAATTTAAATTTATCGCTAGGATTATCATCTAGTTTTTCTAAAAAGCTAATTAATGATCTCGTAGAAATAATAATAAATAAAATTAAATCAGGAAATCTTCATTTGAAAGACATTGGGTCATTTAAAGTAATCTCTAAAAAAGAAAGGGTAGGACGAAACCCGAAAACAAAAAATGAGTACATAATTTCTGCAAGAAAATCTGTAAGTTTTACTGTTTCTAAAAAAATATCAAATAAACTTGATGAAGTATTCGAATAAGTTATTCAAAATTTCTGAAGTAACAAAAATAATCGAATTGATTAATCCTGTATCAAAAAAACCTCAAAATCATGTTTTAAGGTACTGGGAAAAAGAGTTTAAGCAGATCAAATCAAGAAAAATTAATAATATTAGATATTACTCACATCAACAAGTCGAATTAATTAAAATGATTAAGTTTTTGCTTAAAAACAAAGGTATGACTATTACAGGTGTTAAAAATCAACTTAACAAAAATATAAATAAACTTGACGATTATAACTTTGATAGTTTAAAAGCTGGTTATTATAAAGAAAATTTTAAAAAAAAAAGTAATTTACTTTTAGAAAAAATAAACAGAATTAAAAAGTATGGCAAAAAAAACTCATCTCAAAGTTAGACTAGTTCCTGAAAGCAATCCAGATAGCAAGTTTATTTATTACGCTAAAAAACCAACAAAAGGTGAAAAGGCTAAAGATAAACTCAAATTAAAAAAATATAATCCAAATACGCGTAAACATGAGTTTTTTGTAGAAAAAAAATTACCACCACATAGTAAATAATTATTTTTTATTTAAAAAATTTCTGTATTCGTAATCTATAAAAGCTCTAATCATCGTTTTCCAAATCTTAAGAGTAATTTTTGGGTCTATTTTTTTAGATTTTGATTTCTTTGATATATTTTTAAGTATTATTGAAATTCTTTTTTTATCTATGATATCTTTTTTAAATTTCTTGTTTTTGATAACTTGATCAACAAGATAAGTTCTTTTTTTGATAATTTGTAATAACTGATTATCAAGGTTGTCTAGTTTTTTTCTTATTTTAACTATATTTTTATTTATCATAGCGACAATTTAAAATTAAAAATTATTAAATTATATATATATTATAAGTCATGTATTCAAACGAAAAAAAAATAAACAAATTATTTTTTAATTGGTTGCTCACTTCTTTAATTCTTGTTTTTTTGATAATTATAGTAGGTGGTTTAACAAGATTAACCAATTCAGGCCTTTCAATTACTGAATGGGAGTTATTCAAAGGTATTCTACCACCACTAAATAACACTGATTGGAAATTTTATTTTGATCAATATAAATTAATTCCTCAATATCAATTATTAAATTTTAATATGTCACTTAATGAATTTAAAGTTATTTTTTACTGGGAATATATACATAGAATTTTAGCAAGATTTATTGGTTTATTTTTTTTAATACCTCTTATTTACTTTTACTTTTCAAAAAAAATTAAAAAAGAATACCTAAAAATATGTTATTTAGTTTTTTTTTTAATAGCCCTACAAGGTGTTATCGGATGGTTTATGGTTAAAAGTGGATTAACAAATAATATAACCGTAAGTCATTATCGATTATCAATTCATTTATCTACAGCAATCATAATAATCTCAATTATTTTTTGGTTAATTAGGAATATAAATCTAAACAAAAATAAGAACTTTTTTAAATTTTCAAATACTAATCTTCCTTTTCTTTTATTTATATTTTTAATTTTTTCACAAATTATTATGGGTGCTTTTGTATCTGGTTTAGACGCTGGTAAAATTTATCAAACTTGGCCAAAAATGGGTGAAACTTATATTCCAAATGATTTATTTTTGGATAATTTTAAAGGTATATTTGAATTTGATAATCACTCACTTGTTCAATTTTATCACCGTATTTTAGCTTATTTAATAATTTTATATTCTATTATTTTAACTATATTTATATACAAAAAAAAGTTAACAGATATGTACAAACCCATAAAAATATTAATTTTCTTTTTGTTTTTACAAATTTTATTAGGAATTTTAACATTAATAAGTGGACTAAATATTTATTTAGCTTCTTTACATCAAATAACTAGCGTGCTTCTAGTTTTTAGCGCATTAAATCTATATTATTTTAGAGTTAAATAAATTGACTTTGATACGCATTCTTTGTATTTATCGCCAATAATCATGACACCATTTATAAAAAAAAAAGATATCAAAAAAGATTGGTATGTTATTAACGCACAAAATGTTGCTGTTGGGAGATTAGCGGCATATATATCTAAGGTATTAAGAGGAAAAAATAAACCTACCTTTAATCCTCACTTAGATAACGGAGATTTTGTTGTAGTTACAAATATTGATAAAATAAAATTTACAGGTAAAAAATTTTCTAATAAAAAATACTACAGACATACCGGTCATCCAGGTGGTATCAAAGAAATTACGCCTTCTTCTCTTAAAGATAAAAATAAAACTGAACAGATCCTTAAACTTGCAGTTAAAAGAATGTTACCAGGTGGTCCATTAGCAAAAAAACAACTTACAAAATTAAAAATTTATAATGGTGAAAATCATCCACATGAAGTCCAAAATCCAAAAATAATAGATTTTGAGAAATTAAACAAAAAAAATATTGTAAAATAATGGATCAAGTAAACCAACAAACAGCAAAAACAAAAAAAATTAAATTAGATTTTAAAGACAGTAAATATGCTACAGGTAGAAGAAAAAGATCAATCGCAAAAGTTTGGGTGAAAAAGGGATCTGGAAACATTCATGTGAATGGACTTAAAATGAATGAATATTTTAAAAGACCCGTGCATCAAATAATAGTAACAAGACCCCTAGAAATTTCTGAAGTCGCGACCAACTATGATGTAAAATGTTCTGTAAAAGGCGGTGGACTTTCAGGTCAAGCTGGTGCAATTATTCTAGGTATATCTAAGGCTTTAATATCTCATGAAGAAGATTTAAAAAAAGTATTAAAAAAAGACAAACTCACCACAAGAGACTCAAGAGTAGTTGAGCGTAAAAAATACGGTCACAGGAAAGCCAGAAGAAGCTTTCAATTTTCTAAAAGATAACCGTTTAAATTTAACTATTATTAAAGAGGATGATATAAGACAATATGCTTATGCATAATAAAATAAATGTGGCTGTTATAGGAGCAACAGGTTACACAGGACTGGATCTTATTTTTATGTTGACGAAGCATCCAAGAGTAAGAATTCAAAATTTGTGTGCAACTAAAAATATTGGTAAAAAAATCAACTTTTTTGACAAAAGAATAAATAAAAAGAGTTTGCCCAAAATTTCTTCTGTAAAAAAAATTAATTGGAATAATCTAGATTTAGTTTTTTTATCATTACCAAATGGTGAAGCTCAAAAAGTTATTAAAAAAAAATTTAATGTTAATAAAAAATTAAAATTCATAGATTTATCTGCTGATTTCAGAATTAAAAATATTAAAATCTATGAAAAAAACTATAAAATAAAGCATCTCGCGAAAAATTTAATTAAAAATTCTTTATATTCAATTCCCGAGCTTAATGGAAAAAAAATATCAAAATATAGAATTATTTCTAATCCAGGGTGTTATCCTACATCAGTTCAAATTCCTTTAATTCCAATTATCCAAAAAAAATTGATAAAAACTAATAATATTACAATTGATGCAAAATCAGGATATTCTGGTGCAGGTAAAAATTTAGAAAAAAAATTTACACATAAAAACTTATATTCCTCAACATATGCTTACAGCACAAAAAATCATAGACACATATGTGAAATAGATGAACAATTTACAAAATTACTTAAAAGGAAAATTAGTTTTTCATTTAATCCCCACTTATTACCTACATTTAGAGGAATTTTAACATCTATTTACATTCATCTTAACAAAGGAAAAACCCCTAATAGTCTGAGAAAGTGTTTAATGAAATACTATAAGAAATCAAAATTTATTAAAATTTTAAAGCTAAATACTCCGCTTGGATCAGGAAATGTTTTAAATACAAATAAATGTGAAATTTCTATTTGCGAAACTAGAATAAAAAATAAATTAATAATATTTTCAGCTATTGACAATCTAGTTAAGGGCGCGTCAGGTCAAGCTATACAGAACATGAACTTATTATATAAATATCCAGAAAATCTAGGTTTAAGATGAGGTTGACATTATTTATTATAATTTTGTTTATATTGAATAACTGTTCAAAACCAAAAACAGTTATGATCTGTGGTGACCATGTCTGCATTAATAAGACAGAGGCTGAACAGTTTTTTGAAGATAATTTATCTATCGAAATAAGAATTCTAAATAAAAATATTCAAAAAAAAATAGATTTAGTCGAACTTAATTTAAAAGAAAATGCATCAGGGAAACGACAAATAAGTGTTTTGTCAAAAAAAAATACAAATAAAAATGTAAAAACCTTGTCTAAAAAAGAAATAATAAAAATAAAAGAAAATATTAAAAGTAAGAAAAAAGAGAAAAAATTAACAAAAAAGATAATAAATAATAAAAAAAAAGTTAGGATTGATGAAATTAAGAATATTGATAATAAATCAAAAAAGAAAAAATTACCTATTGATAGTATAAGCAATACACGTGCAGATGTCGTTGATATTTGTACAATATTAAAAAAATGTAGTATTGATGAAATATCAAAATATTTACAAGAACAAGGAAAAAAAAAGGGTTTTCCTGATATAACAAAAATTAATTAAAAATATTATGAGAAAACTAAACATTGCTATTATCGGACTTGGAAATATTGGAAGCTATTTATACAAATATTTAAACGATAATAAAAAAATACTTACAGAAAAAAATAATTGTCTACCAATTGTCAAATATGTATGTGCAAAAAATAAAAAAAAAAAAAGAAATATTAAGATACATAAAAACCAATGGCTCAATAATTATTTAGACGCAACAAAAAAAAAAGATGTTGACTTGATTATAGAACTTATAGGTGGTGCCGAAGGACCAGCAAAAAAAGTAGTTTTTAATGCGCTTAAAAATCGCAAACATGTTGTAACGGCTAATAAAGCTTTAATTGCAAAATATGGTGATAAATTAGCTAAAATTGCAGAACAAAATAAAGTAAACCTTGAATATGAGGCATCTGTATGTGGTGGAGTTCCAATAATTAGATCTTTAAAAGAGGGGCTAATTGCAAACAAGATTTCTAAAATCTATGGCATATTTAATGGAACATCGAATTATATTCTTTCTTCTATGGATAAAGAGAACAAAAATTTAGAAGATGTTTTATTAAAAGCACAAAAATTAGGTTATGCTGAGTCTAATCCTTCTGCCGATTTAAATGGTGAAGATGTTTCGTCCAAATTAATGATCTTGTCCTCGCTATGTTTTAATTCATTTTTGAATAACAATATTTACGTCGAGGGAATTAAAAAAATTGATAAAATAGATATTGAGAATGCAAATAGACTTGGCTATAAAATTAAACTTCTGGGATTTGCAGAATTACTAAATAATAAGATTTATCAAAGAGTGCATCCAACATTAATTAAAAAACACTCCTATGTAGCAAGTATTGATGGTGTACTAAATGCTGTTATTGTTGAAGGTAAACCAGTAGGTCAAAGCACAATTCAGGGGGAAGGAGCGGGTGCTGCAGCAACAACATCAGCATTAGTCTCTGATATTTCATCAATACTTAGAGGTAATGTTAAATTTCCTTTTTCACTATCAAGTAAGGAAAGGAAAAAATTAAAATTTGAAAATATAGACCAGAGATTATTTTCTGCTTATTTACGTTTTGAGGTTGAGGATAAGCCTGGTATACTTTCAAATATTACGAATATTTTTTCTAAGAATAAAGTTTCAATTAAAAGATTAGTTCAAAATCCTTATAAAAACAAAAAATCATCCTCAATCATTATTATTACACATAAAGCAAAAGATAGATTTTTAATTAAAACTTTAAAAGAGGTTGATAAAAAAAATTACGTTAAATATAAATCTAAATTGATAAGAATTGATGAATAATTAATGTCAATTGATAAAAAATTTTTAAATTTATTTACAAAAGTTACTGAAAAAGCAGCTATAGGTGCATCAAAATTTATTGGCAAAAAAGATAAAATAGCAGCTGATAAAGGTGCCGTTGATCCAATGAGAAGAGAGCTTAATAAAATTAATATGCAAGGAACTGTTGTTATTGGTGAAGGAGAGATGGATGAAGCTCCAATGCTTTATATAGGTGAAAAACTTGGTACTTTAAATGGTCCTAAATTTGATATTGCTGTTGATCCTTTAGAAGGTACTAAATTTACTGCTAAAGGAGAACCTAACGCATTTTCTGTATTAGCTATTTCAGAACAAGGAGGTTTATTATCCGCCCCCGATACTTATATGGAAAAAATTGTGATTGGTTCAAATTTACCTAAAAATTTAATGGACATAGATTATGGAGTTATAAAAAATATTGAATTATTGGCGAAAGCTAAGAGTAAAAAAATATCAGAATTAAAAGCATGTGTTCTAAAAAGGGATAGACATAAGCATATTATCGAAACATTAAACAAAATGAACGTAAAAATTAATTTTATAACTGATGGTGATATAGCTGGGGCTTTGAGTGTTATCGGAGAAAATCCTAAAAATGATATTTATTATAGTACAGGAGGAGCGCCAGAAGGAGTAGTAGTTGCTGCAGCACTTTCATGTTATGGAGGACAAATTCAAGGTCGTTTAGTGCTAGATGATGAAGAAAAAGTTCGAGCAAAAAAACTTGGCATTACTGATTTTAAAAAGAAGTATAATATTGATGACATGGTAAAAGGAGATGTAATTTTTTGCGCAACCGGCGTGACATCAGGAGATCTTGCAAAAGGGGTAGTAGATTTAGGTAATGAATTTGAAGTAAATACATTTGTTCTTCATAAAAGTAAAAAAATAATTAAGTCAGTCACAAATATTTATAATAAATGAGTTCATTTTCTTTAAGTGGAAAAAATTGGATGTTTAAAAAGTACGATAATGATGATTTAACATATCTAAAAGAAAATTTTTCATTAGATGAAATAACTTCAAAACTTTTATCAATAAGAAAAATAAAAAGAGATGAAATAAACTCTTTTTTAAATCCTTCAATTAAAAATTTTTTACCAAATCCTAATGATTTAGTTGACATGGATAAATCTACAAAAAGATTAGTAGAGGGAATTTTAAAAAAAGAAAAAATAGGTATTTTTGGTGATTATGATGTTGATGGGGCCACTTCAACCGCGCTATTGGGTAATTATTTCTCACAATTAAATTTGGAATATGAGATTTATATACCTGATAGGAAAAAAGAAGGTTATGGCCCTTCAATTAAAAGTTTTCAAGAATTAATGAATAAAAAAGTTAAAATAATTTTTACAGTTGATTGTGGGACTTTGTCTTTTGAGGCAATTAATTTTGCAAAAGAAAATAATATTGATGTAATAGTTTTAGACCATCATCAATCTGAGATTAGGTTGCCAAATGCTTTTTCAATTGTAAACCCCAATCGTTTAGATGATAAATCTAATCTTCAATATTTATGTGCTGCAGGTGTAACTTTTATGTTTTTAGTATCATTAAATAGAGAATTGAGAAATAAAAATTGGTTTAATAAAAATAATTTAAAAGAACCAAATTTAATTAATTATCTTGATTTAGTTTCATTGGGGACCGTTTGTGATGTAGTTCCTTTAGTAGGATTGAACAGAGCTATTGTAAAACAAGGTCTAAAAGTTTTAAAATCTAAAAAAAATTTAGGATTAAAAACTTTATTGGATGTTTGCAGAATTGAGTCTAATCCATCAATTTATCATCTAGGATATTTGCTTGGACCAAGAATTAATGCAGGCGGTAGAGTTGGCAAATGTTCACATGGGGCTAACTTATTATTAAATAAAGATCCTAAAAATTCTTTTAAGTTAGCATCTGAATTAGATCAGTATAATAAAGAAAGACAAATGCTTGAAAGAGATCTTTTAAACAAAATTTTAAATGAAACAAAAGTTTTTTCTAAAGATCCTGTAATAATTTTAAGTGGTAAAAATTGGCATGAAGGTGTTATTGGAATAGTAGCTGCTCGTTTAAAAGACAAATTCAATAAACCAGTAATATTAATTTCTTTAGATGGGGACGTTGGAAAAGCATCTGCAAGATCTGTGGTTGGTTTCGACATTGGCTCAATCATAATATTAGCTACACAAGAAAAAATTTTGCTAAAAGGTGGTGGACATAAAATGGCAGGAGGTTTTTCAATTCAAATCGAAAATATAAATAAATTAAAAGATTTTGTTTTTAAAAAGTTTAGAGGTATTAATGAAGACTTAAAAAGTGAAAAACCATTATTTTTAGATAGTATTATTGCACCATCAGCAGTTAATTTAGAATTTTATAATAAAGTTTCCCTACTGTCTCCATTTGGGTCGGGAAATCCAGAACCAAGATTTGCAATTAAAGATTTAAAGACTATTAATGGAAAAATTGTAGGGGAAAAACATATAAAATCAGTTTTAATTGGTGAAGACGGTTCCACTATTAAATCCATTGCATTTAATGCGACAGAAAATGACTTAGGTGGCTACCTATTAAAAAAGAATAATAAATCATTTGATATAGCTGGAAAATTATCCCTAAATGAGTGGAAGGGGCAGTCAAATGTAGAGTTTATTATCGATGATATTTCTGTTAATAAGACTTTCAAAAATACGGTCCCATCGTCTATCGGTTAGGACAGTTGGTTTTCATCCAAC
>MDTB01019490.1_pt1 | contig 11253 bp, 4 predicted proteins | sample 811161 | NCBI WGS metagenome assembly MDTB01 (sample SAMN05326650, study PRJNA326480) | marine metagenome | isolation source: seawater | place: Mediterranean Sea | collected 2009
GCAAAGTAAGAAGTAATGTTAAGTATTGTTAGTATTAGTTTATTATTTTTAGGTAATTCTAATTCGGCATTTGTTAAGTATTTTTGTGCTAAAGTAGCTAGTAAATTAGAATCTAAAATTGCACAGTCATATGGTATATAGTTTGCCACAAGATAGTATTTTGAAGAAACTAAATTATAGTTTTCTAATATTTCTTTATATTCATAATCTTCAGCATCAAAAAAAGCACCATTTTCAATTATTAATTTTTGATTTTTTAATTGTAACATATCTTTTTTATATTCTTCTAAAATTTTATAAGATGCCAGTACCGATAATTTTTTAGCTGTTTTGCAATTATCATCATTATATTTATTCATTATTCTTTGTATTTTCTTTTCTTCTTGTTCAACAAATAATTCTTGGTTTAACTCTATTAATTGTTTTTCTTCTTTTTTTGCTATACTATAACCATTTAGTATTAATTTAAGATTATCTTTTAAAACAGTGTAGGCGTATTGAGGTAATCTTACTCCTAATAATATTAAAGTAAGATGACAAGGATTAGAAAATATTCTACATTGTGTAATAATACCATCTAAATATTTATTCCAATTAATTGCTTTTTGAACAAATAATTCTGTTTTTTGTTGTGCCATATCACCTAATTCTTTTGAGATATCTGCTGCTCCCTTGCCACCCGCTACAGATGCAACTGGTATAACATTAATTGCTGCAACCGGTAATGTAATAGCTCTTCTTGCAGCTAGACCAGCACTTTTAGCTAAATTATTTTGCACTGATGCAAGCACACTTTGTTCTAATATTTTATTCGCACCTACCTTATTCCAAATAAAATCAGATGTATTTCCCATTATACCTCCTGGATTGGTAAATTTTGCTTTGAAAGGATTATTAATAATTCTAGATTCACCATTAATATATTCATATATTTTGGCTACTTGTGGAATTATTTTATTCATAATAAATTCTTTAGGATTTACGCCTGCAACTTTTTTAAAAGCTGAAGTAAACATATCAGTAATCGAATTCATAATCCAATTTACCATATCGTGTATACCATTGTAGACACTAGTTAATTTCTCCTTAATATAATTAAGACCTTGATCAATATACCAAGCCATATTCTCCATTGCTTCTCCCATAGATTCAGCAATGGTGCCAATTGCTCCTTTAACCATAGATTTAGTTTTATAAAATCCTTGTTCAGTTTTTTCTCCCAAATATGTCCCTATTGCACCTACATTAGTTATACCAATTTCTTCAGCTGCTTTATCAGCATCTTTCCCTGCCATGTCTGCATATTCTTGGTCCTTATCAGCAGATGCTTTAATTCTTTTTCCAACTTTTTGTAATGCATTTCCACCTTTATCTAGCAATGTTAAGGCTGTATCTTGAAGTGCAAATGCTGCACCTAAACGAGCACCATAATATATACCTCCACCTATTGACGTAATTGCTCCTAAAAGAGCTATATCAACTATTCTATGAGCAATCCAACGAGCTGTTCCTGATACAATTAATCCTGCTTTTTCTAAAAATTCATACAATTCTTTATGTAATTCTTCATTTGCAACATAACCAGTCATTTGTATAGGATATGGTTCTTTTACTTTACTTCCTGGTCGTTTCCATACATTACACACTGATAAATACTCATATAAAGTAGGTAAAGTTTTATCACAATAATTTCCATTTATTTTATATATTTCATAATCTATTGATTTTAATATATTCCCTCTTAAAACACCACCAGAAGTTTTAAATTTCAATTTTTGTAATAGTTCATCATTATTGCCATTATCTAAATCAATATATTCTACTTTTTTAAAAATATTTTTAGAAACAAACCATGATAAATGATCTCTATTTATGTATTCTTTACCAGTTTCTTTTACTTTTGCAACAGTTTCAACTTTAAAATAATATTCTAAATCAGCTAACTTTTGTTGTTTAGATGATAAGTTAAAATGTCCTTTTGGAAATTTACCCTTTCCTATTTCTATAATTTCTACACTATCTTTTAATACCATTGTAATATTAAAATATCCTGGATTATTGGCAAATCTGGGACATACATCATTTGCTACACAATCTATATTAAATTTTTGTGCATTATCACTCCAATTATCTTTTATAACTTCAAAAATTTCATCTTGTCTTGTATTCCACGCATGTTCTGTTTTTGAAATTCCAGCCATTCTTGCTTTTCGTTCATCTGTTTGTTTTTTATAATATCTATCTCCAGCTGTTTCAGCTTCCGAATCTTTTATAATTTTAAGCATTTTTTTTGATGCACATAATATATCGTATAAACTAGTATCTTTTTTATAATATTGTATGTTTTGTATATTTTTTGCATATACAACATTCAAAATACCTCCTGGTTGAGTATTATTATATATTATATCAGAACCAGATAAATACTTTTCGGGATAATTTATGTAAACTATATCTCCTATTTTAGGTTTAATAAATTTAGGATTTTTTAAAGTTGTATTTTTTTTATCTCTTAATTCTAAATCATATTTATATCCGTCACTTGAAAATTTATGCTCATTTCTAAACTTTGGTCTAGTTTTATCACTAAAAAAATTTTCTATTACGTTTTCATTTAAACGATCTTTAGGATAAGCAATTATATCAGTTACTTTATTACCATCTTTATATAAATCAATACTTAACAACTTATCATCATAATTAATATATCCTAATTGATCTAGGCTAACATAATGTGTAAAGTCATTTTTAAAAGATTTCCAATTTTTAGGTATAATTACTTTAATTTTAAACATAGTTTTAGGTTCAGGTCTTGTTACAATTCCCTCAATAATACTTCCAATATTATATTCATTTTCTGTAAAAGACACAAATGGTTCAGTAATTAGATCTGTTCTTTTAATTGAGTTCCAAGATTTAGTACGAGCTTTAATTTTTGTAATTGCGTTATCAGGCTGATCTAATACTATATGATCAATTTGAGTTTCCACAAATTTTCCATTCCTATATAAATTTACAAATATAGGGGATTTAGATGTACCAAATATGGACGACATTTTATCTTTTACACTTCTTCCTACTAATTTTTCTTCTTTTTTTTCGGGAAAATTGTGTGGCTGATACCTATCATCTCTAAAACATATATTTTTGGATTTATATTTTTGTTCATAATTTTTTATCGTATATATATGTTTCATTTCATCTTCTGTCCATCTTACTTTCGATCCTTCTTTAAATCCTAAATTAGCTGCAATTTCATATACAGATTTTGCCCAACCACGAGCAAATTCTTTAATAGGATCATTATTAGGTGTAATTTTCGTCATATTCTGGCGCATAAAATTAGGAACATCATCTGATGGTAGTTTGTCCCCTGAACTGTTTGATTCTAAATACCTATCATTGTCCACAATCTTACTAGTTTTTAGTATATCAATACCTAAAAATCTCTTTGCTCTATCCATATTTGAATTTAATATTGTTTTTATGTTATAGGATTTAATAAGAGGTGGACTTTTATCATTTAATATTAAATTTCTTTTAGATTCAACGTTTAAAATATTTATTGATGCCTCTTCATATTCAATAGAATTACGCATCCAAAATTTTTTATTTAGTGAATTATATTCATTTTTAAACATAAGTTCAAGATATTCCGTATATAAATCAACCATTTCAGAACTTAATTTTGTAGAATTTAGTGCTAATTTTGTAGAATTTGGTACTTGCATTCGGTCAATCTCTATAATTTTAGCATTTCCTCTATCAAATTTAGGATTTTTAATTAAAAAATTAATTAATTGCTTACTAAATATCTCACTCTTTACTAAATGAATATCAGATGATAACTTATTTAAAATATTTTTTTCACATAGACTATTAGTGAATTTTATTGCAATCTCGTATATATCTAACTTATTAATCATACTTATTTCTCTTAAATTTAAATTTGGAAATACTTCAATAACGTATTTATTAAAATTACTACTCTTTTCATACCAATTATCATATACAAAAAATTGACTATTAAATATAGGTATTGATATATTGTTTGGATAAGCTGAATTTTTTTCAGTAATTTGTATATTATGCACAAAAAGTGTTTTTAATAAAAACCCAAATGCACCATGAGCTCTTTTATTATATTGAAGAGCATCTGTTGTGCTAAAACTATAGGAAGGTTTATTAGGTTTTTCTTCTATTGTTAAAATTTCTGCCAAATATGGATAAATATCACTTGCTTTAATTTTTTTAAAATATGCTGCTGTATTTTGTTTATTTAATATAGCTGATTTATAGTTTTCAATGTCTGAATCAGTTTTAAAAGAATTAAGTATTTCTATCTTTTTCTTTATTAAATCGGTTTTATTTTCTTGTTTTTTCTCTTCCAATTTCCTCTTCTTTTGTTGTGCATCTAATATACCTGACACATTATTAATATAGATTCTAACTTGTTCATTAATTATACTTTGCATTTTGTTATTTTCAATTTGTTTCTTTGTTAATTCTCTACACTCAAAATTAAGTAAATTATTAAAAGTTTCAATATATTCAGGAGTAAATAATTGTGCTCCACGATTTACTATTTGACCTGGTATAGTAGACATCTTTTTATTTTCAAGAAATTCAATCGGACTAAAACCAAATGCAATATTACGCTGTGTCCAACTCATTTCTTTTGTTTTAATTCTTAAATTATCTATATTTAAATCACCTATAAATATAGGTGCATCTTTTGATGCTCTAGATTGAGTCTTTTTATGATTGTAATCACATTTTATACCAAATACCATTTCTAAATCAACTTCAAAATTATTTCTTAATTTAATAATATTATAATGATTCCAAAAACTTCTAATTTCCTGTAAATTTTTATCAAGAATTGATTTAAGATTACCTTCTAGTTTATCTTGTTCTTTAATAAAGTCATTTCTATTTTTATCACTTTTGATAAATCCTCCTAACATTGAACCACCTACACTATCTAAAACATAGTTACCTATATTAGCAGCTTTTTCTGTAATTGTATCACATATTGAATCTAAAATTTGTTCATATGCCTTAGACGCAATCATAAATAATTCAGGTCTTGATTTAAGTAAATTAAAAACACTTGTTGCAATACTCCTTATTCCATACTGTATACTTGTTACAATAATGAATAATAAATCTGCTACTATTGCAAGACTTGCAAGTATTACTCGTCCAGTTAAACCGTAAGTTAACATTTTTTTACCAAAATCCCACTCCTTAAGCTTGTTACCCCATCTATTTTTTTCGAAATCGTCTGATTCAAACCAGGCTTTAGCTCCATCATATGATTTTTCTAATTTACCCATAAATACATCTTTTGCTCTTTTACCATAGGATAATTGTTCTACTTTATCACTTTCGCTTTTTTTAGTTTCTGTTTCTGTACGCCGCAATTCATTAACAATAACTGGTTTTTTCGGTTGTGCTGTTTGAATCGTTTCACCTAATTCCACCTCATATCTAGGTGTAATTTGTTGACGACCACCAAACATATTTATATCTAAATGATTTATAAATTTTTCACTATCAATTGAAATAATTTTATTTTCACTCTTTACAATTGCACATAAAAAACCTTTAGAATCTACAGTATAAAATAAATTGTTATCTGATCCACCACCTGTTTGTTCGTATTCATAATTATCATATTTTTCAATAGCAGCATAATCAAGTATAAGACTCATTTTTAAAATATTAATATTTAAATCTGCTACATCTTTAGATATATTTCCAGTCGCATTACTTTTTTCACATAAATAGCTATATATTAAATTTTTCATTTTGTAATAATTTGAATTATGATCATTAGAAGCGTAGCCTTTATTATTTATATTTTCAACAGCGATATTATCAATTTTAATATTTGTTTCTAAATATATATCTATATCTTCTTCTTCTGCTAAATAATTAAGTCCATCCTTACCTAATAGGGCAGCCTCTTCACTTTCGCTTCCTAAAAAAGGGCCATTTTTATAAATTTTATCTAAATCTTCAGATATTCCATTATAAAAATTATCATTGTCAATTGTGGGCTGGTCAAGATATTGAACTATAAAACTATATTTCTCTTTAATCTCGTCATCCTTCAAGTTTTTCATTTTTTTTAATTCTTCAGAACTATTTGTAAGGAATTTTCCACTTTTATTAAACTTGACAGCAATAATCTTTGCCTTCAAATAATAAGAAGGACTAATATTTTTTTTTAATGAAAAGAAAATTTTATTATAATGCTCTTTCCAAATAGAATAATCCTTACCCGTTTTGTCATCTGTCCATAAGACTCTCTCAATACTGGGATAATCAATTTTCTGCCTTTCTGAGTTCCAATCACCTTGAATTACTGGCTTAAAATAATTTGGATTCGCTTGAATAATATAAATTTCATCACCTATTTTTACGTTTTTATAATTAAATTTAGTTTTTAAGTTTTCACATTTATAAGGTTCATCTACTACCATACCATCAATATAACGAGTATCTCCTAAAAATAGATTTTCACCTATATCTTCTCTTACAAATTTAGCCGCATTATCGGATTTTATCCAGTTTATCCATTCAGAATAAGTCAATATTGGAGGACTATTATCTTCCCACTTACATTCTCCGTCTTCTGGATAGTCTTGTTTACCCTTATTTATATCTTTTGAACATTTATTAAATTTTTCTTCAAAATCATCAGATTCAGATATATCAAAATTATTAGTTCCTTCAAATATAACTTGTGCTCTTAGTTTAAGATCGTCTTTTGTTGCTTCTCTATCTTTATTTCCACTTCCTCTAAATGGTAAATCTTTATCCAGACCAATTGTTAAGATATTAGGAGAAGAATTAGCACTAAATAATCTAACTAGTGATTTATAATCCTTATAACTTAATATGAAATCATTAGAAGGAACAATTTTATTGTTTAACGAATCTTGTGACTCAGTATAAACTTCATATTCTGGAGCATCCCAGGATTTTGGTATAAAATCATCATCTATCAAATCATTAACATATTCATTAATAGGTTCTAAATATTCTATTTCATATGTATTAGTGCTACAATTACTGTATCCACTATTTATTGTATTTCGTGAATTTTGGCAATTATAAAGACTACTCTGTTCTTTATCTAATGAAGTCCATACTCGTTTTATTTTTGCACGAATATTAACATTTAAATGTATTAGTTTATATTCTACTATGTTATAATTTCCTCTATATCCTTTGACCAATTTTTGGTAAGGAATAATTACAGCAATTTTATTTAAATTAATTTCTTCACCTTCTACAAAAACTCCTCCGATAGCTTTATTTATTGCATAATTATTTCTAAAATTAACATCATTAATTTTATCAAAAATAGTTATGTCAGTAGGTCTAAGTCCATATTTCCATCTTTTTTTGAAAATTAAAAGCATATTAAAAACATATATTGTAAAATCGTATTTTGATTTATCGCCTATTTCTAAATTAAATCCTGAATCAGATAAAAATCTTTTTGTTTTAAGATAATTATAAATGTTATTTAAATATTTAACCAATTTATTTCTCTGATCATTTTTATTTTTTTTTTCTAATTCAGATTTAATATCAAACTCAGATTTATCAGTTGCCGCATTTTGTAAGATTTGTAAGGTTTCAAATAATGCTTTTCCTTCACTATCATTTAAAATATCATCACGATTTGGTTTTCGATTATTTTCCAATTCAAATTTTGTTACCCATTCTAACATTTCTTGTTTTGCATTATTGATTTGTTTCTTTTTTTCTACGCTTGCGGTTGCTGTCGCATCTCCTCTTATTGCATTTAATGCACCATTTACTCCAAATCCAATACTTTCAATTAGTTTAAAAGTCATATTTCTAATTGGTGTAGCTGGTCCTTTTTGCCTCCATTCTTGAATCCACTCTTCAAGATCATCCTCATTAAATTCCATAATATCGTCAATTTGTGTATGAAGAGTAAATAATTCATTATTTTCTAAAGGATTTAATTTTTCCATAATCGCATCAATACGGGATTCACTACTTAAATATGTTTTAGGATATAAAAAATTATTTATTTTTTCTGATGTATAATTCCAAATTTGTTTAAATTTATTAAAAGTCCAAAATATTATATCTTTAAGTGTCATTATTACATCATCCATAAATTTTGTAATATACTCTTTAATTGATGTAAATAATTTTACTGCCTGCACTTTTTTTTCATAAATTTGTCTTATTATATTTTCTGGTGATATATCGAATAAAAGTTGATTAAATTGAGCTTCTACTTCTTTAGTTTTTTCAGTTTCAGTATAAAGTTGATCTAAAATTCTTTTAAATATAACCTTAAATCCTTTCATAGAAATAGTAATAATTTTAATCATATTAGGATAATACTCTTTCCATTTTTGGTAATCATCTTTAGAGGGTGTAGGGTTTAAAGCGCTGCATTTTACACATAAATTATTTTTGTAGATATTTTTTGTATATCCACAGTCAGGACAAGTCCAATTTGTGAATTTTTTTTCTTCTTCTTCCTCATCTATTTCTTTAGCTCCTCCAGACTGAATATAATTTACTTCATACTCAGCCTTTTGAATTAAATTCTGCATATCTACAGTTTCAGTATTAAACGATTCATTAAAAGTAAATTGTTGTTCTAGTAGTTTATCAATTACACTATCTTGTGCTTCAATATTTAATTGCTTTTTTAAAAAATTTTTTATCATTTTATTTTGAAATTTATTTAAAATTTCACCTCCACCTCTTTGAATATCATTATTAACGTCTAAATTTGTTGTTAATTCCTCAATGAATATTTTAGGTATAAATTCATTAGATATTTTTTCTAAAATAATATTTTCCTGTATAGATATATTACTATTTATACGGTTTTTTATAAATTGAGAACAAGGTAACTTATCTACAACTTCTTTCATTTCCTTACTATCTAATTGCTCACCAGATTTATAAAGATCCCAAGCAAGTTTTTTTCTTCTATTCATATTATAAAATATATGTTGAAATTATTTTTAGGATTTTTTCTAAAATTTTTTATATTTGTAAATAATATAAGAATGTCTTTTACTGGAGAAACAAATTTATTAGTTAAAAATGGATATAGCCTTACTCTTAACCTTCTTTTATCATTACCAAGTATAGCAATGGTATTTGACATAATTAAAAATAACAATATTGATAAAAAAAATAAAAAAATTATTTTTGCTGTTTTATTTTTGGCAATAACTTTTATATTTTTTGATAAAAATACTAAGCCTTTGGGATTGATATTATCTATGGTTGCATTAATATTAATAAATAAAAATTATAAAAAAATAAATTTATTTTACAAAACACTTTTCTTTCAAAATTTGCTTATTGGAATACTTATGATTATTCAATATATGCTTCGGTGATAAATTAATAAAAATTTGATTAATTTTTTACATTTTTTTATTTGGTAATTTTAATTTGTAAAAAAATTTTATTATGGAATACCTGTATCAAAAATTTAAATCGATTAAAGATTTTATTTTGAAGATTAAAGATGTTATTTGTAATAAAAGTTTAAAAGAAGCTGTTTATAAAAATAATGTTGAAGAAGTTAATAAATTAGTTAAAAACGAAAGATATAGTAACATTGATTGTAAATATATTTCTTATAATGGAGGTTCTCCGTTAATGATTGCTTGCTATTTTGGTTATTATGAACTTGTAAAAATATTAATTAAAAATGGCGCAAATGTTAATTTTACAGATAATGATAATAGAACTCCTATTTTTAATGCTGTAATACAACCTTCTAGAAAATGCAAAAAAAAAGATACTTTAATTATGATAAAAATATTAGAAGAACTTTTTGAAAATGGTGCAATCGGAAATAGGATGGACTCTTTGAAAAGAACACCATTACAAGACGCTATAAAAGAAGGCAATTCTCGAATTGTTCTATTCTTATTAAAACGTGGTTTTTTAAATTCAGACATAAATCAAAAAATTGAAAGTGGTTGGTATAAAGGTTATTCAATTTTAGATCTAGTTAATGATAATAAATATATTGGTAATTCCAAAACAGGTATATGTTCATTGAAAAGATACTTAATATGGTTTAACCATAAAAATAATTCTGTAAAAGAAGCAAAAGAAAGAGATAAAATGAGAAGAGAAGATACGAGGAACCAGCCAGCATGGAATAAGCGTCTGTACCGCCTATGGCATTCCAAGTAAACTTGCTCCATAAGATTATATAAAATATAAAAATTTTGAATAAAAATTTGATTATTTTTTTATTTTTTATTTTACAAATAAAATAAAATCTTAACATAAAAAAATGAATTCAGAAAAATATGATAGGTTTGTGGGTAGAAATGTTATACTAACAAATTGGAATGGTCTTAAACAAAAGGTAAAAATTATTGCAAATGATAAACAAGGTAAAAAGTTAAATGTTGATAATAATGGCAATGGCATTCATTATTTAACTTATGCAAATATTGGTGAAGACTGTGCAGTTACAAAAATTGATTTTGATTCAGATAAAAATTAAAAAAAAAAAATAACTGAATAACCAGTTATTTTTTTTTATTACTTACCAAACATACCAAATAATAACCTTGATTGCATTAATTTTTACGATAGAAAATATAACCATTCATTGTAGATTCGACTGTTTCGTTTTCAAATACATCTATATTAACTCTAAGTTTGCTAAAATCGTTCAATGCTTTTTTCCATTTTTTAACGCATAAATGTTTATTTTCAACATTAGCTGGAAATTTAGAAAGAATGACTATTACAAATGTATGATAATTTATTGATTTTCCAATTAAATTTGCTATATGAAGACTTAATTTCTTTGGATATACACCACCATCATAAATGTAATGAACGATAGTTTTTGTATTATTATCTGGAATATTATTCAAGCTCATAATATCTATTGGAAAATGAAATGTAAAATTTTTATTTTTTTTTAGATTATTATTCGGTGGAATTAAATGATCAATTCCATAACATTTACAATCAAAAAATTTATTAGCCTGTTTCATAGCAAATCCTTCACCACATCCCCAATCAAAGAATTTAAAATCTAGAGATATTTTTTTCTTTATCATATGATTTCGAAGAAAATTAAAAATTATGTCCATATTTTCTATTGATCGCCCACTCCATACACAATCATAATTCATTTTAATTATAATATAATTATAATATTTAAACAAATATTTTTTTTAATAACTAATATAA
>MDTB01030124.1_pt1 | contig 11253 bp, 14 predicted proteins | sample 811161 | NCBI WGS metagenome assembly MDTB01 (sample SAMN05326650, study PRJNA326480) | marine metagenome | isolation source: seawater | place: Mediterranean Sea | collected 2009
ATCGATTCACTTGCTAACAATGAGAAGGTTGAATTACGAGGTTTTGGAACTTTTGGAATAAAGCATCGAATGCCGAAAAAAGCACGTAATCCAGGAACTGGTGAACCAGTTTATTTGCCAGAAAGGTTTGTTCCTACATTTAAACCTAGTAAACTCATGCGCTCTAGAGTTAATGATTTAATCAATAAATAAAATAGGTAATAAATGCCAAGCGGGAAAAAAAGAAAAAAGAAAAAGATGAACACACACAAACGAAAAAAACGTTTGCGTGCAAATCGACATAAGAAAAAGAAGTAATTTTTACAAGTATTTAATAAAGCTTTCAATCTTTCACTAGATCATATAATTTGATTTATGTCTGTATTTCAACAAAATTGCTATTCTGTTTCTAACCTAAATAATAGTATAAGGACAATTCTGGAAGATAAATTGTCTGACATTTGGGTACAGGGTGAAATTTCTAATTTTCATCATCACAGCTCGGGACATATGTATTTTACTCTAAAAGATGATAGAAGTGAATTGAGATGCGTAATGTTTAAGGGCAGCAATTCTCATCTAACTTTCAAGCCCGTTGATGGTCTTAACGTAAAATTGTTTGGTAACGTCACCATTTTTGAAAGGCGTGGCCAGATCCAACTTATAGTTTCCAATTTACTCCCGCAGGGTGATGGAGATTTGTATAAATCCTTTGAAGCCTTAAAAAAAACTTTACTTGATGAAGGCATGTTCAATAAAGAACATAAGCTTTCATTACCTTTATATCCTCAAAAAGTTGGGATTGTCACCTCTACTTCTGGTGCAGTATTCAAAGATATGGTAAATGTTTTAGCTAGAAGAGCTCCTTATTTATCAATTATTGTAAAGTCAGTCAAGGTTCAAGGAACTGGATCCTCTAGAGAAATAGCTGAAGCAATTGAGTTATTTAATAAATTTAATGACATTGACTTATTAATCATTGGAAGAGGTGGCGGAACAATAGAGGATTTGTGGGCTTTTAATGAAGAGAATGTTGCGAGGGCAATATTTAGATCGTCTATCCCAATTATTTCAGCGGTTGGCCATGAGACAGATTTCACAATTGCTGATTTTGTTGCTGATTTACGAGCTCCAACCCCATCTGCAGCTGCAGAACAGGCAGCACCATCAATGGATAATATTTCATCGCAATTTTCAAAAGCTGAAAAATTGTTGATCAATAATATGAAAAATCAATTGGTTAATAATTGGTATTCATTAGACCAATTAGAAATAAGGAATAATAATCAACAACCGAAAAATAAACTAATTATCCAAAACGAAAAACTACAGCAGTTAAGCAACCGTTTGATGAACTCTGTAAAGATAAAAAAAATTCGGTCTAATGATCAACTGAAATCCTTAGAAAAGCAATTGTTGAATTTAAATCCTGGGAAAGTTTTAGAAAGAGGGTATTCTATAGCAATTGATAAATCAAATGAGATTATTCGCTCTTCATGTCAAATACCAGTTGGAGACCTATTTTGGTTAAATACATCCAATGGAAGTTTTGAGGCAAAAAAATTGTCAGATGATTCTGATAATTAGTATGAGTAATTTCATTAATGACAAAAAATAAAAAAGAAACTAATTTTGAATCTTCCTTAAATAAATTAGAGTTGTTAGTCAATAAAATGGAGTCTGGCGAGGGAACCCTAGAACAAAGTTTAAATTGGTTTGAAGAGGGTATGGGTATAATAAAACTTTGTCAGCATGAATTAAAAGCTGCTGAACAAAAGGTAGAAGAATTAATTCAAAATAATGAAACTGTAAGCAATAAAGTGGATTAATTATGCTGAAGGAAAATAAATTCGGTATATGGGGTAATATCGAAAAAAAATCCTTCTGGGACATTTTACCAAAAATACTCATATGGGCAAGGGAAAATAAGTTATCTCCTCATCTAACAAAGCGGATTTTTAACCATCCAAATGCCAAAAATATTGACACGAAAGTTATAAAATCAAAACAAGATTTTAAAAAATTAGATTTTATTTTGGCACTAGGCGGTGACGGTACATTTTTATCACTTGCAAGGGCTATCGGGGAAAAAAATATTCCTATTCTAGGCATTCATCTAGGCGATTTGGGTTTTTTAGCAAAGGTGACTGTATCAGATCTTTTTCACAGGTTGAATCAAGTTGCAAAGGGCGATTTTACTATTGAAAAAAGATTGTTACTAAAAACATGTATTAGTAATAAGGGACTGCTTTGTAACCATTTTGGTTTAAATGATTTTGTTTTCACTAATGGAGAATCGCATAGAATGCTTAATGCGTCGGTGAGTGTCGATGGTCATTTTGTGGGTAACTATAAAGCTGATGGATTGATTATATCTTCTCCTACAGGATCAACAGCATACTCTTTGTCAGCTGGCGGGCCAATTGTAACACCTAAAGTTGATTCATTTATAATTACTCCTGCTGCTGCCCATACACTTACATCTAGGCCATTAGTTATTCCATCTAGCTCTAAAGTAAACATAAGGTTTTCGAATCAAAATCAATCTATTCATTTTGTTGTTGATGGCCAAGTCAATGAGACACTAGACTCTTCTCAAGAAATTGAAATAATGAAAGCAGGGCACGAGATTGGACTTATTGATTTTAAAGATAATGATTACTTTGAGACGCTAAGAACAAAAATGGGCTGGGGTAAAAGAGGTGAAAAATGGAATACAAAACAATAAGAAATCTATAAAAATTTTTCGTATTCGCTGAATTTCATATGTTTACCCTGAACATATTTTGGCCTTCTTATGTAATTATTTTTTATATCCTTATTTGGTACCCCTCGCAATAAAACACACTCCCATTTTTTCCTGTCTACATATGTTGTTGTGGGGATGAACCTTAAGGTTAAACCAATTCTCCATGTATTTGAGGTATTTGGTCTCGAGCCATGAATGATGAAAGGATTATGGATAGAAATATCACCAGGACTTAGTTCAATATCGACTGCATCTCTTTCATCGATTTCGTCAGGATGTATAGCAAGATCAAGAACGAAATCATTTATATCAAGTTTAATCATATCAGATGGTTTTAATAACTTCTTATTCTGAGACCCAGGAATAACACGCATGCAGGCATTTTTTTTGTTTGATTCTGTTCCCGCTAGCCAAACGGAAACCACATCCATAGGTTTGAGAGGCCAATATGACCCATCTTGGTGCCAACCGACGGGTTGCCCAATTAGAGGTTTTTTTGCAATATAATGCGCACCAAAAAGAGCGATATTTGAACCTAAAAATTCAGATATAATATCAAGCAACTTTTTTTGTTCAAGTATGTGATGTATAAATGGGTCGTTAATTAAAAGATTATGGTGAAAAGCTTCGGGCCTTATTTTTGGATATTTATTTTGTAACCATTTAATGTGGTCTTGAATTTCTTTGGAAAAATCAGAGTCAAACAAATTTTTCACAATCGCGAAACCATTGTTTTTATAAAATGTTTTAATCTTGTTTAAATGCATAGTATAACTATTTCATCAACTGGTGTCGGCGAATAAAACAATCGTCCATTACTACCTTCATACCTGCAGCTTTAGCGAGATTTTCAGCTTTTCGATCTATTACATTGTCTTGCATCTATATGGCCTTAGCTTTGATTCGGATAGCCGATTTAACAATTGGCATAACAAACTCTGATTTTCGAAAAATAGTTACAGTATCAATTTTTATTTTCAATGATTCCAAGTTAGGAAAACATTCCATGTCATCGATGGTTTTGTAATTTGGGTTGACCGGAGTAATATTATATCCGTTATTGATCATGTAAATTGCTACAAGATAGCTTGGACGTTGCTTATTTTGACTTACACCAACAATTGCAATATTTTTAAGCAATAAAATTTGTTTTATATCGTCCAAATAATCACCGTTTAAAAAGATTTTTTAAAACGTAACTCGCAATATTTGGGTTCTCTTTCAATCTCCTAATTGAATATTCAAACCAGTCTGGTCCGAAAGGCACGTAAATTCTAACTGAATAACCTTTACTGACCAATTCCTTTAGCCTTCCACCCATTGGGACTCCGTATAAAACTTGAAATTCAAAGAGATGCTTAGAAATATTGTCTTTTTCAATCCAGTCAAGTAGTCTATCGATTAAATAATGGTCATGAGTTGCAAACCCTGAAAATCCTCCTTTATTTGCAACGGTTTTTGCCATTAATAAAAAATTTTTTCTTATTTCTTCTTTGCTCTGATATGCAATTGACTCATCTTCCTTGTAGATTCCTTTACAAATTCTTGTGTTAAAATTAGAATCTACTAAATTACTTATATCATCCAGGCTTCGATAAAGATATGACTGCAGTACGACACCAATATCTTTTGTTATAGTCTTACATTCTCTATAGATTTCAAATGTCTTGTCTGTGTAATGTGAGCTCTCCATATCTATCCTTAAAAAATTTTCATATTCTTTTGCTTTTTTAGCGATTTTCACCATGTTTCTCATCGCTTCAGAATCTGAGATGCTCAAACCAACATGAGTTGGTTTCACTGAAATGGTACATTCGAGCGTTCTGTTGTTAATTTCATCGTATAATTGACAATATTGATCGGTAATATCCCTTGCTATATCTACTTTACTTGTGTACTCTCCAAGAATATCTAGAGTCGCAGAGAAACCTCTACGGTTTAGTTTTTTGATGTGGCTTAGAGCATCTTCAGTTGTTTCACCAGCAACGTATGGTTTTGCAAAGGGTTTTGAAAACCATTTAGGCAGATATGGTAGCATGTATGTAAAAATGAAATTCATGTTTTTTTTAAAACTATTTTTGATAAGGTTTTAATAGCAATTGATTTATAAAAATAAATTATTTTATTTATGCAAGTTTAATTTGATCTAAAAACAAGACTGAGTAAATTTGCAGTCTGTTTGGACCATATAATTTAGGATAATATGTATAGAGATTTCGGAACTGTTTTACTTGCAGCGCTCATAGCAATAGTATTTGTCTGCGTGCCATTGATTCTACAATGGTTAGTAGCTCCATCAAATAAGACTGCTGAAAAATTACAGACATATGAGTGTGGTGAAGTTGTAGAAGGTTCCGCCTGGTTGCAGTTCAATATCAGATTCTATGTCATAGCCCTAATATTCCTTATATTCGACGTCGAGGTTGTATTCTTATTTCCTTGGGCTGTTGTTTTCAAAGAAATGGGGCTTGTTGCCTTAGTAGAAATGGGTATTTTTCTTACGATCCTCATTGTTGGATTGGCATACGTCTGGGTGAAATCTGATCTTGATTGGGTCAAAAGAAAAGTTCGCTATGGAGCGGGTAGGTATCAAAATATAGCATTGAAACAGGAAAATTAAATGGGATTATTAACTAATAAATTTCAAGACAATATTATAGTGGAGAAGTTAGATAAACTACTGAGTTGGAGTCGATCAACTAGTCCTTGGTTTTTTCAATTTGGTACTGCATGCTGTGCAATAGAGATGATGGCAGCTGCTGCTAGTAGGCATGATCTAATGAGAATCGGAGCAATTCCACGCTCCTCACCAAGGCAAGCAGATGTTATGATTGTTGCGGGAACCGTTACTATGAAGATGGCAATACGAGTTAAAAAACTTTATGAGCAAATGGCAGATCCAAAATATGTTATTGCTATGGGTTCCTGTGCAACAAGTGGAGGCCCATATTGGCAGCATGGTTATCATGTTCTTAAGGGTGTGGATCTTGTAATACCTGTAGATGTGTATGTTCCTGGATGCCCTCCAAGACCGGAATCTCTAATTGAAGGCTTGCTTAAATTACAAGAACAAATACTGGATGAGCGTCCACTAACAAGAAAATTAGCGTGACACCTGATAATGAAAAAATTATCGCTGAATTAGTCAATAAAGGGCTAGATGGCGATATGGATGCTGTTAATTCTCACGATGACAAGATGGTTCGTGCGAAGGTAAAGGCAACGATTATGAAAGTCAATAAAGGAACGGCTGAACGTCCTCCAATGCCTAAAGTAGTATCCGAAGAAGTGACACAAATAGGTAATGAAAAGGACTCTGAACAAGTTGATATAGATAAAAACGTACACGATAGAGTTAAAGAGTTATTGTTAGAAAAATTCCCCGATTCTCTTATCGAAAATGAAGATAACAATTATATTCAAATTAAGGCAAAAAATTGGTATGAAATTGCCGTGATGCTGAAAACCGAGAAATCTTTGTTATTTGATTCACTACAATGTCAAATGGGTATGGATATGGGGGAGGATATTTTAGAATCAAGATATAACTTGCATTCAATGGATCACGATCATTACACTGAAATTCGCATTGCTGTTTCTAGATCAAGCGCGCAGGTTCCATCTGTTGAGCAGATTTGGAGAGTGGCTGATTGGTTCGAGAGAGAAACATATGATATGCTTGGTATCGAATATGTTGGACATAGGGATTTGAGGAGAATCTTACTTCCAGATGATTGGGAAGGCTGGCCCCTCAGAAAGGATTATCAAGAACAAGAAACTTATCATGGAATAATGGTACCAAAAATGAAGGAAGGATGGGAATAGTAAGAGGAGAAGAAATGGTCTTAAACATTGGGCCACAGCATCCTGCTACTCATGGTGTATTAAGGTTGCAAGTAAGGACAGACGGTGAGGTTGTCTCTCAAATTACTCCATACATGGGATACCTTCACAGGTGCTTTGAAAAGCATTGCGAAAATGTAACATATGAACAGGTAATCCCTTTCACAGATAGGTGTGATTATTTATCTTCTATGTCAATGAATTTTGGTTATGTGGTTGCCATGGAAAGGCTAATGGATATAAAGGTAAATGACAGAGTCGAACATATTAGAATTGTTATGGCTGAGTTGCAGAGAATAGCTAGCCACTTATTGTGTACCGGAGTTTTTGGGCTAGATTTGGGTGCGTTTACCCCATTTCTATGGGCTCTGCGCGATAGAGAAAGAATTTTGGACTTATTTGAACTAACCTGTGGTGCTCGCTTGCTATACAATTATATGTGGGTAGGTGGTTTAAGCCATGACATTCCTGTTGGTTTCACGGAATCAACATTTGAGTTTTTAGATTATTTTGAACCAAAAGTAGATGAATTAGAAAATATTTTAGCTCATAATAAAATATTAATAGAGCGTTCAGCTGATATAGGTGTAATGCCAAAAGATGTTGCCATAAGTTATGGTGTGACCGGTCCAAACTTAAGAGCCTCTGGAGTGAATTGGGACTTAAGGAGAAATGATCCATATTCGATTTATGACAAGTTTGAGTTCGATATTCCAATTGGCCAGGGGTTAAAAGGAACTGTAGGGGACTGCTGGGATCGTTTTTATGTAAGAATTTTAGAAATTAGAGAAAGTGTAAAAATCATCAGACAGGCACTTGCTAGTATGCCGAGAGAAGGTGATGTTCATCAATCCCTTCCAAAAAAATTACGCCCACCAAAAGGATCAATTTATGCGAGAACAGAAACACCGCGAGGTGACCTTGGTTACTACATTGAAAGTGATGGGTCTCCGATACCATATAGACTAAAAATGAGATCTCCAGCATTTACTGCTTTATCAGTAATAGATGAGATTGGTTCTGGCTGGCTATTATCTGATGTTCTTGCAATTCTTGGAAGCCTTGATATCGTATTGGGAGAGATAGATAGATGACAGTTGATTTTATTTTCGAATTATTGAATAGTCTCTTTCCGAATTTCTCTGGTGGTGAAACACTAATAATAATCTCCATGCTAATTCCTTTTTTTTGCTTTATTTGGCTTTATAACTGTATATGGTTTTGGGGTTATTTATGCCGAATTAAAAGTATCATCATTTATCCAAGATAAAACAGGGCCAATGGGTCAAGGGTATGGATTTCATGCAGGAAAATGGGGATTCCTACAGCCAGTTGCGGATGGGCTGCATTTGTTTTTTAAGGAGGATATCATACCTGCAACAGCAGATAAACCGCTTTTTATACTTGCTCCTTTTCTAATCTTTATTGGAATGTTTGTAGGGATTATTGCAATACCTTTTGGGGAATCAATCATCATCGCGGATATGAACATAGGGATATTTTATATATTAGGTGTGGGTAGTCTGGCTGTGATCGCGCTTATACTAGCTGGTTGGTCTTCAAATAATAAATGGGCTCTATACGGTGGGATGAGATCAGCTGCTCAAATAGTAAGCTACGAAATACCTGCAGGTCTTTCTCTGATTGTTGTTATTCTGTTAGCAAGTTCACTAAGTATGCAAGAAATAATAACCTATCAGGCGGGCGGAATGTTTAATTGGATTATCTTTGACAATCCTTTTATGCCAATCGCTTTTGTAATATTTTTTATTAGTGCCCTTGCTGAAACAAATAGAACTCCTTTTGATCTTCCTGAATCAGAGTCAGAACTTGTTGCTGGTTTTGTAACAGAATATTCTGGAGCTAGATATGCATTTTTTTTCCTGAGTGAATATGTTAACATGTTTGTTATAAGCTCTGTCGCTGCAACTGCCTTCTTGGGAGGATGGCAGAGTCCATTTTCTAACTTTTTAAATTCATCTACATGGAGCGTTTTTTGGATGGTTAGTAAATCATTTGCGTTAGTCTTCTTGATGATTTGGGTTCGCTGGACAGTTCCTAGATTGCGAGTAGACCAGCTCATGCATTTATGCTGGAAAGTTTTCATACCTATTGGTTTGTTTAATATTTTTGGTGTTTCAATCTGGACAGTATTGAGAGGATAAAAAAATGACTAAGTATTTTTTGGATATTTATAATTCAACAACTGCAATCTTGGGAGGAATGTTTTTAACAATAAATCATTTTTTTCGGGCAAAAAAAGGAATTGCGACATTACAATATCCTGAGGAAAGATGGCCAAGACCTGAAAGAAATATCGGTTTTGAACACGGCAGTTATAATGTTATCAGATCGCGACTGCACGTTGACATTGATGATTGTATTGGATGTTTAAAATGCGAAAGAGCATGCCCTGTTGATTGTATAAAAATCGAGACTGAAAAATCACCAAACAGAGGGGAGGATATTAAAGATATCAAACACATCGGGATCACCTCTAACAGCACAAAAAAAGCGCTGGTTGTCACTAGATTTGACATTGATATGTCTGAATGCTGTTATTGTAATTTATGCACCTATCCGTGCCCCGAAGAATGTATATTTATGACTGGTGGTCCCAATGAAAGTAAACATACCATTGATTATGAATTTTCTGAGCCTGATCGTACAAATTTAATTTATCATTTTTCCAAGCCTGGAACGAAAGATGGGTTGCAAGAGATATTAAATAAAAATGAGGCTGAAGCTTAAATATGCCGTTAGCAGAGATTGTTTTTTGGTCTGTCGCTGGTTTTACTATTCTTTCTGCTGCTCTGGTTGTATTGAACAATCAATTGTTGTACTCAGCTCTTGCTCTGCTTTTTTCTTTGTTTGGTGTAGCAGGTCTATACATATTTTTATGGGCTGATTTTGTTGCAGGGATACAATTGCTTGTCTATATAGGCGGGATTAACGTACTAATTATTTTTGGTATAATGCTTACAAATAAGATTTCATCTGTTCGTCTATCTCAGACAAATGTCCAGCAAGGTGTCGGCGGGGTAATCGCTATCTGGCTATTCATATTAATTTCTGTCGTCATATCCAAGGCATCCTGGATAGAGGTCGGTTCGTCTGAACCAACCAATACTGTATCTGATATTGGAAGGTTGTTACTAACCGATTATCTTCTGCCATTTGAGGCTATATCTTTGTTATTACTTGGAGCTTTGATAGGCGCTGCTATGCTATCTAGGGAAGCAAGCTAATGGATCAACTCAACAATTATTTGTTTATTTCAGCTATCTTATTTTCCCTGGGCGTTTTTGGTGTGATGACTCGAAGAAATGGTATTGCCGTTCTTATGGGTGTAGAACTAATCCTAAACGCAGCGAATCTGAATTTTGTGGCTTTTTCACGGTTTGGTGGGATGAATATGGATGGTCATATTTTTGCACTTTTTGTTATCGTTTTAGCGGCTGCTGAAGCTGCAGTAGCTTTAGCTATTGTTATTAATATCTATAATAATTTACATACAATTAATATTGATGATGCTTCAGCCATGAAGGAATAAAAATGTTTATTAATTATTCATTATTCATATTATTTCTACCATTAGCCGCATTTATTATACAAATTTTCTTTGGTAAAAGACTCCCCCGGCAAGGAGACTGGGTATCTATAGCTGCGATTGTAACAACTCTCGTCTTATCAATAATCATGTTTGTATCTATGCTGATTGGATATGATCCAGATTTTAAGGAACAAAGTTCATTCACTTGGTTAAACATGGGTGAGTTTAAAATCAAACTTGGTTTCCTTATTGATAATTTGACAATAATAATGCTCTTAGTCGTATCTCTTATTTCAACCTGCACTCATATTTTTTCAACAGAATATCTAAAAGGAGATGTACGTTATTCTCGCTACTTTGCTTATTTGGGGCTTTTCACATTTTCAATGAATGGAATTGTGCTCGCAAATAGTCTGATCTCGATGTACATGTTTTGGGAATTAGTGGGAGTTAGCTCTTATCTACTGATAGGACATTGGTTTGAAAAAGATTCAGCTGCAGATGCAAGTAAAAAAGCTTTCCTTACAAACAGAGTGGGAGACATAGGCTTTTTTATAGGAATTATGTTAATCTACAATGCTGTGGGCTCATTTGCTTTTGTTGATGTATTTAATGGTGTTTCTGCTGGGATGATAACAGGCACTGTATTAACTGTCGCTGGTGTTGGGCTATTCCTGGGAGCGATGGGGAAGTCATCTCAATTCCCATTGCATATCTGGCTACCTGATGCAATGGAAGGACCCACTCCGGTCTCTGCTTTAATGCATGCAGCAACAATGGTTGCTGCTGGTGTCTATCTTTCTGTGAGAATTTTTCCGATTTTAACTCCAGATGCCTTGTTAGTTGTTGCATATGTTGGTGGTTTTACGGCATTGTTTGCTGCAAGTATTGCTATTACTCAAACTGATATTAAGAAGGTTCTAGCATATTCTACTGTAAGTCAGCTAGGATATATGATCTTAGCTGTCGGTACAGGCGTTTACACCGCTGCATTTTTTCACCTATTAACACATGCAATGTTCAAAGCTAATCTGTTTTATGGATCAGGTTCGGTTATTCATGCGATGCACCATGCTCTTCATGAAAAGCATGATCATGATACGGATCCACAAGACATGAGAAATATGGG
>MDTB01152314.1_pt1 | contig 11253 bp, 10 predicted proteins | sample 811161 | NCBI WGS metagenome assembly MDTB01 (sample SAMN05326650, study PRJNA326480) | marine metagenome | isolation source: seawater | place: Mediterranean Sea | collected 2009
CAAAGGATTTAAATCCTGCCATTGTAAGGTTTCTGAAAATCATTTCAGCGGGTTCCTAACTGAAAACAGTGTCCACGCCTCCTAAGCATTAGGACAAGTCATTTTCTGGCATTTAAAATTAAAGTTCTGCCTTGTTCACTTCAGCCAGAAACGTATCATAATCGAGAGCTCCGCTGAAACTGGTATCATCATTTACAACAAAGCTCGGTGTTGAGTTGATATTAAAATTACTCACTGCTTGCTGGCGGATTTTGACCAGACTTTCCAGAAAGGGTCTGTTACCCATAATCAGATCGAAATCAGCAGCCGAAATACCTGCCAGTCTTGCATAAGTTTTCAGGCTGGAGATAGGATCTGAGGCACTCACCCATTTTTTCTGCTGACCAAGAAGAGTACTGACCATTTTGAAATAGCTTTTTGTTGGTAGAGCGCGGCATAGTGCGTGTGCTCTTAAGGCCAGCCCGTCCAGTGGGAATGGCCGCATCTCGAAGCGGATTCGGCCAGTATCGACAAGCTCAGCAACAATACGTGGAAACGTCTTCTGATGAAATGTTGCGCAATGTCCGCATGTCATAGAAAAATATTCTGCGATGGTAATGCCCGCACTGTCAGAGCCAATAATTCGCGGTTTGCGGGCCTGCTCAGGTGACAGGGCAAACTGAGCAGCTTGAGCGCTGAATGGTAAAGCATAGGTCATAGCAACTGAGCCTGCGGCTACCAAAATAGTTCGGCGGCGAAGGGGAGGCGAGATAGAAATTTTTGAAACCTTGAAAGACATGAATTATTCCTCAGACATAAAGAAACGGTGCTTTTGAGATTACCTTGTCGTAAGTGCCAATGAATCGCTTGTTGGAAGTTATTATCGCAAAGCTGGTATAACCTTTTCAAGTTACTTTTTCAGCAGTTATTTCTTAAAGGCCTTTCCCAGCTCGATAAGAGATGCCCGAACTGACGGGCTTTTTATCTTAGTAGTCATTTTGGCTAATGTGTCGGCGTCAAACGCGGCATTTTGTCTGTTTTCGGAAGAGAGTTCGTTGGTTGCTTTTTGGGTTGAGGTAAGCCGTTTGTCTCCTAGATCTTGACGCACCTTGATTCGTACAACAGCCTGATAACCATAGCGAGCGTTGATAGCATCACAAAGACTAGCTGATTTTGAGATGGCTTCAGGTCCGCGTCCACTCTTTATTGAGAGAGTAAGTGTTCCTTTGGCAGTTGTGCCTCGCGGAAAGTTCAAATAAACGGGCAGAGACCAGTCAGCCACCGGCCCTGCTATCTGAGGCCAGTGTAAAATAATTTTAGAGAGTGAAAATCCACTTTTGCGGAGGGCAGAGCTGATTAATTTATCGGATAGAGATGACAGTTTGCGTAATGTTCGCCCGCGTCGTGGTGGCGTTCTTCTATTATTCATAGGAATAGCCCCCTTCCATTTTTCCCGTCTATTTCACTTTACCCGTGACCTCTGCTTCATAGATAAAGGAAACAACACACACAGTCTATTGCTGTGAGCAGAGGAAAACCGATGGTAATTAAATCCGAGAATGATTTGCGCACAGAACACAGGATGCAGCGTTTGATATGGAGTAGAGCGTCTCTGACAGATAATCTGTTCAGTTGGTATGCAAAAGAAGGCCGGCATTTGCCATGGCGTTCCCGGTGGCCTCATCATACGCCGGCTTATCACGTATTTTTATCAGAGTTGATGTTGCAGCAGACAGTTGTGGCAACTGTTATACCGTATTTTATAAAATTTAGTGAGCGGTGGCCTGATATAAACGCCCTTGCCTGCGCCGCGCAGCATGATGTGCTATCTGAATGGGCCGGTCTTGGTTACTATGCGCGTGCTCGTAATTTGCATGAAGCAGCTCAGCTCATTGCTTCTGAATATCAAGGCAAATTTCCAGAAGATGTTTCTGAGCTTCAGGCACTCCCTGGGATTGGCCCCTACACAGCAGGGGCTATTTCAGCCATTGCTTTTGATAAACCTTCCATTGTGATTGATGGCAATATAGAACGAGTTTTGATGCGCCTAATGGGAATAAAAATGCAGGTTGCAGAGGTCAAGCACCTCCTGCGTGATACCTATAAAAATATTATCCCGGCAACCCAGCGTTCTGATTTTCCACAGGCATTGATGGATATTGGTGCTCTTGTCTGCCTTCCTAAACAAACGCGCTGTGATATGTGTCCGCTTGCAGGCCAATGTGTCGGCAGACAGGAAGGCACCGCTGACACAATCCCGCTCAAACCGGTCAAAAAATTAAAGTCTGTTAGACAGGGCGCTGCCTATATCCTGCGGAACAACACAGGAGACGTCTTAATGTTGACCAGGCCACAGCGTGGATTGCTGGGCGGAATGCTATCCTTTCCCTCGGCAGGTTGGGATAAGTCGCCATTGGAGTTGCCTCATATCAACGGTCTGGACTCTACATACTGGCAGCAAACCGGAATAACAATCCGGCATGTGTTCACGCATTTTACAGCCGAGATGAACGTCTATTCTGCTATAGCTCCCGAGCATTTTGTCCCGTCAGGCCCTTATTTCTGGCAACCGCCTCTTGCCGAAAACTGGCCACGGCTCATGGCAAAATGTTTTCTTGCTCTTACAGACGCCGATTAATGATTGAAATGGCGCTGGCCTGTAAAGCCCATAACAATACCTGCCTCATCAGCAGCTGCAATAACTTCCTCGTCGCGCAATGAGCCGCCTGGTTGAATGACAGCACGGGCGCCGGCCTCAATCGCCGTGAGCAAGCCATCGGCAAAGGGGAAGAACGCATCTGACGCAACGACAGAGCCAATTGTGCGCGGGCTATCCCAGCCATGATGAGAGGCTGCATCTGCTGCTTTGTGTGCCGCGATGCGACAGGAATCTACACGGCTCATCTGGCCGGCGCCAATGCCAGCTGATATCCCGTCTTTGACATAGACAATGGCATTTGATTTGACATGTTTGGCTATCTGCCACGCTATAATCATATCATCACGCTGTGCGGCAGATGGTTGCGCCTTTGTAACTATCTTCAACTGCTCTGCCTCAAACCCTCTAGTATCTGCATCCTGAACGAGATAGCCTCCGAGGATGGATTTTACTTCAAGGCTCGGCACTCCCAGATTTGGCATGCTCCCCGTGACAAGAACCCGAAGATTTTTTTTCTTTGCCAGAATAGCCCGCGCCTCTTCAGTTGCATGAGGCGCAATGACAACTTCGGTAAATAAGGCGGCAATTTCACGGGCCGCATCTGCCTCCAGAATGCGGTTGCAGGCAATGATGCCGCCAAAGGCACTGACAGGATCAGCGTCAAAAGCACCATGCCATGCTTGAGTGAGGTTTTCTGCGCAGGCAACACCGCAAGGATTGGCATGCTTGATAATGGCTATTGCGGGTTTGTCGAATTCCGCGACAAGCCTGAGAGCGGCATCGGTATCATTAATGTTGTTGTAGGAAAGCGGTTTTCCCTGTAACTGGGTGGCGTTCACCACTGACGGGCCATCATCACCACTTTTATAGACCGCAGCTGATTGATGCGGGTTTTCACCATAACGCAGTATGGCATCTCTGCTTCCTGTGAGAATAAGGTTGGCGGCAAAGGCGCTGTTGTCTGATGTCTCCGTTTGGGCCGACAACCAGTCTGTAATCATCTTGTCATAGGTAAATGTTCTGGCAAAGGCTTTGGCAGCATATTTGCGCCGCATATCAGCACTGATAGTGCCCTGTGTATCAAGTGCATCAGCAATATCATCATAATCAGACGGGTCTGTCACGATTGTCACAAAGGTATGGTTTTTTGCCGCGGCCCGAATCATTGCCGGACCACCAACATCAATATTTTCAATAGCGGTCTCAAAATCAGCACCGCACGCAATGGTTTCAGCAAATGGATAAAGATTGACAACTACCATATCAATTTCCCCAATTTCGTGCTTTTTAAGTGCGGCAAGATGGTTTGGTTTATCACGCCTTGCCAGAACACCGCCATGAATAGCAGGATGAAGCGTCTTGACCCGCCCACCCATGATTTCGGGAAAGCCTGTAACCTCTGATACATCGGTCACATTACAGCCGGCCTCTCGAAGCAAGCGCGCCGTTCCACCTGTTGACAGAAGTCTAACACCAGCCTTTTCCACACGTTTAGCAAATAGCTCTATTCCAGTTTTATCAGAAACAGAAATCAGGGCTGTCTTAACCTGGCGCGGGCCAATATCAAACATTTGGGGGATCTCCTTATTATGGCAGAAAAATATCCTGTGGGCAAAATTCAAAGAACAAGACAAAAAAGCCTATACTAGCAAGTCAACGAAATACAGGAAGGTTCGATGCAATGTTTATGGCCCAAAACAAACTCGTTTAACAAGCATCCAATTTACCACAGCAGGTTATTTCAGGGTGAATTTTGATGAGGGTTATCTTCTTGTTTGAATTTCCGGCCGAAGTTTTTCGCTAGAATTTCAATGTTCTCTGAAAGGCCCAGTTGAAAACAAGACTGCCGACTGTTTGGATTTGGTCAGCAGCACTCCGCAGAACAATCTGCTGGCACGCGCTGCGCCTGCCATTCGCCAGATAAACAGAATTATCAAGGCTCACACGGCCGCCTTTTGATTTAAAAACCCAGCCGGCATTTTGGTTGCGGAGTTTCAGCAATATGTGGCCGCCTCTAATCATTGCAGCACTGACCGCGGGGTGAAGATGAAATCTGACAATCGCTTCGGTTGGAATTTCACCAGGTGCACTTGTATAGGTAAGCTTGTCCATGCCTCTGAGATTCCCTCCTCCTGTTGCGAGGAATAATTGGCGTGTATGAAGCAATCCGTGAGAGGCTTCATAACCTCTATGGGTAAGGCTAATAAGATTTCCTCCTTTTGCCGGGCCTGCATCACAGTCAGACAAGCGTGCAATCCTATTTTTGGATACTGCTTCATTATTAAGCCCGTCTAATGTCAGGGTTGAATGTGCAGCTGTTTGCCGCAACACCTCGTTCAAGCGGGCATCAGAGCTATTCTGACCAGAATTGACAATCATCAATTGGGCGCCCACCGAAAATTCAAAGGCAGAGGTGCTGGCACATATGTTCTTGGTTGCATCGATGCTACTGCCTGTATCACAAATCACTGTGGCACGGCCTGATGATAGCCGGCTGAAGCCTGTTTCTGGCGCGTGCTGGAATGTACGGGTGCGGTTTCTTATATTGCTTAGGACCTGCTTTATATCATCAGCTGAACTGGTGCCGGCAAGATTGAACTGGGCGAATTGGCCATTGCCATGCAACCAGATTTTTGCCATTGCAGACATCCGCAGGACTAACTCATCGAAAACTGGAAATTCTGTCTGGCCTACATGTGAGAGCGCCATTCTGCATTCAAGGATAATCCGCATGATTTCCAGATGCTTCTCAGGTTGCCGGCTTTTGTGACCGCCATCTTGATAAATCTGAAATTTTAGTTTTGGCGCAATCAGGTTGCATAGGGCTGTCACATCTCTTTCGCTTTTATAGAGAATAGCTTGTGCAATAATAAGACCTCGTAGGGCCTGAAGTTGAGCGAGGCCTGCTGGCATTCTTTGCCAGTCAAGAGCAAGACAGCGTGTCTGAAGTGCAAGTGAAGCGGCAAAAGCTCTCTGAAATGTTTCATTTGCAGATACACCAAACCAGCCATAGCAAAACAACAGGGCTGGGAGACGCCGGCCGATGATATCAGGGCGCCACCTATCAGCTGACCATGATTGGTTCTGTGCCATCCAATCGGTGATGTGATTACGCACCAATGTTCGTGTGCCCGTGCTGCTACATTCCCGAACATTCCGAACCCATTCGAATGTGTGGTAGTCAGATCTTTTGAAAGTTGCAGCATAATCTTGTCCGGTAATAAGCTTGCCGGTCGTTTGATCACCGCGCCACGGATCTGAGAGCACTGCGAGCGGCAACTCCGGATTCTCACCGCGGAGTTGCCAGCCAAACAGCCAAGACTTGCGGAACATCTTTTCCAGCTTGCTCAGCTTCCAGCGAAAGAAAATTGGGTCGTAATCTATCGAAGAGGGTGGCACTCTGAAATTCCACTATGGTAAAATGGCGCTCGGTTAGAACCTACTATGATTATGACCTAACAGGCTGTAAACGCGCAATGAAAAACCCGTCACAGCCTGTGCCGATTTGTTCATTACCTGCATTAATATGGTCAAGGCAGGATGGCAGAATGCGTGCCCATCCCTTAGGATGAAGGGCCCTTGAAAATATACCAAGTTCCTCGACGCTAAATGGTAATAGCCGAGCATATCCCTCAGTCAACACAGTCTGAACAACCTCTTCGCCTTCCTCTGGTTGAAGCGAACAAGTAATATAAATAAAGGTGCCGTCATCTTTTATCCAATTAAGCGATGCTTTCAGCAAGTCAATCTGTGTTTGCTGAAGACGCCTAAGGTTCAGACCTTTTTTACGCAAAAAAATGTCGGGGTGCCGCCGGAAGGTTCCAGTTGCAGAGCAGGGTGCATCGAGAATGATATGGTCGGCCTGCCGCGCAGGTGTAAAATCCAGAATATTGGCTTCGATAATGTCAGCAGACAGTGATAGTCTGTTGAGGTTGTCTCTCAAAAGAGAAAGACGCGCAGGGTCTTTCTCCACTGCGCAGATTTCCGCCCCAGCCGCAGCAAGTTGGGCTGTTTTGCCTCCTGGTGCGGCGCACAAATCAAGCACGAATTTTCCGGTCAAACTGCCGTTGTTGGCAGCTGTCAGTAACTGCACTGGCAGCGCTGCAGCAACGTCCTGCACCCACCATGCCCCTTCATCATATCCGGGAAGGGCACGAATATCGCCAAGATTAGGGCAGCGAACAATCTGACTGTTCAACACCTGTCCGCCGAGCCTAGCTGCCCAGAATGAGACATCTGTTTTGACTGCGATATCAAGCGGCGGTATCGCCATCGCGTGATTTGCCAGCTTGGTCAATTCATCTGCTCCCCATGCATCGCGCCAGCGCGCGGCAAGCCCACATTGTAGATTGTCAATAATATTTGTTGCGTTGATCCGGTCGTCCAATTCGCGTTGCAGACGCCTCAGAACGGCGTTCACCATCCCGGCTCTGCGCGGCGGGAGAAGGTGTTTTGCCAATTCGACAGACGTGTCAATAGACGCATGAGCTTCGGTCCCGATAAAGACAAGCTGGGCGACGCCAATCATCAAAATAATACGGGTTGGTGTATCCGTTTCCGATGTAATCAGCGGGTCAAGGAGCGCGGTGATTTGTCCATGCCGGCGCAAACTTGTTGCAATCAGAAGACGGGAAAAATTCCTGTCGCGTGGCTCTAAATCTGATAGCGGCTGGTGTGCTACCATCGCATCAGCGAGCATTTTATGACGGGTAATTATATCGGTGAGAATATGAAACGCGGCAGACCGGCTTGATAAGACAGCCTTCATTTTTGGTTTAAATGCTGGATGCGGTGCTGTGCTAGCTTTTTTTGAATTTGGGGTCCTCACAGATTGCTGTGCACCCTTGTGCTGGCTCCCTCGCTTTTGCTGCTTGCTCAGGGAACTGCGCCTCAGACTCAGTTTTGTTCGGTAGGGTGATGGGGTCGTATCGCTCATAGACGCGAATAGACCAGACGAATTCATCCTTGTCTATCACCTTAATAGGTTAAGCAGTTAAGGTTTCTTCTCAAAAAAGTAGGTAGGCAAGATAAACTTGCTTCCCTCATTTCAGTACCTATATCACTATAAGCCATATGAGTGACTCAATTTGTGGCAATGTGTCGGAGAGAGAAAATGGCAAAAGATAATCGCGTAGAATTACCTAGCGATATAAATTTATCGGGTGCGGCCTCCGATAATTCAGCAGGTGGCAAGTCACCTGATAAAAAGAAAACTGTACAGGCCGACATACCGCCTGAAACAAACGGTCCGAAAGGGCCAGAGCCAACCCGCTATGGTGACTGGGAAAACGGTGGCAGATGCACAGATTTTTAGGCACTGAATTCAACAGCTTTGCCATGACCTGCCTATGACCCCGCGCCTCACGACGGAAATGCTTGTTAAGGCTAGTATTCGGGCCGCTGAGCAGCGCGGTATTTATGCCTCGATTTTGCGTCATGGTGATGATAGAGCTGGAGCAATTTTTGTTGAACTGTGTGTTGCGCCGGGGCAGGTGGCTTTGCTGGTGCGCCGAACCAGCTTTGAGGGTGTCTATGAATGGGACAGGCTTACTGGTGATGGTTTAGTCTCTGCGCAGGATGTGTCGGAAAGGTTGGCACGCGAGGTTGAACGTGACCCTGATTGCTGGGTGATTTCCGTCCAGGATAGCAAGGGTCGAAATATCTTTCTGCTCGATAAGGCGTCAGATATCTGATCCAGATTTGCCACATCCTTTTAATTCGCCTATATAAAACGCCTTGTAAATGCTACTGTTTTGCCGCTGAATAATTGCTCTGAACGGATAGGAAATGTCAGACGATATCATCATTCATAATTTGTCACAGCTCAACGATGCCGAATACAAAACACTGTTGGCACGAACTGAGGATGATTTGTCAGAATTCATGAAACGGGTTCTGCCTATTATTGATGATGTGAAAAAACGCGGTGATGATGCGCTACGCGACTATGCTGTGCGGTTTGATGGTGCAGATCTGGACGGAAAAGATATTTTGACTCCAGCACAGGATATTTGCAATGCCTATGATAAGCTTGATAAAAAATTCATCAAAGCTCTTGAATATGCAGCTGATAATATTTGGACTTTTCACGAAAGTCAGAAACCAGAGTCAGAATGGCAGATGGAAATCCGTCCGGGTGTCTTTGTAGGTGAGCGGGCTTATCCAATTGACAGGGTGGCTCTTTATTCTCCGCGCGGAAAAGGTTCATTTCCGTCTGTCACACTGATGACGGCAATTCCTGCTGTTGTTGCTGGTGTACCAGAGCCTATCATTTTGACACCCCCTCGCTCGGATGGTCACATTGATCCTGCTACGCTTGTTGCCGCTGATTTGGCAGGAGTGTCACAGATCGCTAAGGTGGGAGGTGCACAAGCTGTTGCAGCAGCAGCCTTTGGCACATCTTCAATCCCGAAATGCCGTAAAATTGAAGGGCCGGGCAGTCCTTGGTTTGTAGCCGCCAAACGGGTGCTTGCAGACAAGATAGAGTCGCGTCTTCCAGCTGGCCCGAGCGAGGTTATTATTTTTGCAGACGGAACACTTGATGCCCGTCTCGCTGCGCTGGATATTCTTATCGAAGCTGAACATGGGCCAGACAGTTCTGCTTTTCTGGTCACTACATCATCTGAGTTGGCTTGCAGCGTTATGTCTGTCTTGCCAAATTATATGGCGAAAATGTCAGATGAACGGGCGGGGTATGCCCGCACCGTGCTTACCGGTGAAAATGGCGGCATTATCTTAGCTGACACGACCGAAAAAGCCTATGCGTTCATCAATGACTACGCACCGGAGCATTGTCAGGTCCTTTCGGCAAAACCTGACCCTCATGTCGCTGCACTCACAACAGCGTCGGAAATTCTTGCAGGTGCTTATAGCGCGGGCTCACTTGCAAATTATATGATGGGTTTAAATTGCGTCCTGCCCACATCAGGCGCGGCTCATGCCCATTCACCACTTGGCGTCCATGATTTTATCCGCAAAGCGTCTCTTGGCAGAGTTGAAGCAGCAGGGTTTGACGAAATAGCTCCGCTCACAGAGATCTTTGCCCGCTATGAAGGGTTTGACGCCCATGCGAATGCTGTTTCTGACATCAGGCGGTCTATTCTGGCGGAAAGCTGTTTTGCAAAGACTGATTTAGCTGAGAGTGAGGATGGGTAGGTGTTTGGGCTATTTAAACAGGTAGAGCGATCCTCACACGAAAACAGGCTCGCTTATTCACGTCAGCTATCTGTTGCTCCGATGATGGATTGGACAACTCGCCATTGCCGGTATTTTCATCGTCTTCTTGCGCCAAAGGCACTTCTGTTCACAGAAATGGTGACAGCTGAGGCAATATTGCATGCTGGTCCAGACAGGTTCTGTGAGTTTGACAGCACAGAACATCCGCTTGCTCTGCAATTCGGGGGATCAAATGCTGACAGGCTTGCACGAGCCGTTGCAGCGGTAGCGCCATATGGTTTTGATGAAATTAATCTCAATGTTGGCTGTCCATCTGACAGAGTGCAGTCAGGGCGCTTCGGAGCGTGCCTCATGGCAGAGCCTGGCCTAGTGGCTGATATTGTGCGCGCTATGCAGGCCGAAACCGATGTTCCAGTGACCGTAAAATGCCGGATTGGCATAGATAACATGGACAAGGAGAGCGGGCTTGACAAGTTTGCAGATGCGGTTGTCGGGGCTGGATGCAAGGTTTTGTATGTTCATGCCCGAAAAGCATGGCTAAATGGCCTGAGCCCGAGAGAAAACAGGGATATCCCGCCTCTTGACTATGACCGCGTAGCACGCTTGGCATGTCGCATCTCGGAACTCGATATCGTGTTGAATGGCGGATTAACAAACGTACACCAGATCGCAGGTCAAATCAGCGCTCTGAATCAGCAATATGGACCTCGGGTTTTTGCTGGCGTCATGGTCGGCAGAGCAGCCTATCAGACACCAGACAGGCTCTCCGAAATATCAGCAGATTACTTTGGTCATGCGCCGGCTGATAAATATGAGGTTCTTCAGGCCATGGTCGCCTACGCTAAAATTCAAGTTGCAGCTGGCATCCCACTTCACGCCATCACACGCCATATGCTCGGCCTTTTTAATGGTAAGAAAGGTGCCCGCCAATGGCGTCATAATCTTGGTGAAAAAGCACGTCAGGACGGCATGTCTGCAGAATTGATTTTAACTGCGGCAGAGCCGTGCCTTGCACCATTATCAGATGAAAGGGTTGCATCATGAGTACACCAACAGCAGAACAGAAACCAAAACATAGGGGCTATCTGGAATACGGCCCGTTGCTGCTCTTTTTCGCCGTAAATTATATCTATAAAGACATCATGCTGGCGACAGCTGTTCTTGTTGTCTCGACATTAGTAGCTCTTGGTTTTTCATGGACACTTGATAAACGCATTCCAAAACTTGCTGTGTTTGGCTGTATCGCTGTTGCGTTGTTTGGCGGGCTTACACTTTATTTTCAGGATGACTGGTTTATCAAAATTAAGCCGACAGTGATTAGTGGTGGGCTTGCATTGTTTTTGGCTGTCGGGCAATTCCTAAATAAAGCACCCCTGAAAGCATTGCTGGGACAACAGATGCAGTTGTCTCATATTGGCTGGCGTCAGGTTACATGGGTA
>MDTB01100301.1_pt1 | contig 11252 bp, 11 predicted proteins | sample 811161 | NCBI WGS metagenome assembly MDTB01 (sample SAMN05326650, study PRJNA326480) | marine metagenome | isolation source: seawater | place: Mediterranean Sea | collected 2009
CCTGGCAAACGCCGCGAACAGCGCCAACACCAGAGAGGTCACCGTCATCGCTTCCGTCGTAGATAAAGTCATTTGATACCGCTAGATAACCCTCGCGCCCTGGTGCCCATGTGCCAGTCGCGCCGCTGGTGCCTGTGACGCTGAGAACGCCTGAGGCGGATGCCACGCCTAGCCTTGTGCCAGCTGTGGCATCAAAGGTGATGGAAAAATTTGTTGCGCTCCTGGAAAACGTGATCAAGATTTGGCTAGAATTGGGGTCAGGCTGCCAACTCCATGAAAATACACCAGAACTTGCAGCCCATGCGCGGAGTGGGTTGTTGGCCCAGGCCACAAAGTTTGTGACCAGGCCGTAAGTTGAGGGCACCAGGTTTGAGTGGATATAGGTCTCTGTTGATGCGCCGATGGTGACCGCAATGGAACAGCTCCACTCATCCGTAGTGTCAAGGCTAAGCATTACACACCAGCCTTCTGAGCATAGCCTGTGTTAGTCGCGCTCTTGACCGCCTTGTTGACCATGGTGCCAAACTGTTGGGAGTTGCCCACCGCAAAGCCTGAGCCAAAGTTGATGTGAATGTTCTGGGCCTGAGCCTCGCCACTTTCCAGGCCAGAGGGTTGACCACCCGCCAGGCCTGGCCCTGCTGGGGTTGGGCTGTCTGAGCCGCCGCCTGTGCCTGGTAGGGTTGGCTTTCCTGTGCCAGCGACTAGCGCATATTGAGCGGCCGCCATGCCGTGAGAGGCCACGCTTGAAAGGTCTGGCCATGACGCCCAGGCCTTTGCCGTCTCCATCAAAGCCGCAATCCCGGCCTTGGCCCTCTCGTTTTCTATGAAGCTCATGGCTGAGGCTATGTTGTTGTCACGTTCCGCCTCTCTCTCTTTCTCGCTCTTTTCCTTTATCTTACCAATCTTGGTCTCCATCTGAAGCTGTGCCGCTGCCAGGCGCTCCCTGATGTTTATGCCCTTTCTAACAACGTCATGCTCAGCCTTCTCAAAGTTCAGGCGCTCCATCTTGACCCTAAGAAGCTCTTTTTCTTTTGAGGTCTCGTCATCTATGGCGTCAATCTTTGCTTGGATGGTCTCTTTTCTTGACTGGAACTCAAGCTGCATCTGCTCTTCAATTGTCCTGAAGTGGGCCTTGGCCTTGGCTTGCTCTGCCCGTTTTGCCTGGGCCGCCTTGGCTGCTGCTGCCGCGTTCTTGCGGTCTTGCGCTGCCTTTTTCGCGTCCTCAATCTTTTTCTGCTTGACCGCTTCCTTGACCAACTCGTCCTCAAGAACCCGCCGCTGACGCTGCTCCTCTATGCGCCTCAGCTCTGGCGCTCTACTTCTAAGCCTTTCTGCTGCCCGGCGTTGAGTCCTAAGCAGGTTGCGCTGCTTTTCAAGCCTCTCTTCCTGGGAGGCGATTTCAGCAATGGCTTTTTTCCTGGCCTTTGATGCGGCCTGATACTCAACCGCAGCCTCCTTGGTTCTGAACCTGCGGTTATGGAGGTCGCTCATGGTGCGTTTTGCGCTGACCCTTGCTTGGTCTTCTACACTAATCCGCTCTTTGATGGCCTTGATTTGCGTCTGAATGGATGCCGCTGTTGCCGCTGCCGCCTTGTTCAGGCCATCCGTGTCAAGACCCGTCCCTGTGAGGTTGCTCTCAAGGTCCATTGATTTGACGGCCGAGCCTACAAGCGAGAAGGCCGCCGCCAGGCGCTGAGCGTCTGAGGTTGTTTTCCTGATAATCTCAGCCAACTTGGTGAGCCCATCCTTGCCTTCTTTACCCGCTGCCTCGGCATTCTTGACGGCCACTGCCATCTGAACAGCCATGTGCTCTGTGGAGATGCCAGCTTCGTCAGCAGCGTGGGCCACCTCAATGACAGAGGCCGCAGCAACGTCCAGGTCTGAGCGTATCTTGTCCAGCTCAGCGCCGCGCTCAGGCCCAAAGGCTTGGACTAGCTGGGTCCTTGCCTCTCTAGCCTCTTTGACCATGCTGTTGATGGCAACAGCTGCCAGGCCTACACCCGCAGCAATGAGCCCGACGGGGCCGGGCATGACCTTGGCCACCTTCTCAAGACCGCTGAAAGCTGTGGCCGCTCTGGATAGCTCAGGAGATAGCCCGTTCTGGAGCATATCCCGAACACCCTCAATACCCTCTTTGGTGGCATACGAGCCCTCTTGCGCTTTCTTGTTGAGGTCCTCTTGAGCCTTCTTTAGCTCTTTAGTGCTCTGTGTGGTTCGCTTGGTTGACTTGCGGACGCTGCGAACACCGTTCTGGACCAGCTTCATGCCTTTGACAGCCTTGCCTGTCTTGGCATCCACTACAATCAGAGTCTGGATTTGGTTGCCACCTCTAGCCATTTGAAAGCTCCCTTGAGACCTGAATCAAGCCGCTTGTGGCCCATGCCGAAAACCTAAAGGGCCAGCCTTCCAGGTTTGAGATGTCCTTGGCTGCAAAGAGAGCGATGAGGCTCTGAAACCAGCCTTGCCTCAATACCTGGTAAGGGCAGTTCGACCACTCACCACCAACAATGTCATTGACAGGCCTGTTGTCACAGACACCCTCTGAGCATCTGCAGCGGTGGATGTGGACCCTATAAAAGTCTTCTTTCTTGTATAGCTTGAGAACCGAGGGCAAGGCTGACAGCCAGGTCTGAGCTTCTCCATCTATTGCGAGCACCTCAGCCATCTTGCCAACCCTTATTCGTTTCCCCATGTGAGCCTATGGACGGCGTTGAACATGCTCAACAGAAGCTGTGGCCGTGGGTCTTTCAAGAACTCGGCCGGCGTTGTATCCGTACCCTCAAAGCCCACAAGACCAGCGCGCACAAGAGAAACAACCTGCTCCCCTTCGCCCTTTTCTGTGCCAGCCTGCTCAGCCGCCTGAGCATCAAAGAAGCTGACAGGCTGAAGGAGTGCAACCACCCCCTTGGCCTTGCCTCTTGCCTCAACCCATCCGTCTTCACCATAGACCATCCTGACAGGTTCACTGTCTCTCACTAGTTTCATAGTCTGTCATCCTCATAACTAAACTGTTATCCCAACCCAATCTTGCAAGCCGCGTTGATGGGGCAAGCGCCAACCACTTCAGCGCCCTCATCACTTGTCTCACCCGTTGCAGCAGCCGCCTCCAGGCTGATGGCGTAGCTGACCACCTCATCAGCGCTCACACCTGGCACCTCGGTCAAGACAGCGCTTGGCAGGTAGATGCCCAGACACTTGCCAACCCTGGCACCAACTTCAACCGCCACGGTCTGTTTGGTTCCAAGCTCAAGAGCGCTCTGCCATCTATGGGCTCCTGTGCCACTGGCGACAACAGCGCCACCGGAGTCATAGATGCCGTCAACGTCTTCATGCGGAACGGTCAAGCTCAAGGCATAGCGCTGCTTCAGGACCTGGATGGCTTGAACGCCGCTGACCGAGCTGTGACATGGGACAACCCGTTGCTCACAGGACCAGGCCAGACTGACATCAGAAAGACCACAGACAGCGGTAGAGGATGAGGGACCGCCACCGGAAGCCTCAGATGCCAGAATGACCCGGCCGTTGGCTGACCCGATTATACGCGGAACCCTGTCATGGTCGGTTGGGACGCTAAGGCCACCCTTGTTGTTGATGACGTTATAGTCGACAAAGCGATAACTAAAGTTGATGACCGGGATGGCACCAGCGTCAAGGCTGTTGATGGCCCAGCTCTCACAAATGGCCCCTGTTAGCTGATAGCAGAACTTGGCGTTCTCGCCCTGCCATCTGATGGTCAGAGGCAAGGGTTGGTCGTCAGAGCTGAAGGCTGTGGCTGTGCCAGCTGTATGGCTAGCCGCTGCAAGGCTTGCGCCATTAGCGCTGTCATAAGCAAGCGTCAAGGCTGTGCCAGACTTTGACTTGATGAAGCCGAAGGTGGGTGTTGTGCTGGTTGCAGTGTCTGCACAGACCAGAAACTCCCCGGTCTTGTGGATGGCGCTGACTGTCGCATTGTCCACAGTCACCGCGCCGGCTGTGGCGCTCGCTACGCCCCCAGAAGTATAAGAGCTGTTAGAGCACCCATCTGCCTCCCAGAAGGCTGTTGATGAGCCCACTGCGGCCGTCTTTGAGCCCATGGCGTTGGATACCAAGACCATCCACATGGGGACGCTCTGGTTGGTGCCACCAGGCTGGTGGGTGGCTGTGGTCATGTCGTAGCCCTCAATCATGCCTTCAAGCGGAATCTCAAAGCTGATGGTCCCGCCGCGCCGCCCCACCGTGCGAAGGTTGGCCGCTCCAATCTGGCCGCTCATCAGCTCAAGCTCACCAGTCTCAGTCTCAAAGCTCACGGAAGGCTTGGTTGCTTTGATGAACTTGAAGTCTCCATCTGTGGTGTTTGGGGTGTTGAGGGCTGTTTGTGTGGCAATCCCAACGCTATGCTCTGACCAATATGCCATGTCTAATACTCCTGCCCGCGATAGCGAACTCTAAGGTTTCTCTCAACGGCCACATAATCATCTTGCTCGATGACTTGAGCCTGGTCCTGGTTTATTTCATACACCCCGTCCGGGTTGTTGTTTGCGTAGCTGAAGAGGTCGGCCGCAATCTGCTCTGAGTCTGTGATGGCTCTCAAGAGCCCCGTCTCACCTCTTGGGTAGTGCCCAGCCAGTAGGATGGAGGTGAGCCACTCTTTGCATCTGACTGTCTCAGGGGCAGGCGCTCCGGCGTTGGCGGTCAATACATAATGCCGCTCCCTCATCTCTGTTCTTGGGAATCCAAGAAAGCACTTGAAGCCATGGTCAGAGGTGACCATCTCAGAAGGGGTGATGCCCTCAATGCGAGTCTTCAACGCTTTCAATATGGTGGCGGTGGTTGCCATCATCGCACCGCATAGACTGTCATGATGGGTGCTTTGGCCTCCTCGCCGTCAATCGCTCCATCGTTATTCTTGTCGTAGCCGCTGAGGCCTTTGAGGACTCTAGCCATCTCATTGTCAAACTGGTAGCGGAACTCTCTAGCGCTCTCGGCGATGCTGTCAGTCATGGGGCCAATGCCCACCTCTGTCAGCTTGATTCTTATGGCCAGCTGTATGGCCTCGCTGAAGGTGTGCTTGGCATCCCCAAGGTATAGGTGTGGCCTTCTTCCTGTGGCCTCAACTTGAGTCCTAATCTTGGTGTTGACGTCTCGCGCTACAATCTCGCAAAACTCATTGCTTGCGGTTTCCCTGTAAGCGTGGGTCATGACCTCTCTGACATCTACAGCAACGCAGGGCTTGCCAAAGCCATGGCGAACGACAACCGCCTGCTCATAGATGGGGATGATGTCTGACGCGGTGGTGACCTGGAGAGATAGTTGATAGTTGGAGCCAATCTCTGCGGCACCTGGAGCCGCAATAGCGACGTCCATTCTTGTGTTGGCCACCGTGCTGCCGTTATCGGGCGCAACAGGCAAGGCCGAGTATAGGTGGAGAATGAGCCCGTCAATCCTCTCAATATGCGCCACCATGGCCACACCGTCACTTGTGAGGGCGATGTAATCGCCAACGCTGAAGCCTGTGGCGCTTGCAACGGTCAAGGCTTGGGTGGTGGCTGCTGTGGTGGTTGTGCTTGCTGCGCTGACTGTGACTGATGGCGTCAAGATGCTAGCACCCGACTCATCCCGCAGCTCAGCAGCAACCGAAACCGGGACCCGGCCATCCTTGAGGTGGTAGGGGTCAAGCTTGGTGGTCTGATTGTAGACAATCTCAATCATAAAGACTCCAACCGAACCCACCCCCGGTTAAAGGGGTGGGCTGGAGGATGGTGTTGGCTATGGCACGTTAGAGCCTATGATGCCGTAATGATAAGGTTTTTTGTAAAATGCAGCTTGGAATTGAGCTGTGAAATACAAGAAAAATCCATCATCAGAACGGCGGGTTTCAATCAAAGGCTTCTGGCCGATGGCGATACCAACAGGCGAGATGGCTTTGTCAAGCAACCACCAGTCATCAGCGTCAGCGCTGAAGGGGTAGACAACCGTTGAGGCATAGCTCTTGTTATAGTTGCTGGCCAGGTCGGCACCGGAGTGCTCAGAATACACAAGCTCATGAGCTGTGCGCTCGTTACCTGGAGCAACAACAAGGACCATTTCAGAACCTGGACCGGCCAAATTCATCTTTATTCCCCGTTGGTTACGCTGCTCGCGAAGCAAAACCCGAGCGCTCTCAAGAGCCGACTCACTGAGAGCCGCTGTGATGAGATTGTTCTGAGTCCCGGCTCCTGCCTCGGTTTGAAGGTAAGCAAGGCCAGTGTCGATGAACTTCTTAGAAGCTCCAACATCACCAGCAGCCGTTCCGTCCATCGGATGAGAGGCTGTGAATAAACCTTCCAACCCGTCAAAGAAAAGAGCGTTCATGCTTGCGGCCACGGAATTGGCTACCTGCTGAGATGCACTTTCAACCAGACTGATGGAGCGTTGAACCTCAAACCATGGGACCGCGTGCTTGATGGCATAGGCTCCAATGCTCTGACTAGACTTCCCAGAAGTGAGGTCTTGCGCGGTCACACTGGTCGCGCTGGTGCTCACAGAACTGGCAATTCCTCCAGCATTCAGCGACATTAGCTCTAAACTACTGGTTGGCTCCTCGATGACCTTACAGCATCGCTCATAAGCCTGAGTGTCTTTGGAGAGGTGCTCAACAAACGAGAGCTGAGCCACTCTTTGAATATTTGATAAATCGTTGGCCATTTTCTTTTTTCCTTACTCGCTACTTTTGCGCGAGCCTTTCACCCCGTTCTTGACGTCGACTCTCGAAGTCAGAGATGGGGGTGACAAATACATAAGCGCCCATGTGGTAAGGTGGGGACACGCTGTGAGGTCCGTCAGGTAGCTCAATCCAGCCTTTGGCGGTCATTCTCGCCCGGCTCTTGGCAATGGTTGCTTCATCACAGTTTGCACACACCAGGTAAGGAACCCACTTTTCATAGTCGAGGCCAAACACGTAGCCAGGGTCAACTCTAACCTCTGACGTCTTTGCTTGTGCTCGCGCCGCTTCTACGTCCTCAACTGAGGGCATAGTGAGGGCATCTACTTGCTTGGGTTTCTTTGCTGCTGTCTTTCTTCTTGTGGCCATGTCATGGTCCTCCAATAGGGATATTGTAATTGAATGCCTCTATGTTTTTCTGACCTTATGCGGGCCGCTTGCCGAGCATCTCAGCCACGCTCTCAGCGCTCACCAGGCTGCTCTTGACTTTACCTGTCAAGATGTCGCTGAGCCTGTTTGAGGGCTTCTTGATTTGGTCAAGCAGGCTGGGCTCTTTGGTGTGAGCCACAGGCTTCAGAAGCTCAGGGTTGTCTTTGACCCAAGCCTCAAGCTTGGCCGCCTCTCTTGCGTTCTCAACATCAACCTGCGGGGCATAACTGTGGTATTTGTCAAGAACTCCTAAGCGTTTCAGGGCGTTGCTTCTGGCTCTTTCTCTCAGGCCGCTCTCTCGTTCTTCAAGGCTGACCTTGAGCGCCTCGAGCTTCTCAGCCTCCGTCATGCTCTCCAGCTTAGCCGCCTCGGCCGCCTGGTCAGAAGCAACCTTCGCCTCCAGCAGGCTGGCAATCTGCTGCTCCAACTCTGCAATCCTGGCGTCTGCCGTTGGCGCTGCCTCAGGTGCCGCCTCTACTGCTGGAGCCTCCACCTCAGGTGCTGCCTCAGGCGCTGCCTCTACACTTTCAACCGCTGCCGCTACATCCTCATTCATGTCTCACCCTCTCTGATTATGCGCTCAAATAGGCGCTTGTTGCCGTCAATCGTAAAGTTCACCTGCTCGCCCCCAAAAACTTCCTTGAGCATCACCAGGCCCTTGTGGCTGACAGCGTCTGCCATCGCCTGGACCTCATCATCAAACTGGTCAAGCACATGAACCCCGTGAACCCGCTTGACCACAAAGGCCTTGAGGTTGTTGCTGATGCGCCACTTCTTGCGGGGCTTGGCTTTTCTCTGGAGCCTGCTAGGTGCTTTGATGGCGGTAGATGAACGCCTGAACTTGATGAGCGCCTTGTTGAGGTCCCCACCCCAATTGGTGACCACTAGGCCCGACCACATGCCGCCCGTCACAAAGTAGGTGCCCTTCTTGACTCTCGCCCTCTTGTGGAAGTCAGCGCTATTCTCAAACCGCGCTGGACGGTTGGGGTCTGGAGCCACAACCATGGCCTCTTCCTGATATGCCCGGCTGACGTAGATGGGCCGCTTGCTTGCGTAGCCTGGCGCGGGCGTGGTGGTCCTGCCTCGATTTGAGACCCTATCCATGACGTGGCTGGCCAGTGTTCGAGCCATGCCAACCGTCTCTTGGAGTCGCCTGAACTCCTTGTTGGAGACTACAGGACCCTTCTCTTTGAGAGCCCATCCAGCCTTAGTGATGTGAAGGTCACACTCAAACATTCTGAGCGCCTTGTGCTGGTGCTGGCGCTGGTTCTGGTTGCGTTGGCTTGAAGCCTTTGCCGATGGGGCCAAGGATGCGCTCAGCAATGCCAGGCTCAATACCTAGAAATTGAATGAGCATCTCTTTGGCTGTCGAGCGTGGCAGCTTACCTTCAGCCACCGCCTCAATGATGCCTTGGGCGCTTTGAATCTGAGCCCCGTTGAGAGTGGTGATGACGTCGCTAGGAAGTTCAAGGCCTGGCACCTCTTTGTCCTCTTGGTCTTGCGTTGTCTCTGTTTGCTGCTCATCCACAAGAGACAAGCCCACCTCTTCTAGGTCTGCCAGGTTCTGCTTGATTTTACTGATGGCCTGAGCCCTCGTGAGGTTCTCGGCCTCGGCAACAAGCTGAACGGGACTGATGAGCCCCATCTTGACCCTCATGTCCGTGGCTTGCGCTTCATGGAGAAGGTCAACCGATGGTTCATAGTTGTTGAAGGTCACCTCAACGGCCACGGTCTTGGGCACTTGGACCGCCCCCATCTGATTGAGAACGCCCGAGATTAGTCTGACAAGGTCTTGCTCAGCTTGCTCAAGCACAGGCCTCACACGCTCGATGGCTTGTTGCCTGTCATGCCTGGCGCTTGCTCTGGCTGTGGCTGTGGTGGAGGTGTTATGCTTCAGGAAGTTCTCAGCGCTCAGGTCAAACATCGAGCACAAGAGCCTCAGTCTTGACTCCATCCAGTTAGTTATTTGGCTGAGCGGTGGGTTTCCTTGCACAATCTTCAGGTCAGGAGACGGGGCGTCTGGTAATCCGCTGTGGTTCAGGACAAGAATCTTGTCAGGCCCAACGCTCACTTCCTCCATCACTGTCCCGGCGTGGCCGCCTGTGATGACCTTCTGGCCCCATGACTGATGGTGAAGGATGGCCTGGTTGTCGCTCTCCTGGAGGCACATGGTGACCGCCATGTTGAGAATCGACTCATTGAGGGGCGCTTCAAACCTGCCTGGTAGGGGTGATTGAGTCCGAAGGGCAACCACCGGAATGAACCCAAAAGGGTTCTTGAGGTCCTCGCGATACACACCGCGCTTCTTGCCACCGTCCTCAATATAACAGAGGTCTGGCGTCAGTATCATGGAGCCATACACTGTGGCCTGGCCGTCTTTGACAGACTGCACAGGAACCCTCAATTCCACCTTGCTGGCTGCTTGGATGTCATCAGCAAAGATGGGGTCAGCGTGTTCAATGTTGAACTGCCATGGGGCAAAGTGCAGGAGCTTGACCTTGTCCGGCGTCATCGGCATGACAGCGACCAAGACAGTGTTCTGCACTAGTAACGAGCGGTGGACATCCAACATAAAGCGGTCAAAGCCGCTGGCGTCATATACGTCACGGAGCTTCTGATATTGTGGTTGAGTAACGCCCTTACCTGTAAAGACCCGCTGCACGCGCCTGGAGTAGAGGCCAGCCGTTAGCTCCTGGGCAAACCTAGAGACAAAGGGCAGATAGTGCTCTCTGATGTCTCTCGAGTTTGGGAAGCGGTCTTTGACCTCCTGCTCAATTGACCTGAAGTCACCGCGTAAAAGCTCGTCAAGCTGTCTTGACCGCTCACGGAACTCCACCTGCTTGAATGTCTCTAAACCCGCAACACTGAACAAAGCCATCAAATAATCCGAACGCGCCCACGCTCGACGGGTGCCCGGCTGAAACCGTCAGCACCCAGAACCATTCTATTAGGTCTCAACCCACCATGCAATTGCTTATACTGAAGCCCCGCCACTACCAGGTATCTCAGACAGTCCTGTATGTGGTCATGGATGTCATCTTTGTAGACTGTATCCATTGGGAGGCCTTCTCTGTTTACCTTGAACCTGTAATTGTGCATGGCCGGTATGATGCCAGCAATCTGCCCGTCCCCTATTATCCGAGAAAGGTCAGCGGAAAACAGGAGCTTAGGCGGCCCCTCCATGGGTGCCAGCATGTCCTGAACCGCCCTGATGCCGTTGGTGACGTATTGGTCCCGCTTAGACTCCAGCCAGGTACAAATCACCTTCTTGCGCCCATACTCCTCCATAACCCACTGATTCTCTACCGGAACCGCCCGGTCAGCCGAAATCATGAAAGGCAAGCGGTCACCGCATACCTTCTTAATGAAGCCTCTGACCGAGTCTCTGAAGTGACCCCTGGAGAGCGGCTTTTCAATCTGCTCATCGATGACCACCCAGGCCCCATCCTCAAGAACCTCAACCGCCATGAGAGCCGCCTTGTTCAAGCCCCAGTCAATGCCAATGATGTAGTGAGAGCCTGGCTGGTCTTTGCGATGCTTGACGATGTGGGTGGACTCAGCGAAATTGCAGTAAATTGCCATGTGAGGCCTGCTAGCCAAGGCGAGAATCTCAGTCTCGAAGCGCTGCTTGCTCATCGTGCTCTTACAGCTCTCCACAACCTCAGGGTCAATGTGAGGGTTGGCATAGCTTGTCGCCCTTGCCACATAGAAGTTAGGGTCATTCTCTAGCTGCTTGCGCCTGAAAAGAGCGGTTAGCCCCCTCAGCCCGTTGGGGCTTGTCGCCAGGGCAAAGGTGGGTCTGGGGCAGGGCACCCGGATGGCTGGCAGGATGGTCTCATAAACTCTGATGGGGTCTGACTCGCTCCACTCGATTTCATCAAGGCAAACATAGCCGAGATTGAGACCGCGAAGTTTGTCCACCCTATCATAGCCGCGCCAGAGAATTGTTGAATTATTTTGAAGGGTTACCTGTTGGTCGCCTACAGAATAACGCTTTATCCAGTTGTAGCCGCCGGTAGCTTTTTGCAGGGTGTCCAGGTGTATCCTCAAGAATGGCAAGAGGTTCTTTTTGAGGTCTGATTCTGTCCTGCCTAGAAGAGCGCCGTTGCAGCCATTGATGAGCGCTAGCAGTAGCACCTGAAGC
>MDTB01077722.1_pt1 | contig 11251 bp, 13 predicted proteins | sample 811161 | NCBI WGS metagenome assembly MDTB01 (sample SAMN05326650, study PRJNA326480) | marine metagenome | isolation source: seawater | place: Mediterranean Sea | collected 2009
GTCTTGTGAAATAGCTGCAATTTCACATAAAGAAGTTATGAGAAAGGCAAAAGTTGGAATGACAGAGTTCGATCTTGAGACAATGTATCTTAATGAATTCAAATTAAACGGTTCTAGAGAGCCATCATATACACCAATAGTAGCTGGCGGATCCAGAGCATGTATTCTGCATTATGTAGAGAATAATCAAGCAATAAATGATGGCGACTTAGTATTAGTAGACGCAGGATGTGAATTTGGACTATATGCTTCTGACATTACACGAACCTATCCTATTAATGGAAAGTTTTCTGGAGAACAGAAAGCCGTTTATGAAGTAGTTCTGGAAGCACATAATGCAGCATGTGATGCAATCAAAGTCGGCAAATCATGTATTGATCCTCAAAGGACATCAGAAAAGTCTTTATCACAAGGATTAAAAGATCTAGGTCTATTAAATGGCAGCTTAGACGAAATTTTAGACAAAGAACTTTATAAAGAATTCTATTATCACAAAATTGGCCATTGGCTAGGTTTAGATGTGCATGATGATTGTCCGTATTCCATAAATGGAGAAGACATTAAATTTAAAGAGAACATGATAATGACTATTGAGCCAGGAATATATATAAACGAAACAGCGCCAGTAGATGATAAGTGGAAAGGCATAGGTATTAGGATTGAAAATGACATTTTAGTAACTGAAGAAGGTTTTGAAAATCTAACGCCACAAGTGCCAGTAGAAGTTGATGAGATTGAGCATTTGATGCAGAGCTAATGTCTAAAGAAGCAATAATAGTAGGAGCTGGAGTAGTTGGCTGTTTAATTGCGAAAGTTCTAAAAAAACATAATATTCCATTCAAAATTTTAGAAAAGAATACAGAAGTAAGAAAAGATTCTAGAAGGACAATAGCCTTAACTAGAGATTCAATTAAATTCCTTAATTCATTAGAAAAGCAATTAGATTTAAATGCATGGGCGACTCCTGTACAGAAAATGCATCTTTATCAGAAGTCGGATTTAAATCTAGTGCTTGAATCAAAAGAAGATGAGAAAGTCAGTTCTATATGCTTGCTAGATGATTTGCATGAAAAAATTTTGTCTGGTTTAGAATCCGATATATTGTGGGGAGAAGAAATTAGGGACATTGAGCTAGGGCCAAAAATAAATTTAAAAACCCAAAAGAATAATTTAAGTAGCGATCTTGTGTTTGCTACAGATGGAATGAATTCAAATGTTAGGAAACTAATGCATTTTGATACCGAAGAATGGTTCTATGGTCAAAAAGCTTATGTTGCTATGGTTAAGGCAAACCATGAAAACACAGCAAAACAATACTTTTCACAATCTGGCACTTTAGCTTTGCTACCTCTCAATGACAAATTACAACATTATTCAATTATTCTTTGCACTAATTCAACATCTGATGCAAACACTGAGTTAGAAAGTCTTAATCAGGAGTTTAATTTGTCATTAGACCTTAAAGATATTGAATTAGGCACGGGTTTTGAACTAAAACATGTAAGAGCTAAAAAAATGTTTAAAGACCGTATTCTTTTGTGTGGCGATGCTGCCAATTCTTTTCACCCTATGGCTGGACAAGGATTAAATCTTGGAATTGGCGATGTTATGTATATTAATAATAATATTAATAAGCTCATGGAAGCTGATGCATCAATTTTAAAAAACTACAACACTTCTCGTAATCAAAAAAACATACAAATGACTTGGATAATACAAAGCCTTTATGGAATTTTTAGTAATGCTGAAGGTTTAGGAGAAAAGATTATCGAAGGCGGTATGAAATTTTTAGATCGAATCCCCTCGATTAAAGAAAAAATTATTGAATTTGCTAATAAAAATTAAAGTAGATTAAAACTTCTTAGAATTTCATATGTTTCATGAACAGGAAGCCCTACTACATTTGTATAGCTGCCATTAATATTGGTTATATATTTTCCTGCAGGCCCATGAATACCATAAGCACCGGCTTTACCAACTCCCTCTTCTGATAAAACATACTCTTCTATTTCTTGTTCTGACATTTCTTTGAAAGTAACAAAAGTTTCACATGTTTCTGTTCGTGATTTACCTCTATAACTGAGCATTACAGTTGAAAACACGCTATGAGTTGCATCTGAAAACTCTCTTAGTAGTGCTTTAGAGTGTTTATGATCTTTTGGTTTACCTACTATTTCCTTAGAAGGCGAAAAAACTAGAGTATCTGCTGTTATTATTGGATCTTCAGATTGTTCAGTATTTAAAACTAGCTCTCTCGCACTTTTATTTTTACCCTCTACTATTAATTTGGAACAAATTGCAGGATTCTTTTCAGTAATTGAATCTTCATCAAATTTTTGTGAGATAACTTTATGTTTGACCCCCATGAGGTCTAAAAGTTCTGTTCGTCTTTGTGAGGCCGAAGCAAGAAGAAGCACAGCTAAATTTTTTCGCCTTTAGCTCTTATATCTTTAAGAACAGCATCAATTCCATTCTTATCAATTATTCTCATCCCTTTTGCTGACACTGTAAGGGTTATAAACTTATTTTCGGAATCAACCCAAAATTTATGTTTATGTAGATTAGGTTTGAATAACCTTTTAACACGATTTTTAGCATGGGAGACGTGATTGCCTACCATAGCTTTTTTGCCCGTTACTTGACACACCTTACTCATAAGAACGGATGATAATAAAATAGTAATGCATTTTATGCAATAATTAATCTTCTACATATGAAACTAAAATATAAGATTCTTGACTCAAGAATAGGCAATGAATATGAAGCACCTAAATACCAAACAAAAGGGTCTGCTGGATTAGATTTAATTGCTTGTTGTGAAAATTCTTTAACTCTGGGTCCAAATGAAGCAACAATAATACCTTCAGGTATTTCTATTTTTATTGAAGATCCAAGATATGCTGGAATAGTTATTCCGAGATCAGGGCTTGGCGCAAAAAAAGGCTTGGTATGCGGAAATCTTATGGGGCTAATTGATTCTGATTATCAAGGACCTCTTAGCATTTCTCTTTGGAATAGATCCTCTGAATCTATAAAAATTAACCCTGGTGAAAGAGTTGCTCAATTAGTTGTAATCAAGGTAAATCAAGTAGAACTGGATTTAGTTGAAGAATTTGAATCTACTGAAAGAGGGTCTGAGGGATTCGGAAGTACAGGGGTTAATTAAGAAGACTTTTTACCAAATTTTTTCTCAAACTTCTGGACTCTTCCGCCTGTATCGAGAATCTTCTGTTGTCCTGTATAGAAGGGGTGAGAAGCAGATGAGGTTTCAATAACAAAATATGGATATGTTTTTCCATCTTCCCATTCTTTAGTTTGATCAGTTTTTAATGTCGAACGAATGAGGAAGTACTTATCGACACTAGTGTCGTGGAATAGCACTTCACGATATTCAGGATGTATTTCTTTTTTCATATCTTCCAAATGAGTGTGAAATAATATCAAATAAAATTTCTATTACAATAAATTAATGAACTTTGTTGATGTCGCAGTACCCTCTCCTTTACGGTCTACTTTTACCTACAAGAATAATACTGGTGAAAATCTAGCTGGAAGAAGGGTATTGATAGAGTTTGGAAGACGTAAACTTGTAGGAGTTGTAACAGCAGATAAGAATGATTATAAAGGTGAGTACAAGATAAAAGAGATAACGCAAATCCTCGACGATAAGCCAACTTTTAGCAAACCCCAATTATCAACAATTCAAAAAATTTCAAAGCATTATATGCATCCCATAGGGATTGTTTTTGAAGCATTTTTACCAACTTTGCTAAGAAAAGCAAAAACTCAATTAGATCTAAGTAAATATTCTTCAGATGTGTGTAATTTAAATATTAATGAAAATAATTTTCATAAACTTACTGCCGATCAGAATCTTTGTTTAGAGAAGATTAAGAGCAATGATAGAGAATCCCTTTTATTTGGTATTACTTCTTCTGGTAAAACCGAAATTTATAAACATTATATAAAATCGATGCTTCAGGAAGGAAAAAGTGCTTTGGTTCTAGTTCCAGAGATTTTTTTGACCCCACAAATATATGATGAATTTAAGAAAAATTTTAATGAGTCAGTTTATATACATCATTCTGGTCTTACAGAACTACAAAGGTTCAAAATATGGTTAGCGGCACAAGATAATAAACCTAAGGTCATCATTGGAACTAGATCTGCTATCTTCTTACCGATTAAAAATCTTGGAGCAATTATTTTTGATGAAGAGCATGATCAATCTTACAAGCAGCAAGACGGATTTAGATATGACGCTAGAACCTTAGCAAAAATTATTTTTAGTAGTGTTGCTAAAATTATTTACGCTTCCGCAACACCTTCTTTGAATACCCTACAGTCAAGTAAAGAAGGCATTATTCAGCGCCTATCTTTGAATAAAAGAATATCTGAAAGCAAGATGCCGAAAATTGAAGTAGTTGCTATAAATAATAAGAATTTAGTTGGTGGAATTTCTCATGAGTTAATTGATGAAATAAAGAGAAATGATGAAAAAGGTAATCAATCATTAATTCTACTTAATCGCAGAGGTTATGCCCCTGTTTTTTTATGTAATTCTTGTGGCTGGATAGCCAAAAGTAATTGTTGCGATACTTCATTAGTCCTTCATCAAGGTGTTAGGAGATTAAAATGTCATAGATGTGAGAGTGCATGGGCTATACCAGATTCTTGTCCAAGTTGTGGAGCAAAAGATTTTGGCTATAAAGGTATTGGTACCCAACAAGTTGAAGAGGCAATCAAAAATATTTTTCCTGATACAGAAGTTGTACGGATTGATAGAGATTCAGTTTCTGGCAAGACAAGAAGAGAAACAAGCTCATTAACGATAAAAGATATTAAGCCAAAAATATTTGTTGGCACTCAACTTTTAGCAAAAGGACATGATTTTAAAAAAATAACCTTAATTATTATCCTAAATTTGGATTTCGGACTATTTGGCGCAGATATACATCTTCAAGAACAGACAGCACAATTATTAGTTCAAGTGGCAGGAAGAGCTGGAAGAACTGGCCTGGAAAATAAAGTTTTTCTACAGACACGTGTTGCGGATCACCCAATATTTAATTTAATCAAAACTGGAAATTATGAATTAGTAGCAAATGAGATATTAAATGAGCGTAAAAAACTTGATTTATCTCCATATATAAATGCTGTCTACTTAAAGGCCGAAGATGCCAATCAAGCTAGACTAAGGAAATTTTTAGTTGAAGCAAAAAAATATCTCTCTAAAGAACATCTTGAGGTGTATGGACCGTTTGAGGCGCCAATTACTAAAGTTGGGTACAAACATAGAATGTTTTGCATTATTCAGAGTTCTAAAAAAGAAATTATGCTTAAAACGATTGATGAGTTTGTTTCTCATTCAGATAAACAAAAAAAAGAAATTTCAAATTGGGTTGTTGATATTGACCCTATCAATGCATCCTAAAAATTCTGTGCATTCGGTTTTAATTTCTAGGAATCTCTCTTGCCTGTCTATGCTAAGGAATAGAAGTATTTCATTTCCTATATTAAATTGTGATATTTTATTTGGCCATTCTATAAATAATGTTGCTTTTTTATTTTCACTTATCTCAAGTCCAAGCATTTCAAAATCATTTTCATCATCAATCCTATAAAGATCAGCATGAAGCACAGACTGATTATTTATCTCATATTCTTCCAGAATGCTAAAAGTAGGACTTTTAACAGGGCCACTCCAACCCATATGTCGTAATACTTTACGTACTAGTGTAGTTTTACCTACACCTAAGTTTCCTTCTAAATAAATAATTTTTAACTCATCAGAAGCTTGGATATAATCAGCGATTATTTTTGCAAAAAAATCTGTTTGTTCTAATTTTGTAATATTTACTTTCACTAAAAGAAACTTGGAGATAAATTAACAAATTCTTTGCCTACAATATCTCTCTGTAGACAATCCCTAACTTTTTCATAATCAATTTGATTTTCCACAAAATCTACATCATCTACATTGAGTACAAGCAATGGAGATTCTGAGTAATTAAAAAAGAATTCAGAGTATTTTTCACATATTCTTTCTAAATACTCTAAAGATATCTGCTCTTCATAAGCTCGTCCGCGTTTTTTGACTCTTTCGTAAACTCTTCGTGGCGAAGCTTGAAGATAAATTAAAAGATCAGGCTTAGGATGAGAATCATAGAATTTTGATTTAACTTCTCTAAAAATTTTCAATTCATCAGCATTCAAGTTTAATTCTGCAAATAGGTCCTCTTTTTGAAAAATAAAATCTGAAACAATCCTTCTTTCAAGCAGATCATTTGAAAAATATTTATTTATTTGCTGCGATCTCTGCATGACAAAGTGAATCTGTGTTGCAAATGCATATTTCTGACTATTTTCATAAAAAGATTGTAGGAATGGATTATCATCAGGGTCTTCAAGACAAAGATCATGTCTAAATTCTGATGCAACCCTTCTTGCCAAAGATGTTTTTCCAACACCTATTGGACCTTCTATTGCTATATACTTAGGCGTATTGTCGCTTTTCATTTAAACCCTTTTTATGTTCATTTAAAAGTTTCATCTTTTTATCATAGTTTGCAGCTTTGAACTCTGTCCACCAGTTAATGGGCTTATCTAGATTTCTTTCTATAGAGTTTCTTAGTAAAAGAAAGTCATATGACGCTCGAAATCTAACATTATTTGTAAAATTGATAGATTTTTTACCAACTTTATTGAATCTAATCTGATTCATCCAGACATCTCTTATAAAGCTACTATATCTTCTTGGAACAGCAGTAATATTTTGTTGTTTCTGCATTACTGCTGCCATAGTTTGATAGAAACTCTTGTAATTTATACGATTAGATATACCAGATTTGAGATAAACTTTTGGCCACAATAATATTGCAAATAAGAAACCAACATTTAATTTTTTATTTTCTTTTAATCTTTGATCCGTTTCTATAAAAGCATTTTCATAAAAATCATTAAAATCTTCTTCACTATTTTCTAGATGAGGAAAAAGTAGATCAAACAAGCCATATTCTTGTAAAAGTTGATAGGTTTTTAATGCATGGCCCGTTAAAAACATTTTGATTATCTCTTCATATATTCTTGCTGAAGACATATCCAGTAATTGACTTTTATAATTTGTAATTGCCTTTTTTATAGTTGGCTCTATTTCAAAATTAAGTTTTGCAGCAAACCTGAGCACTCTTAAAATTCTGACTGGGTCTTCAATTATCCTTTGTTCGGCATCTCCAATAAATCTTATTTTTTTACTCTCTAAATCTTTTACACCACCGGTATAATCAACTATTTCATTTGACAAAGGGTCATAATATATAGAGTTAATTGTTAGATCTCTTCTTGATGCATCTTCTTCTTGTGTTCCCCATTTGTTGTCTCGAATTATTCTGCCCTTATCATTTATTTGAATTGAATCTGACTGTGGGTCTTGACCAGATCTAAATGTAGTAACTTCAATAATCTCATTTGGAAATGTTACATGTACAAGCTTAAATCGACGTCCAATTATTCTTGAATTCTTAAATAACTTTCGAATTTCTCTTGGCTCGCAATCAGTTACAATATCAAAATCTTTTGGTTCTAAACCTTTGATTAAGTCTCTTATTCCTCCGCCTACAATGTATGCTTTGAACTTTTTACTTTGAAGTCTAGAAATTATAGACAGAGCATTCTGCGATAAAGCATTTGCTTTGAATCTAAATTCTTTGGCATCAAAAATTTCTGGTTTCACAAAGATTTTTTGTAGTTATCTAAAAGACGTTTATAGCCATCTTTGGTTAATCTTGGACTTTTTTCTTGTACGATTATTGATGATGCATAATTACCAAATTTACAGGCCTCTAAGAAGCTCTCACTTTCATTAACTTTATGTAAGGCTGCTCCTGCAAATATATCACCAGCACCATTTGAATCTAATGCTTCTACTTTATATGCATCCAGCTTACTAAATTGATTATTTTCAAAAACAATTGATTTTTCTGAGCCATTTGTCACAACATAATTTCTAGCAACCTTGTTTAATTCTTCAGTAAAGTTTTGCCCTACTAAAGCAATAGCCTCCTCTTGATTGCAAAAAAGATAGTCAATATTTCTAATATTAATAACTTCTTCAAATCTTTCTCTGAAGGCATTAACAACACCAGGATCAGACAGACTCAAAGCAAATTTTATTTCTGGTGAACAGCCTTTTAAGATATTAAGAAATGCAAAATAGTTTTCATCTGAGGTAAATTGATAACCTTCAGAAAAAATTATTTTTGCATTATTTGCATGAGATATAAATGCTGAATTATTAACTAACCTTTCAGAAGCGCCAAGGTATGTGCCCATAGTTCTCTCACTATTAGGCGTAATAAAAACTAAACATCTTCCTGTCTTAATGCTTTCATGACGAAAATTATTGAGCGGCTCTATTTCGTTATCTTTTAAATTGTCTTCATAAAGTGAACCTCTATCATCATTACCTAACTGACAAATTAATCCACAAACAGAGCCAAGATTGGATGCTGCAGCTAGACTATTGGTGGTAGATCCTCCACACATTACTTCCGGCGATTGGTTGCCGGGGATAGAAGCAATAATTTGTTCTTGCTCCTCAAAAGAAAATGGTTTGAAAGAGTTAAAATTAAGCCCAGTAGAATCTACAAATTCTCTACTGACATAAAATGTTTCATCAACAAGAGCATTACCAACACCCAGAATATCAAACTTCATTATTTGTCTTACCTAAAACCTCTATTGCAGTTTTAGCTGCTTTTACTAGTTTATCCTCATTATGCTCTGTTGAAATAAAACAACTTTCGTAGGCCGAAGGTGGGAGATAAATATTTTCTTTTAACATGCCACGAAAAAACTTTTTAAAAAGCTCTATATCTGAATTTTCCACATCATGAAAATTTTTAGGAAGTCTTTTACTAAAGAAAAAACCAAACATGCCACCTCTTACATTGAATGAAAATGGGATACCACGAAAATCACAATGATCCTTTATTATTTGCAAAAACACTCGAGCATTTTTTTCAAGTTTGTCATATATTTTTTTGTCTTTTAGTTGTGTAAGTAGAGCTGTACCTGCACTCACTGCTATAGGGTTGCCAGATAAAGTGCCTGCCTGATAAATAGGCCCATCAGGAGCAATATTATCCATAATTTCTTTTTTACCGCCGTAGACTCCAACTGGCAAGCCTCCTCCAACAATTTTACCCAAAGCAGTTAAATCAGGCTTTATATCAAATAATTCTTGAGCTCCGCCTCTTGCAACACGGAAGCCTGTCATTACTTCATCAAAAATTAATATTGAATTATTTTTTGTGCAGATTTGTCTTAATTCTTTGAGAAAAGACTTAGTAGGTTCAATAAATCCCATATTTCCAGCTATAGGTTCCACAATGACGGCAGCAATATCCTGCGCATGCTTCTTAAAAGCTTCTTTCAATGCATTTTTGTCGTTAAATGGAATAGTTATAGTAAGTTTTGACAGTTCTTCTGGAATTCCTGGAGAATCTGGCACTCCAAGTGTTGCTAAACCAGAACCAGCTTTAACTAAAAGAGAGTCAACATGGCCATGATAACAACCAATAAACTTTATAATGATATTCCTCTTCGTTGTTCCTCTCGCTAATCTTATGCAACTCATCGTTGCTTCAGTACCCGAATTGACCATTCTGAGTTTTTCAATACTCGGAATATATGATTTTATGAGTTGTGCAATTTCTAATTCATTCTTTGTTGGAGCTCCAAAGCTTATACCCTTACTAGATTGTTTTTTGATAGCGTCAGTAATTTTTTTGTTGGAATGTCCTAGAATCATTGGTCCCCAAGAACCAACAAAATCCAGGTATTTATTACCATCTTCATCATACAAGTAGCACCCTCTAGATTTTCTAAAGAAGATCGGCGAACCTCCTACACTTTTAAATGCTCTTACAGGAGAATTTACTCCGCCAGCTATATGATTCTTAGATTTCTCAAAAAGTTTTTCAGAGTTTTTAGTTTTCATTCCAGATCTCTATAAGTTTTTGGCAGTTTGCTGTAATTTTTTTGGGATCATTATAGATGCCATTACAAATAGCTGCCATATCAAATTCACTTTGTTTTACTAATCTTAGGTTTATTTCACTTATACCACCAATCGCGACATTTATCCTATCAGGATTCATTCTTGATGAAACATCTGCAATATCAATAGGTCCAGCAATATTTTTCTTTGTTTTTGATTGGAATAAAGGGCCAAATGAATAATATGAAAATAATTGTGAACCCCAGTCTCTTGCCTGAATGTCTGGGTCATTTTTACAGCTTAATCCAGTAAAACTGATATTTTTATAACCTTTTAAAAAACTCGTATTTTTAACATCTTGACCTATATGCAGGCCACATCCGATTAATTCAGCAATTCTGTGATCATTATTTATTACTAGAGTCGCCTTTTTTTTATGACATATCGATTGAATCTCTTTTGCCGTCTCATACCTTTCCTCAAAATTAATTTCATCTTCGAACCGATATTGAATTAATTTTATTTCTGCTTCCAATGTCTTTTCAACAGCATCAAGCAGTTCATTCTTAAAAATATATGTTGGTGTAATAGCATAAATTGGCGATTCGAGGCTGTAGCAGATACCATTTTTGAACATATTTTTACTTTGACGAACTAACTAATCTTCCTTGTAAATTCATCTACATCATTCCAATTTGTAAATTCATAGGTCTTTTTAAGATCAGTTGGCCCTTTTGTAATCCACATTATTAATCTAATCATATGTTTATCTATAAAGTTATATTTTGGGTAATCTATTTTTCCACCAAACACCGCAATTTCATTAGGCTTCCAATCTGCACGCTTTAAAAACTTCTCTATATATGGATTAGTCTCTGGCTTGTTCTTTTCAGGTTTTCTCGCAACTGCATTAACGCTAAAAAAAGCATTTTCTTTAGCTTCGATTATATCCTTATGATTTTTTATAAAGTTATAAAGCTCTTTGCTATGATCTCCATATCTTATACTTGCTCCGATTAATATTTTTTCAGCACCTTCTAGGTCTGATTGGTTTATGTTTTTTAGATCTAGCAATCTAGGGTAGTGGGCATCTTCTAGTTTTTTAAAAATATGTTCACAAATATTAATGGTATGGCCATCAATACTTGAGTAAATTATTAGAATATTTTTTGCCATTTATTAAAGAATTATAAGACATTAAGTATTTTTGTTAGAATTATGTCCATATATATAATTAATGGAACTAAAAAC
>MDTB01050156.1_pt1 | contig 11250 bp, 6 predicted proteins | sample 811161 | NCBI WGS metagenome assembly MDTB01 (sample SAMN05326650, study PRJNA326480) | marine metagenome | isolation source: seawater | place: Mediterranean Sea | collected 2009
ATTTTAATTGGTATGCTAATTTTGGTTACTGGTCTAATTATAATTTCATATCGAAATAAGAAAAGACATTCTGAACAGATCGCAATCATTAATGAGCAAGAAAATCAATTAACTCAGGTGCAATTAAAAAATAAAGAGGCTGAATTAGTAAATCTTTCTACTTTTGCTCTTTCTAAAAAAGATCTATTAATAAATATTATCAAAGACCTGGATTACCACATAACGTTGATAAATAACGAAGAAGATAAAAAATCTTTAAAACCATTACGAAAAAAGGTGCAAAATTTTGTTGATGATGGAGTCGATTGGGAAGATTATAAAATTCAGTTTACCAATGTATATCCTAATTTTGTTGATTCTATTGTTTCCTACAATTCAGAGATTACAAATAGTGATATCAAATTATGTTGTTATTTAAAAATGAATATGAATACGAAAGATATAGCACAATTGTTTGGATTAACGGTAAGAGCTATAGAAAATAAGAGATATCGTTTAAGAAAAAAACTATCATTAGAAAAAGAAACTAGTCTCATGACTTTTATCAATGGCTTGAATTAGTCCCCAATATCAATTGAGTAGTTTTGGCGTAGTATATATGTAATATTGGAGTAGGGTACTTTAGACTTATTTACTATTAAGTTCACTCAACTAAAATGAGTTTCGAATTTAATATGAAAGTAAAATGTTTATACTTATCGGTTCTATACCTGTTTATTTCATCATGTGAGGATGTGGAAATTGCTTATCCAGGTAATAACCAATCTACCAAAGCTGTTGCACCAAGCGGTACAGCTGATTGGTTGATAGATTACTCTTCAAATAATATAGGTCAACTACCTGAAAATTCAGTGGCAGGACTACCTATTGCAACACTAAACGCAGAAGATGAAAACCCTGATGATGAGTTTACCTATTTACTTGGTACTCAAATAATCGATAATACATCGGGTAATTATTTTAGAATTGAAACAGAGCAAAACGGGCTAAGTAAACTTGTTTTGAATAATGGTAGTATTGACTATGAATCGCTTAGTGGTTCTAAAGAAATTACTTTGACAATATCAGTTGAAGATGATAGCCCTACAAAATTAAGCAGTAATTTCACTTTAAAAGTTGAAATTATAAATGTAAATGAATCTCCTTATTATTTGAATTTAAATTCAATCACGCCATACGCTGATGAATATGTTGAGTTTTCTTCTGGAAATTTAATTTGGGATGATATAGATGAAGGTGATAATCCAACTTTAAATACACAAGGTCCTGGCTGGTTAAATATAAGTAATGAAGGTTTGTTTAGTGGGTCACCCTCATCTTCGGATGTGGGTGTTAACTCATTTGTTTTGACCATCTCTGATGACGATAGTCCACCGATTTCTGTAAGTGAGGAAGTAAATATTGAAGTAAGAGAGAATGTCGCACCCATATTTATAAATGCCCCCTCATCGCTATCAATTAAGGTGGGTTGTTGGGATGCAAATGAAAGCATTCTAGACTTGAATTGGAGCGATCCAAACAATTCGGCGCCATATTTTGCGGGAAATGATTTGATCACATTTAGTTTTGATGAAAATATATCCTGGTTAAATATTTCGGATGATGGAAATATATTTTGCGTTGATGCTCCTCAAAATACGGATGCAGCTGTCTCTGAAATTGAAATTACTATTGAAGATAACAGACCGAACAATTCAAAAAGTTTAACAGAAACATTTGATGTTACCGTAATAGCAAATGACGCGCCAAGTTATACAAATCTTAATAGTTTTGCTGATGAGATAGATTCTGATTCCGTATATGTATTCCCATTACAGTGGTCAGATCCAAACGATGATCAACTCACATTTAATTTAATTTTTGCTATTGGGGATAATCAATTTGAATGGACTCAATTACAATCATGGGTTGATCTATCATCTTCTGGAGTTGTTACGATAAGTCCAACCTCAAGTAATGTAGGTGACTACACCCTAAGTTTTATTGTTTCAGATGATTGCTATCAAGTCATTGAAGAAAAATCTTTCACAGTTAGATAAATAAATTAAATAAAAAAGGAATTAACATGAAATTTAGATCAGATATAAATGCAATGACGGCTCTTGTTTATGGTGGAGCGGCTTTTTTGCTTGTGATTGTTGGTTTTAGATCCATTCTAGCAACTTTAGGAGACCATGTCGGAGTCATGACTTATTTGTCAATAGCTGCGCTTGGTCTTGAGTTTGTGCTTCTGATTTTGTACGCAAAAGCAATTTATAATTTAGGCCCTGATTCTGGTGAGAGTAAGGTTAATTCAGAGGTTAGTGTTTCGGAAATGGATAGTAAAGAAATTTCAGAGCTAACGAAGGCAGTAATTAAAGTTGCTGAAATGGGCGAAGGGCTTGCAAATCTTTCCAATGGAAAAGTTCGCGAGGAAGTGAAAAAAGAGGTTAATGATATCCTTTCAAAAGCAATAAAGAAATAGGTCTATAAAATGAAAAAAGTAGAAGTCTATTTTTTAATCAATCTTGGTGCTATTCTCAGCTTGTTTGCCATTGAAGGTGAACTTTCTATTTATATGCAGAGACAAGATGATATATTAAAGAACGTTGCTCAAGATAAGCTTCAAACACTTGTTGAGATAAGCAATGTTGAATCAAACTATGATGATTCTGATTATTACAGGTTATTCTTCGATGTTGAAGGACAGTACGAGCAAGGTTCTATTGAGTTTAACCCGAGCTTTACTACATCTATTGTGGAAGTTGAAGGTGATTCAATAAAAGTTGATGATTCATATGTGTGGGAATTAGATTCTGTTAATGTTGAACCGTACCTTGAGGATGGTAGCAAAAATAGATACGTAGCTAAAGTTAAACTTTCATCGATTGAAGAAAATTATTTAAATCAACCTTTTGATGTAAATCTGGGGGTGAATTTCATTCCAGATATCGATACAGTCACTTATGCGAAATGGACAAAAGCATTTGGAGATTATACGGTTACGGATAAATTGTTAAAAATTATTAAAGATGAAGTGTCTTCTAAGGGGAGCTTTGAGATAGATAGGGAGTTTGACACTCCAGTAACTTTGATCTATATGGATGGCCAACAAGCAGAATTTTTTGTGTTATTCGATAAAGAAAAATATACTGTATTAAGAGGTTTGGATTGGGAAATCCCGTTCAGTATTGGTGGTGTAAACTCTGAAGCAGATTTCGATATAGAGATATCAAGTGGTAAAGATTTAGTAAAAGAGTCTCAGCCTGGTTTGCCAAGATCATTTATTAAAGGTAAAGGCATGAGTGATGGAACTGTCGAAATTGTTGGACTGAGGAAAAGAGATAAAAAATCTAGTATTACTAAGGCTAAAATAGTAGTGGTAGACCCACAATATAGTTCTCCAACTGAAGACAAAGAAATTTACATCGGAGAACAGTATGTTTTTGATAGTAGAGTTAAGGATGTAGATAGAGATAGAATTTCTGTAAAGATTTCTGGATCTGCGGTGAACACAAAAACTTTCAACTCTTACGAAGCAAAATTAAAACCTAAAAGTCGAGGTAAGGTCAAATTCCAAACTTTTGTTGATGGGAAAGCTGTAAAAGGATTATTTCGTGAAGTTTCTGTGAAGAAAATTCCGCCACCTAAGCTTGAGTTTAAGCGTTTGGGGAAAGGATCAAATAATATGATGGTTACAGTTACAACATATGGAAATAAAAATGGTAAAAAAGCAGTAGTCCCTCTTTCAGGTATTTACGGAAAACTAGAGGAAGAGCAAGCTGAAAAACGGGTTGGAAATAGAAGAGTTGTTAAATATAGCTTTGAAATGGACGAGCCACAATTTGGAACAACCACTGAGATAAGAATTAAAGTTGTGGATAAATACAAAGCAGAGACTGTCTCAGATAACGAATTTGAATATTATGATTAAAAAACACCATATTTCTGCCCTTATATATTTAGGATCTACAATATTATTTGGTCAAAAATCAATCTACTGGGAAGTTGCAGATCCTGTTGTGAACAGCGAGTTCATCGAGTCTTATATTAATAGATTGATTGAGGTTGATAAATTTGAGCAAAATACAATACAAGCTTCTCACTCGATCATTGTCCAAATGGATATTGAAAATGATAAAATTAGTTTAGAAAAACTCAAAGCGAAAAATTATCAGATGGGAGAATATCAATCATTTGATATGAAAGAGATTGAGAAGATGGATCCTGTTCAGATCAATACGTTAATGTCGCGAGAATATAAATGGAAGGATGTTAGTCGTAGAGATTTGTCTGAATTAGAAGCTTTTAGTACTGTGGATAATGTATTCCAAGAGCGTAGTTTTAAGGATGCTAGGGATGCATTTTGGTGGTCAAATTCTCAGATAAGTGTAAGTACAGCTCAAAGGGTCTATATTAGGCAGAAAAGTAATAGTCTTGCGTTTCGTTATGAGAAAGGATTTCCTGATCTTGGATTATCAAGGGAGTTATCCGAAAATTTAATTTTGGGCATATCAAATGATATAGTTAGTTCTTATTTAATCATTCCAGGATCAACAAATTCTACAGCTATGGGTGTTGGACATCCGTTAGAAGGGAATCTTGGCTTTGGATTTAAATTTGACACCCATACTCTTGGGGGTCAGGTTAATTATATGGATGCCGACGGTCAAGATTATGACTACGCAAAAGTTTTTAGTAGAAAACATCTAGTTATCCCGTCAAGTAGTGGTCTACTATACTGGAGTAATACGTTTCAAATAAATAGAAATGTTGATTCTAAGTATGGGAACAAAGTTAAAGATCAAAAAAAAGAAAAAGTAAAAGCAGAGAAAGAAATCTCAAAATCTAGAGAGTGGAATGTTGGGAAAGATAAATTTATTGGTCTTTTTCAAGGTCTCGAAGAAATATCCGTTACATTTGTGGTAAATAGAAATGACAAAGCTCATAAATTAGCTGAGAAAGGTAAAGAGTGGACTACAAAATCAGGGAGTGTTGTAAAAGCAATGTTGACAGATAGAAATTCTAAAGAGATTACACTTCTGAGAGCTAAGGATAATTTTAAGATAGTATTGAAAATGAAAGATTTGTCTGATGAGGATAAATCTTTTGTTGAAAGTTTAAAGTGGGATGGTAAGAAAACGAAAACCTATTCTATTGATCAATTAGATCCTTCTGATCAGCAACTTATTAGAGCAGCCACTGGGACCGTGAAAGCAAGAAGTGGTAAGGGGCGTGAGTTGAAAGTCAGTGAACCATTTGCTTCAATGCGATTAAAAGCAGGTCTTGCATTTACTCAATTTGTTCATGCTGAAGTTTCAGAAGATAATTCAGTGTCGGTATATGATCGTACATCTGGTTCTAATTCATTAGGGTTTTATGCAAAAGTTGAGGGAGTAACAGATAGTAAAAGCTCCAAAGCGTATATTCAAATTAATGTAGCAGGTAATGGATTTAAGGCCTATGGATTGGGTTTAGAACATAATATATGGAAAATGGTTAATCTAGGAGTAGATTTAACTCTCTATCCAGATAATAGCTTTATCGAATTTAAAAATGATCGAAATAATCCAGATGATAAATGGAAATGGTATCCAGGAAGTCGCCCAAATGAAAGTGGTAAAGGCGGAGGAACTCTTTTCTTTTCTCCCTATATCACTGTGAACTTTTAAAAACGGAACAAATATGACCATGGTATTTAAATATTTAACAATTTTAGCTTTTACTTCAGCACTTATTTTTAGTCAAAATGAATTGAAACTAAAGAAAGACAAAGTGCAGGTTACTGAGGATGAAAGTATAAAAATAGATGTATTAAAAAATGATGGAATTAAAGACAAAAGCAACCTTGAAATAAGGATTGAAAAACAAGCTCAAAAAGGAGTTGCCGTACTATCTGGAAATATGATCGAGTATACTCCAAATGGTAATGAAAGTGGATCGGACAGTTTTACATACTCAGTAGATATTGGTACTGGAGTTGGTATAGCTGAGGTCTCTATTAAAATTAAATCAGTAAACGATGAGCCTGTGGGTTTGAGTCTTTCTAAAAATACAATTAAAGAAAATAAACCGGAAGGAACATTTATAGGTAAACTAATTGTTGACGATCCAGATATAAATGATACTTTCAATTTTGGATTATCAAGGGATAGTAAAGAAGATTTTCGACTTGATGGTAAAAAATTACTCTCAAAAAAATCATTTGATTTTGAGAAACAAAGTAAATATAATTTATCAATACAAGTATCAGACGCAGCAGGTGAATCAAATGTATTCGATATAGTTGTGAATATTGAAAATGAAAACGAGGCTCCCAAGCTAATTGGAGATAAAGATTTGAATGTCAATCATTCAGAAGATGCGGGAAAAATTGTTGTGAGGGTACAAGTGCAAGACCCCGATTCTGACCAATCCGGGCTAAAATATAAGCTTACCAAGAGTTTAGATAAGGAGCATTTTAAAATAACTCGCAGTGGCGATATCTCGTTTTTAAAAGAACCAGATTTTGAAAACCCAAGAGATAAGAATCAAAATAATACATATAATATCTCATACAAAGTAACAGATAGTAAAGACCCCTCCCTTGCTATCGAAGGAGAGGTTACTATTAATGTTGTTGATGCTGAAGAAACTGAAGTTAAAGCTCTGGATAAAAGAAAGTTTATTGCTTGGTCTGTGGATCATCAGCCATACCATATTTTGATGGAAGAAGCTGTAGAAGACTACTTAAAATTAAAATATTCTGATGACTCTATTGATGAGGCGGTTGATGATGGGTATGGTGTTAGTATTCAAGAAATGAAACCAACAGATCAAATTATTATAGTGCAGCAAAAGGGTAATGATAATGAAATATATGAAATTTGGTATGGGAATGGATTAGACTACACTATAATCGATAGAGAAAAAGTTGATTGGGTTTTCAGCCAAGATATCCAGTTAGTTCTGGTTGCAAAAGATCAATATCTCAATAGTGATTCAGAAACAGTATTTCATAAAAGTGAAAGTGACAGGCTAATGGCTAGTTATGGAAACGAATTCTCTGTTTGGCACTCTAATAATTTCAAAATGTCACTGGCTTCATTTTCTATGAGATCAAATTTATTGCAATATGCATCTAATATGCGTGTAGGAAATAAATTAATAGGAATACCAGGTGAACTTGGCGCAGGGGCGGAGTTTGGTATTGCTACACAACGATCAGAATTTGGTTTCCGGTTACCAATTTCATTTGATTTTGCAACATCCAAATCTGATGGTGTAGATTTACCAGAAACCGATAATTTAGGATTGTACGCACGTGGGAATATTGAAAATTTATTTTCAACTAATACTGATTTTCATGGCTTGATCGGTTTTTCTTTTTATTCACCCAGTATTGGTAATGCTTTAAGCTCTCCTAAAGATTTAGCTACGGATAGCACGAAATGGAGGGCTCTAAAAGACTCTACTGAAAATATTAATATTCTAGACAGTTATGCTTTATTTGGTGCGACTGTTCAAGTTCCAGTGAAGGTATCTTTTATCGGTCGCTTAACTGCTACTCCTGGTATTCATTATATAAAGATAGCCCATCGTTTAAAAGATAAGCGCCATTTAGCAACTGATGATTTGTATGAAAGGCTCTATTACAATCAAATGATTGAGGAAAATGATAGCACGTTAACTTTTAATTCAGAAAAATTAAATGATGAAAATGAATCCTTCACTTCTCTTTCATCTTTTTATTTGCGTTTTGATCTTTTAGGAAAAATTGGTGAAAAACCGAATTTGATAGAAAGAATATCCTTCTTAGACTTTATAAAAATTTCAAATGTTCCTTTTTATGAGGTCTCGTTACAATTTATCCCAGGATTCAATACTATAAGTACGTTTAATATTAATTTTTCAGACCAATTGGGTGTTTCACTTACACGTCTAAATTCAGATAATGCATTGAAAGGAAATTGGATGCCAAAATCAAAACTTTGGTTTGGAATTAATTATCGTGCTAATTTTTGATAGATAGAGTCTTTACTTAATGACCAAAGTAAAGAGCCTTTTTTGATAAAATTAAATTTTGGACAAAAAACTATATGTTTTTTAGAATTTTTTACGTAATCCTTTTCCTGTTATCCCTCCTCAATGCACAGACATCTATTTTAGACTCTGAAAAGATAGGGTTTAAAAAACCAAAAAAACTTATTGAGGCAATCCTTGGTAATGATATTGATGCACTGGGATCGTCTGCAATTATTCTAGATGCTTCAAAATCAAGGCCTAACAATGGATCTTTAACATTCGAATGGTCTTTTCCTGAAAACTTTATTTTTGAAGAAGATTATGAATATGATAATTCTCAAACAGTTACAACTTATTCATCTCCAGAATTAAAAGAGGTCCCTCTTGAAAATAAAACTAGTATAAAAACGCTGGTTACCAGGAATCAATATTTAGAATTAGATCTTCCAAATTATACAACAGCTAAAACCTTTTCAATTATTCTCAAAATTCAGAATCATGTTGGTATGAAAGACTTTGATACTTTATCTGTTAATTTATTACCACCGATTAATACTAACTTGCAAGAGATTGGTATTGGAGATGAATACTTGTCTATTCAGGATAGTTCTGAGGCCATTGGAGTGGAGTTATCAGAAACAGTTATAAATGAGTCTTTGTTATCTATACAGCCAATCAATAAAAGTTCTTTTAAGCCAAGAGAAGTTGAATTGATTAACTCTCTTATTTATAATGAGATTAAAAATAAAGGGTTTGATAATGTTTTAAACCCAAATCGATACATTTCTGAAGAAATAAAATTAAACAGACTTTATGAAAGATTTAAAATCGTTCAAGATACTGTAATTACTGAAAACAATTCTAGTTTACCAGCGGAATTATCTTTTATACAAAAAATTCAAAATCTTTTTATTAAAAATAGAATTAATGATTCTCTAAACACTGTAACAACACAAGATTCATTGAAAATTTTAGCGGAGGAAGAAGAGGACTTGGATTCTAAAATCACATTAGCTAAAAAACCTGATGATGGTTTTAAAGCAGATTCATTGAATCTTGACTCAACTGTAATAGCAGACTCAATCAGTACAGAAAATATTTCTAGTCCAAGTTTTTTCAAAACCTTTTTTCAAAAATTTTCTAAAAAACAGGAAAAGAATATTGCTTTAGAAGACAGCGCACCTTTTTTTATTGATGACTCTTCTCTTGTCCAAAACATTACAAATAATGAGACTATTGGAGCGGATCTATCAGAAACATATAATAAAACCGTTGAGAACGACTCGTCACTTCTTTCAATTGTTACTTATGATACTACTATTACTGTAGATACGATGATGTACAATGTAGTCGTAGATACAACACTTTTCTATAATTTTTTCTGTAATTCAGACTCTTGTGCAGCAGAAAATGCAATTTTAGAAGGAGCAGGTAAAGTTCTAACTTGGGGTCTAAATGATGATTCTGAATTAGAGATCCGCTATTTCTCAGTAGTTGATATTTTCAACGAGGATTTATATTTTGATTGGGTTTTGAGCAATGTTCAATTAAATCCTAACTCAAAAGAAAAAGTAATTTATCCAACTGCTTTAGCAACTAGCCCCAGTGGTAGCCTCTTTGTTGGAGAAGCAAATTCAAATAATATACTAGAAATAACGAAAGATCAGAATGCTCAAGTAGTTGTAGAAGGAAATATTTTGAATCAAGAACTTTCAAAACCATCGGGAATGGAAATAGGTTCAAATCAAGAAATATATTTTTCTGATAAATATAATAACAGAATTTTAATTAATTCTGGAGAAAGCTTCAGAACTCTTGTAAACAGTAAGAGTAAATATAATAATCAAGATAATTCTTCCCCAATAAATCCGACCTCAGTACGTATAGGACCAAATGGAGCGGTTTATGTATTGTTTGATAAAGATGGATCGGTGTATAAAATTGCTAAAAGGGAAATTAGTACTGTTCTTAACCCAAATATATTAGATGGAATTGATGATTTCGCTATTAATTCTAAAGGCGAAATTTTTATTTTAAGTACTGAAATGAAAAAAATCTATAAAATTATCAATGAAAATGAAATAGTTACTATTGCGGGTTTAGATCGTCCTGATAAAAGTAAAAAAATATATATGAAAGGGAATAACTCTACTTCTGCACGCTTTGCAAGAAATTTCTTGGAACCTGCTCTTGTGGATGATTTTCCTGCAGAAAAAATTCCGTTTGGACATCCAGTTAGTATTGATATTGACCTGAACGATAATATTTATATTGCAGATGATCAATATGGCACCATTCGGAAAATTGATGCGGAGGGAATCATTAAAACATTTTATGGGCCTGTTGATGATTTAAAAGGTATTTCTCAAATCAGAATAACGAATGAGGAAAATTTTCAAATATATATTTCAAAACCATTCTCACATGAAATAAAAAGAATTCACCTGAGTGAGATCTCTCCGTGGGTTAAAAAATCAATTATTGATCACCCTAAGTATATCATCCAAGAAAAGGGAGTTTACGGGCTTGAGGATCAATTAAATATCTCTCTCTCACTGACATTACATGAAATCTTACCAACAGTTAAAATAACATTTTTGGAGCGAATTAGTAATCAAAACGAAAAGGTTACTAAATTTATGGGAAAGAATCCACTTTTTTGTGGTCTTTTATTACTACTTGTGAATCAAGGTGTCGCGGCTAGTCTTGAAGATCCACCTAAATTACCTCCAAATTTTCCATTTTAATTAAATTTTTTAATTCATTTAGTATGAAACACTTCTTAAGGAGTTCATTATGAATAAGCTCTTATTAATATTTGTTTTATTTACCTATGTCCTTAATGGGCAAAAATATAATACAAATAATCAAAGTTTATTTAATTCAAAAAATAAAATAAATAAAATTGAAACCACAACCGTCACAGTTCCAAGGTTGCTATCCTATCAGGGCCTTTTAACAAAAACAGATGGAAAAGCAATTAAGGATGGTAGTATACAAGTAACGTTCAGATTATATACTTCCTTGGAGGATGGAGTTAATTTTTGGGAAGAGGTGCAAAATGTTCCCATTGAAGATGGAATTCTCACTGCTATTTTAGGAAAGATTATACCAATCGATAATGTTCCCGATGCATCTTTCTTAGAAGTAGAAATAAATGGGACAACACTTTCGCCACGTCAAGAAATGACTTCTTCTTTTTATTCTGTTATTTCTGATACTTCAAAATATTCCCAAGGTGGAAACTATTCAGCTCTTGATGATTTA
>MDTB01178186.1_pt1 | contig 11250 bp, 8 predicted proteins | sample 811161 | NCBI WGS metagenome assembly MDTB01 (sample SAMN05326650, study PRJNA326480) | marine metagenome | isolation source: seawater | place: Mediterranean Sea | collected 2009
AGGCTAACCGCAAATATAGAGTTCCCTCCCCATCCATATACGAATGCGTTTGCTTGAGAAATTTTGATTTTTCCATAAGTGAAAAACTCAAAAGAAGACAGAAATAAGGGATCCGTTAATTTAGCTGCAGCAATGTAAGCAAGTAAGGCAGCTGCCAAAAGCCACAAACCTGCAGAAGCTACAAAAAAAGAAACTACAAATCTCGAAGATTGATCAATTTGATTTTCTATGGTTTTTTTCACTTTTTGCTGTAGGTAGAAATTACTTTACTCATAACAGATTCCATAGATGAATTATTCTCTGAATGGAATTTTTCAATCTTGGTATTGTATGAAGAATTATCTTTTTTATGACTTTCAATTTTTTCCAAACGAGTTTTATCGATTTTGTAGTCGGAATCCAAAGGGTTGGCTGGCTCAGCTAAGTATTGGAATACGACAAAACCTGATAATAAAATCAACGCGATGAGAACACTAAAGAAAACATCACATCCATCTGCTTTATTTAATTCCTGATCACTCATGATGATGAAGAGAATCTAATATACGGGGATCGCGAATTGGAATTAACTCAGCAGATTGAGAAGTGAAACTCTTTAGCACGCTCCATGCACAGAGGCAGCCAATACCGACTAAACTAAACAATCCCCAAATCAAATGGGTCCCCAGAACCGGTCGGGCCTCGAAGCCAACATAAGCTCCGGGAGAAATCTCACGTCCCGGAATAATGTTCCAGTAAAGATCAAGTAAGTGGAAAACAAGAATCCATGAAACAATAAAAATTAGACGAGGTCCGTTAATTTTATTTTTATAAAATAACAAATAGAGAAAAGGGAAAAAGAAATGTCCAAAAATAAGCCCCATACTCACCCAAAACCAACCTGATATTTCACCCGTGTTTGGATTGATTTCTCGAATTACATACCAAAATGTTTCTTCTGGAATATTAGCGCTGTAAATAAGAAAATATTGGGAAAAACTAATGTATGCCCAAAAAACGGTAAAAGCCAGGGACAAACAGGCTAAATCATATTGGTGAGCTTGATTATATATACCTTCGAGTTGTTTACTTTTAGAAGAGAGGTAAAAACAAAGAATAATAGTAACAGCAAGGGCAGCACGGATTCCAGATGCAAAGTACCAAACACCGTACATTGTTGAGAACCATTGATATTCTAGACTCATGAAAAGATCAAATGCACCAAAGGTTAGGGCAAGTGCGGCGGCAGGGATACCTGCTGCAGAGATTTTCATGCCCATATGGGTCCACTTAGGATCACCGTCAGTATCTTGGGCAAAGGAAACTTTCCGAAGTAAATAACTTAGACCACAAAAAACTCCGAAATAGATAATAAGACGGATAGTGAAAAAACCAAGATTTAGGTAACCAGCTTTCTTTTGATGTAACACATCCTCTGATACTGTGGTTATAGAGAGTGCTTCAATAGTCTCGGCTTGTGGATTTATCCAAGTCCACAATATACCGGATTGATCTCCACCCAGCCAACCAATCAATAACAAAGGTAGTAAACAAAGACCAAGCCATGGGAATGCCGCAAGTCCGTGCTCCTGTTGACGGCGGACAATCGGCGTCCAGTGCGAATTGAATATTCTAAAGATCATGATTAACATCAGTAATCCAATGGCAATACTGAGCCAAAATGAAGAACCCCATAACCAGCCAAGAAATGGACTTTTATCTCCAGATGAGAGACCGTAGAATAGACCGATCAGTCCTACTCCTAGACCCACAACGGCTCCACCAAGCAATTTAGTTTGCAAATCGAAACTTGCTTGGGGCTGGTCTTCGGTTTGAGTACTCATCAATTTTAATTACTGAGTGAAACAGTTGCTTCACTGACATATGATTGGAGGGCTCGTAAATACAGCACGATTGCCCAGCGTTCCTTGGGTGAAAGTTTATCTTTCAAACCTAGCATAACTCCAGATGCTGACCCCATACTGATAGCATGATATAACTTTCCATCTGCCCATGGTTCGGCTGATTCCAGATAAGATGGTTTGGCAGAGTCTGAGAGGTTTGCTGGAGCAAGTCCAAAATTGTAAATAACTCCCAGACCGTTACCAAAGTCCCCATGGCAAACTGAACAATGGATGTCATATTTTTCCTTTCCTAGACGCATCAGTGAAATATCGATGGATAGATCATCGGGAATTTTATTGACCCACGATCCATCTTCATTTTTCCCTGTCCGATATGCCAGATCATGAAATTTGGGGATAGCAGAGAAAACATTTTCAAGCTCAAGGGCTGTACCACGGATAGATGTTCCTTGAACAGGCAAACGATCAGCTTTACTGTCAGAAAAGAATGAATTTTGTGTCTGAGCTTTAAATTTAGCCTGACGATCCATATCTGGAAATACTTCCAAAGGGGTGTTTTCAGTAAAGTCACCCCGAAAGCCCATAATTGAGACAACCATCACAATTAGGATAAAAAATATGGGTATAATATACTTCATAAAACTAATCAATTGGTTCCCTAATTACGGTAACGGACTTACCTCCTAATTCTCTGAGAAAGGATTCGGTCTTCTCATCGTCAAATTGAGGGTCTTCCACTTCAATAACGATCATAAATTTATCATCACCAGTTCTACCAAACCCCTTGTGTTCGAAAACAGGATGATTATGCCTTGGAAGCCGGTTGAGAAAAAACATGCCAAAGAGGGTACCAAAAGCGGCAAAAAGTATAGTGAGTTCGTAAAAAACCGGGAATGGGTAGATCGGACTAAAATATGGCTTGCCTCCTACAATTAGAGGATAGTCAAATGAATTCATGTACCATACAATAAGCATACCGGTGAAGAATCCAGTTACTCCACCTGCCAGTGTGAATACAGGAACTTTTGATCTGGAGTATCCCATCTGTCCGTCAAGACCATGTATGGGCATTGGGGTATAGCACTCCCAATTTGTATATCCCTTGTCTCGTACTTTTCCAGCAGCATCGAAGATGTCTTTCGCAGAATTAAAAGTGGCTGAAATGCCGTATTTGATATCCATAACCTTCTTCATTAAAGATCAATGTTTCCCCCCATGAGGGTCGGCTTGAGGCATAACGGATTTGACCTCGGCCATGGGCATTAAAGGCAGGAATCTAAGAAAAAGGAGGAATAAAACGGAGAAAAATCCGAAGGTTCCAAAAAAAGTAAAGATATCAACAACTGTGGGGGAATAATAGCCCCAGCTTGATGGCAGAAAATCTCGGGATAATGTTGTATTAGCTATAACAAATCGTTCGAACCACATACCAATGTTTACAAAAATGGAAATTATCCAGACAAGGGGAGTGTTTTCTCTAATTTTCTTAAACCAAAAGAGTTGTGGACTTATGACATTGCAAGAAACCATAATCCAATAAGCCCACCAGTAATTACCAAAGGCACGGTTTATAAATGCAAAACCTTCGTAAGAATTAGCGCCATACCACGCAATGAAGAACTCCATTGAATAGGCATATCCGACCATACTTCCAGTGGCTAAAGTAATTTTGCAAATGTTGTCGATGTGTCTTTGGGTGAGCAGATCATGAAGCCCATATATTGCCCTTAGCGGAAGAAGAAGAGTTAAGACCATTCCAAATCCAGAGAAAATTGCACCTGCGACGAAATAAGGAGGGAAAATTGTGGTATGCCACCCAGGCAGGTTAGCCACGGCAAAGTCAAAAGAAACGATTGTGTGGACTGAGAGAACGAGAGGTGTGGAGAGTCCAGCTAAGAGCAAGTAAGCCATTTCAAAATTTCGCCAATGATTGTTAGCATTTCTCCAGCCCATGGCCAAAATACCGTAAAAATATTTTCTCCAAGTCTCTTTAGCACGGTCGCGAATGACTGCGAGATCAGGAATCATCCCCATGTACCAAAAAAGTATCGATACGGTAGCATAAGTAGAAACAGCAAAAACATCCCATTCAAGAGGGCTCCTGAATTGAGGCCATATTGCATTTGCGTTGGGAATTGGGAACAGCCACCAGGCAAACCATACCCGACCTACATGAAATAGTGGAAAGATTCCCGCACAAAGAACTGCAAAAACCGTCATCGCCTCAGATGCTCGGTTAATTGATGTTCTCCATTTTTGTTTGAGCAGGCAAAGTACTGCGGAAATAAGTGTGCCTGCATGACCGATACCAATCCAAAAAACGAAATTTACAATCGCCCACCCCCAATTCACTGGATTATTATTTCCCCAAACACCAACACCAGTTGATACGAGGTAAACAAGTCCCAGACCAGTGAAACTTGCTATTCCTAAGGCAGTTATGAAGCACCACCACCACCACATAGGTGTTTTAGCTTCAACAATTCCACAAATTTTTTCAGTAACCCAGTGAAAAGACCTTTTGTTTTCTACCAAGGGAGGATCCTTCCAAGGTGCTGGATTAACCTTAGCTAAGATTGCTGGCTGTTCCTTTTCGCTGACTTTTGCCATGTTTGCTAGTGAGAATTTGCCCCTGCTTTAGTCGGGTACGCCTTGTCGCTATATTCCCGATAGGAGTGCGGTTTTTTAGAGTAGTCAGGCATTTTGGGATTAGGATTACGGACCTTTGCCAAAAAAGTTGTGCGAGGACGGGTGTTTAGGTATCCAAGGACCGAATAATCTCTTGGATTATTTTTTAGCTTACTGACTTCACTTTCTGGATCCGATAAATCCCCAAAAACAATCGAGTCTGAGGGACACACTTGTTGACAAGCAGTGCGGATTGTACCATCAGGTACTTTTAAGTCTTTTGTTTCAAGTTTGAAATCAGAACCATCTTTGCCGGTTTCTAGTTTGGCTTTTCTCTGGGCATTTACTTTAGTGAGAATTTTTGCTTCTTGTATACGTTGAACGCAATAGGTACATTTTTCCATCACTCCTCTCATGCGAACTGTGACATCCGGATTCTTGCCCATGTCAGGTAAAGGATCGTTTTTTTCTCCAAGTGGTCCCTCGTAAAGTTCATCTGTCTTTCTTTTGTTCCAGTCAAAGAAATTAAAACGGCGTACTTTATAGGGACAATTGTTTGCACAGTATCGCGTACCCACGCATCGGTTATAAGCCATTGCGTTAAGACCTTCCTCATCATGTACAGTAGCGTTGACTGGGCAAACAGATTCACAGGGAGCAGTTTCGCAGTGCATGCATGCAACCCCTTGGAAGGAAACTTGAACATCGGATGGTAATTCTGCTCCGTCTCTCTTTGTTGAACTAAAATAACGATCCAATCGAATCCAGTGCATTTCGCGACCACGCAGAACTTGATCCTTACCAACTACTGGAATGTTGTTTTCGCTTTGACATGCCACTACACAGGCACTGCAACCCGTGCATTGATTTAAATCGATAGACATTCCCCATTGGTGAAGTCCGAAAGTTTCTGAATGTTCGTAGGTGTGGTCGGGATGTTCATACGCAGAATTACCTCTTGGAGTAGCGGTTGCTTTTTCAGCCAACGGAGCGTCCTGGTCTTTACCCCACATGGGAGGTGAATGAGATTCTGATCCCATGTGATGTGCGAAATCCTCATGCTCGGAGTAATATTTCGCATTAGTTTCACGCACAATTGCCCGTCCCTCCATTGACCAATGTTCCTGCACATTAGCTAAAGTGTGAAACTCACCCGTAGGTTCTAAATTTGCACCGGTACTGAGTCTATCAGCATCCGCATGCATCAAAGAACATGTATTGAAACCAGTTCCTTTGCCAACTCGTCCGACTCTGCTTCTGCCTTGTCCAATGGTCGAAATTACCGTGAAATCAGCCAATCCTGGCTGAACATAAAGAGGTGCTTCAATCTGATGGTGATCAGCAACCTTCAGTTTTACAATGGGTGCTTTCTGCTTACCATCTTGAAATACCGCAACATCAGGTGCAATTTCACCATTTTTATTTAGCATTGTTGCCTTGGGGAGGAGACCTAATTTAGGGTATTTTTCCTCAAGTGTTTTTGCTAATACTGGACTGATTAATATAGCGTTGTCCCATGTGAGTTTGGTGATTGGATTTGGACACTCCATCATCCATCCATTATTAGAAAACTGTCCATCCCATGTGTGAAAGTCGGGTATGAGTAAAACTTCTAGTGAGTTATGGGATAAATCTACCTCATTAGGAGTTAAGTTGAGAATGGCATTCTTTGAGTTGGGTAAATTTGAAAGTTTATTGGGAATAACTCCAGTTAGTCCCAATTTAAGGAAATTTTCAAAGGTATCAGAAATTCCTTTCAAACCTTCATAGAAACTTTTCACAATATCATGAGACTTTTTAGACTCATTCTCTAGACTTGAGAGGATTTCGATGTCAGAAACAGTATCAAAAAGGGGAGCAAGTAATGGTTGAGTTGGAAGGAGGGCATCTTCAGACCATGTGGTCCCAATGTCCCAACATTCAAGGAAATGAGACTGACCCAAGTGATAATTACACAATTGGGAAGTCTCATCAATTGAATGACCTAAACGATAGGATGTTGTTTCTTTAAGCAGACTTTCCCAGTCTACATTTGGGCAGTGATAGACTGGGTTTCCTCCAAGAAAGATGAGGGTTTCAACTTTTTTATCTTCGAGTAATTTACACAAGGAAGAAAGATCATCCGCAGATTTTGAAACTTCTAAATAGTCTATGGAAGTAGAAGTATTTCCGAGTGCTTCATTTATTTTAAATGTTAGAACATGGACCGCCTTGGGTAAATGGTTACCCGCAAGAACCAATGAGTTTTTGGAATTAGAGATTAAGTCTGCCACACATTCCTTCACCCATTCATTGTGTACCAGAATGCTACTTGAAAGCTTGGTCAAATGTTCTAGGAGTTCTTCATCTTCAGTACCGTTGACTTCCAGAAGGTTTTTCAAAACCAAGGCAGCAAAACTTTCAATCTGGGAGGAAGATAAGCGGAGTCTGTGATCAGCAACACCTCCGGTAATTGTGAGATCTGATTCCACTGAGTACAAGCGGTTCATATCCTTTGTATCCTTAGAAGAAAGAACTTTTCTTCCTTGCATAAATTGCTTGGTATTTACTGTAGAATTGGGTTCACGAGTTCCGAGGAAGTCGGAGTCTAAGGATAGGACTTTTTTAACTCTTGAAAAATTCGGGATAGCACGAAGTGCAGAATTACTACCAAGTGCATCTGCAAGCACATTTTCAGGACCGCTAAAATTGATGGGTTCGTACTGGAAAGTATTAAATCCTTTTTTTACAAGTTTCTCTAAAAGAGATTTACGGACTAAAGAGAAGCTGGAATTAGAAAGAATTGCTACACTTTCTGGGTTTTCTATTTGAGAAAATTGTTTGAGTAGATCGTTAGACGGAGTTTTCATCCAACGGGTAGAAGTGTCAACACCATCTTTTGCGGAATCGTTTATGAAGCAACCTTGAGCTCGGTCTGGGTCATAAATATCAAGGATACTAGCCTGTGTATAAATATCAGTGCTTCCTCCACAATCTAGAAAGCTAGGATTGCCTTCTATTTTAGTTGGTCTTCCCTCGTGGGATTCAACAATCAAGGGAATAAAACCACCAGATGTTGGGCGGGAACTTGAGTAATAGGCAGGGACGCCTGGGATCAGTTCTTCAGGACTTTTGCCATGAGGCAAAATAGCATGTTCAGGTCGACGGCAACCTGTCATTCCCATACCGGCCAGACCAAAAGATGCAGCCATGAGTTTAAGAAATCCCCTCCTTTGCACTCCGTCAATGAGACTGGCACCTTCAGGGAATTCCCGGTCAACCCAACTGCGGAAACCAGGTGTGTCCGCTAAATCGTCAAGGCTTTTCCAGTATTGCTTGCCTTGGATTTCTTCTAATTCTTTATTGTGTTGAATCATCTGTGGCAACCTGTACAACTTAAGGGTGGATTGACTCCCCAGTTTTCCTTAATTTTGAGTCCAGCGTGAATTTGAGCTAAATCATGCGATTCGCCCTTTTTATGGGGAGCATGCCAAGCTAAGTTGGTAACCTCCTGCATCGGACGGAGGGATTCTTCTGGTTTTCTGTGGCAATCCAGACAAAATGACATACTGAGGGGTTCTGAATGATGAACAACTTTCATTTCGTCTATTCTACCGTGACACTCCACGCAACTAATTCCACGGTTAACATGAATGGCGTGATTAAAATACACATAATCAGGAGTTTTGTGAATACGTACCCAGGGAACAGATGGACCAGCTGTTAAAAGTCCGTCACCGTTCACATCCTCATCTTCAGACAATTGACCGTCTTTGTTGGTGTCTTCTCCGAAGTAAGAGTCACGAATAGGGGCTAGTAGTGGGGAATCAGCCTTAATGTTCTTGTGGCAAGACATACAAACATTTGCTCCAGGAATATTTGCATGAGAGGATTTATCCGCACCATGGTGGCAGTAACGGCAATCAAGACCGAGTTGTCCCGCATGGAACTCATGATTGTACTCAACAGGCTGCGTAGGTTGGTAGCCCACACGGGTGTATTTAGGAGTTGCATAGTAAGTGATGCCCGCAACCACGGCTCCACCAATCATTCCTAAAACAATTAAGATTTTGACAGGAAGCGAGTTTGTCCAACTTGGGAAGTGATTGCGCATAAGACTTATAGTTCAAAACCATCTTCAAGGATTAAAATTTTTAATCGAAAGAAGTTGGAAGAAAAGTGTGAAGTTAGTAGGCGGAACACACTTCTTTTATAAAAACGAGATAAAAAACCGACAATATTAAAAATTCTAAACACCTAGTATTAATTAAACTTAATGCAAGTCATTAGCCAAAATTCATTTGGTTTCTAAGATTGAATATTTCCAGACATGATTCAGTGTGTAAGAGAATTCGAAATGAAAGTTACTTCAGAAAGAACTGATATGGTCGTTGTGGGCGGAGGAATTGCTGGAATTTGTGCGGCGATCACAGCTTCCCGGGAGGGTGCCCGTGTTTGTCTTATTGAGAAAGAATCTTTTTTGGGAGGCAAAATTGGTCATTTGACGAGATTTCCTTTGGATCAGATTCATTCAACTCCCCAAGTCTACAAAAGGGAAAGCGGACTTTTAGATGAATTTTGGAATAGGCAAATTCATGATAATCAAGAGGGTTCGTATGTAGGGCAAGCAACTATTTTTAAGGAATGGGTTAACAATGAAAAGGGAATTCGGCTTTTCCTGAGTTGTGAGTTGTTGTCTGTGGAAAAGACTGGAAAAAAAATTGAGTCAGTGCTTGCGATCAATCGAAAATCTGATGAAAGAATTGCCTTTGCGGGAAAGTACTTTCTGGATTGTACTGGAGTTGGGAAATTGGCCGAAATGTCAAAGGTTTCAGGAGAAAAAGGGCTCGACTTGAACGAGTTGCCCGCTCGAAGAGACGAATCTATTCCGATCATTAAAAGTCACTCCAGTTGTGTAATTCAAATTGGTAAAGGAAATCAGAACTATTCATTTGGTAAATCTCAATGGATAACGGATACTTGGGAAGAAAATTCGCTGTCTGCTCAGGTGGCATTGCTTGAATCTTTAGAACGAGAATTTACAGGTTATCACATTGTTGAATGGCATGGAGAGTCCAATAGCGGACCAACAGATTCATATGAATTGGCATTGATCGCTTGGGATTTTCTTAAGAATCGATCTTTCGTTAAGGAAATCCTTTCCAACTACCAGTTAATTGATGTCTCCCCGTCCCTTTTTTCTCCATCTCATTTTCGTGGTTTGGGAGATAAAATTCTCAAACTTGACGATATTAGTAATGGATCCCGCTTTGAAGACGCAGTAGCATTGGGTCGGTCTTTTGCTAGTCAGGAATTCGGTTCATTGCCCTGGAATCAAAGTGGTTCATCGATTCCGCAACCTTTTGAAATTCCTTTTGGCTCTCTTTACTCAAAGGATTGTGGGAATTTACTCTGGGCAGGAGGTGGAGCTTCTTCCACCGGATTAGCCTCTTTTTGCCTTTCCACACCATCTGTGGGAGCTCAGATGGGCGTTGCGATTGGTTACATAGCCTCAAAATGTATAAGTAAAAACCGATTACCCAGAACTTTGGCGAAGAAGGGATATATTGATGAAATTATTAAGGGTCTGCAGAGGCAAAATCATCAATGCTCAATTCTGCCCGTTTCTGAAAATGATAATCTTGCATCTTCAGCCAGTTGTAATGCTTCTTCATCGCTGACGGAATGGATTGATTGTAAAGAGGACAGAGCTCAGTTGATCCGTACAAAAAATTGTCAGATTCAATTTCCAATTTCTGAAGATTCAATCGATAGAATTGAGCTTTGTTTGGAAGCGGAAGAGGATTTGGAGATAGAATTGAAGATGTATGAGGGAACTGGTCATGATTGTGCATTGCCTGGTCGATGTTTATTTACGGAGAGAGTTTGTTTTAATTCTGATCAAACTTACCTGAGTATCGATTTAGGGTTGAAACCGGAAAATTCAGGCTGGCACTTTCTTGAACTAAATTCGGAGTTGTATTTTTCCGTTCCGCTCTTTGAGAATGGAGTTGTAGGATATGTTTTTCACCATTCAAATGCTGGTTCAAAATTTGCAGGAAAGAACTCACTAACAAATTTTATCCCTGAAATAACCAGAAGTCCAAAACCTTCATTATCTCCAAAGGTCAAGATTTCACCTCCTGCTCTTACATATGGTCCTGAGAATATCCTGAATGATTACTGGCGTCCAAACCATCTTCCCCAATTATGGATTTCACAACCCACAAATTTCAATTTCCCAGAATTTCTTGAGATTGAATGGGCAAATTCTCAATCCATTTCAAGTCTTGAGATATCATTTGACCCTTCCTACGAATTTATTTACCCGGAATCCCCCTGTGCAATGCCCTATCAAAATATGTTTTCGTTGGTAAAGGATTACAAGGTCTACTTCAGCGATTCGACTGGTAAGTCTTCCCTGCTTTTTGAAGTTGAAGGCAACCAAATGCCAATGAGAAAGCATTTATTTGATACCATTGAGGCAAAAGGTATCGAATTGGAAATTATTTCCACTCATGGAATTAATAGAGCACAGGTTTATCAAGTAAGAGTTTTCCCTTGATCTGAGATTAAATATTCACCTTGCATTGTGCGAATCTTGCATACATGTTTTGGATATAGCCTATGAGAGTTCTTGCCGTTCTTTTCCGTATTTTTAGTTTGCTGGGTTTATTGGCACTGGCTGCTTTGTTGTGGATGAAATTCGACACTCAAACAAAGCAGCAAACGTCGTTTTTAGATGAAGTTATTGATGATGCGTATGTAATTTTACAGTCAGAAAAAGAAGCACAGTGGA
>MDTB01144274.1_pt1 | contig 11249 bp, 13 predicted proteins | sample 811161 | NCBI WGS metagenome assembly MDTB01 (sample SAMN05326650, study PRJNA326480) | marine metagenome | isolation source: seawater | place: Mediterranean Sea | collected 2009
AGTAGACGTAAATCTCCTAGGAAGAAAAGTAGACGTAAATCTCCTAGGAAGAAAAGTAGACGTAAATCTCCTAGGAAGAAACATAGATCCCCAAAGCGTAGAAGTAAATCATCACGAATGGAAAGTATAAATGATTTAGCTAATTATTTCGACGACGAGCCCGCGAGTTTAAAAGACGCCTATGTAAAAGAAATGAAAAAATTTTTTAAAGAAGAACATGGTTTAAATATGGAGATAAGAAATTTTCGACAGACTTATCTTAGACTTTTTAGATTTACATTAGCTAAAAATGATGTAGCAGCATATAAACATAGTACAATTATTACACAGGCCATAGAAAATTTCTATGCTACAGATATACATTACGACACTGATATTGATGATGAAGATACACCTTTTGGTGTAGTAGACATGAACAACTATTTTGATATGGGTACTTTTTTTCTTGTAGCAGTTCACGTTAACCATGACTTTAGGGCTAAATATCATTCAGAAAATCCTGAAGCATTAAGAGGTTTGCCTGCGCGTGATTTTATGCCTCTTGGTCGTGGTCCAACCTGGGATATATATAAGGGATGGCAAGGGATGGGGTTATTAGCAAGATATTTACATAATTATTTTATGGATATGAGTCTAAAAGATCACAGATTTATAGATAATTTTTTACTTTATTATATGAATAACTTGTGAGTCTGTTAATCAATATAAAAACTACATCAGAATCTTCTTCAAGAGATTTATTAAAATGAAGAAGTATTTTATATATTTCTTATATATAAAAATGTATTCTAGTTTAGGATGTTATAATAAAAGTCGATCTTATCAACTTCTTCCTGTAGACTATATGTATTCTATTGAAGGATATTCTAAACTTCAACAACAAGCCTCTAACACTCTTTATCCAAAGCTCCATCGCCTGCCCGATTGTTACACCGGAGGCGGTGAATCAGAGTGGGGCGAGCGCGAGGTCGCGCATAAACATGTTGCCAAATGCTCCAGAGTCCTCGAGTTGGGAGGCGGCGCGGGCTCCGTGAGCACTATCATTCAACAAAAGCTCAAAGACCCCCGCAAGCACGTCGTCGTTCAACCCGACGAACGGCGTAAGATGTTCGGCGGATTGCGTCAACTGCAAAAGAACAAAAAGGCGTGCAAATCTTCTTACTCCGTGCTCGACCACATCATCAAACCCGCGAAGACGGACGCCAGCGACGTGGACTTCATTTACGCGGCTTTGAGCGGCAAGCCCGATTGCATCGTCGCCGACTGTGAAGGCTGTCTGAACGACGAGTACGCAAAGAACCCCGACCTGTTTGCGGAGGTGAAGCACGTTGAGGTCGAGCGTGACGACGGCGAAGGGAAGAAGTACGACGCGTTATTGTCGACCGAATTAGGAATGACGCTGGTCGATCGTGGGGCTGGGTGCGGTGGGAGGTGCGCGACCGAGGTTTGGGAGAGGTATCCTATTGAAGGATATTCTAAACCTCAACAACAAAAATCTAACACTCTTTGTCCAAACCAATTGCCATGCCTTGCAGATAGCGATTGCGTCAACTGGCCGCGACCGCACCCTTCCAATTGCACCAAATGCGACTATTCCTACCCATATCCGATGTCCGGCATCCCCGGAGGTTTGTGTGTATTAGACTCGCCGACGCCGACGTAGACGTCTCCTCCTGCAGTAAATATGTACCCTATTAATATTATTTAACTTTTTTTTTCTACGAAGGGGGGCACCGCATGCCGTGCCGGCCTCCTCGGTAAAAAGAAACAATAATTTTTTCGATTAATTATAATTTTTCTAAATTATAATTATATGGAACTAAAGTTCTAGTTCTTCTTTAGTATACCATCCCATTTTTTCAAATAATTCAAAATCTTTTTTATAAAAATCTTTAACCATAGCTTCGGTTTTTTTACTCATTGTTCTCACACCATTTACTACTTTTAAATCACTTCTATTTGAATGTAACATTTGAATGTTTGGTAGATTATATTTTTTCTTAAACTTAGCAAAGTCCTCCTCCAGATATTCAAGTCTTATAATATTTGGAACCATTTTATTATTTTTATCAAAAAGATATTCTGATTGAGGCAAACTATGACAATCAAGGAAGTCATATTTTTTTTTTGAATCATTAAAAATGTGTATTGCCCAGGAATCAATGTCTTCTACTTGTTTTCGTCGCCGGGCCCTCATTTGCCAATTATGTTCACTAAAAAATCTAGGAAAAGGTTTTCTAATAATTGTTAGAGTTATATGATTTGTAAAATCTAAATCCAAATATTTAGGTGGAATATGCCAATAACTACATTTAACTTTTGACGTGTTTTCTAATTTTTTAGGTTTTTGTGCAAATCTACCTACACTGATACCTGCTTTAAGAAAACTGTCTTCTACGGAGGTTCCTCCTGTTTTAGGGATATGAATGTATAAAATTTTTTTTGGATTATAGTTGAAATTTTCTCTTACTTCTGTTGGGTCAGAATATGCTTGATGTAAATTTGCATACATTTTATAATACGACAATTTTAAAAAAAATGTGTTTATTTCATTACATTATAAAAATGAAAATTATCACAAATTTTGATAGAAAATCACTATAATAAACAATGCCTCCTAAAAGAAATAATCAGTTGACAAAAGATGTAAGAGCCGCGAAAAAAACAGCTGCTCCTAGACAGAGAAGATCTGGTCCTACCTCAACGAAAAAACCCTACGCTCCTAGCGTTCAATCTGTGAAAAAGAGCGTGATTGGGCCCGATGTAGAAATACGTAATATCTTTAAAGAATCTCTAGTATTAGAAAATGATTTACATGCATATATAGAAAATGAATTAGAAGATTTGCAAAGGACTTCGCGGAAAAAGAAAATTTTCCCAAGGTCTCAAATACTTGCAATCAAAAAAATACTTAACTTATTATCTTTAGATTCTGAACTTCGAGATTTCGTTACAGAAGCTTTGAAATCAGAACAATCTATCGTAGATTTTTCTGACATGTTTTTACATAAACCTGAAATACAGGATAAATTACGCAAATTTGAAGATATGGAAGAAGGCTTGGAAAAAGAAAAAGAGGATCAGGAAATGAAAGATCTGGAAAAGGCTCTTAAAGAAACTATGAAAAAGGTTAGACATCAAATACCAGAAGAAGATTTAGAAAATATTGATGTTTCTGATGACGAAGAAGATATAGTTATCGAAACAAAGTCCGAAGAATTTTTTGAAATTGGAAGAAAGGTTCGTGTTCCAGATCCTGTTGGTAAAGTTGGTACTTTTGTAAAAGGAACTATTATAGAAGTTGATATAGATTCAAAACAATACCAAGTTGCTATTGATGATGGGAGCATAATATTTGTTCCATTTTCTGAAACCCAAGAAAATATTTTTGCTCCTGCTCCCAGGAAATTAAGAGAAGGAATAAATGTTGTAGGTGGACGTCCAGCTATTAAAATGATCGAAGAAACTGGTACTGCTACCCCATTAGGTCCTATGAAATCTTTGATTAAGCAATCAAGTGAATCTGGTGAGAAAAAATTACCAGTGCAAATTAATAAACAAAAGATTGTACAATTTAAGAAAGCTGATTGGTTAAATAACAATCTGGATACTATTTATGTTTCTCCTTCCCATCCATATATTTTTCCTTATTTAGAAATCTTTATAAATAAAGATTTTCCTGCTATATCAGATCCTTATCTTCTTGATGATGGAGAAGTAGAATTTATAGAAGATTATGAGGAAGCTAAAGCTCGTATGGAAGATGATGAGAAAATTTATTTTCAAATTAATGACAGATTTTTTTATTTATACTTTTCTACGAAAAAGAAACAAAATGATCTTATTTTTCAAAGCAAAGATCATGTAGGAAATGATTTAACAATGTTTATTATATTTCTTACTAAAGATGGTCAATACATTCAACAAAATGAGGAAATTTTTAAGAAACAGATAGAATCTTTCAAAAATAGTTCTAAAGACATTTGTTCTTTTTTAGATACTAAATCTAAGGATATTGTAGATAAAGAGCTATTTAACTTATGTTTGAATCTAATTTCTAATTCTTTGATAAAAATAGCTCCAGATATACATGAATATTATCCTCAACATCCATATATGCAAGATCTTATGCAAGAAATTAAATTAAACTCTGATAAAAGTTTGTCTCCTACTTTAGATTTTGTTGATTATGTTGCTCAACTTATTTTTTATATTCGTGAAGAAAACGCTCATATTTTTCATGAGCGTTTAAGATATGGTTTTTATCTTCCTGCTATTTTAGCTAAATTACCTATGTCTGAAAAATTTACACAAGATTCTCTTACAGCAAATGCTTTTACACCATTTCCTGAAGGAATAAGTAGTGAAATGAATGTTTATATTATAAAAGAAAGAACCCAAGAAATTCGTAGTCAGATATGTTCTATGTATTATGCATCAAAAATACCTGGAGCTTCAAAAAAAACAGTTCTTATGAAACCAAGAATTTCTTCTTTATCTACAACTGAAATTAAAAAATACTGTGTTAATTCTAAAAATAAAGCTATAGAATCTTCTAAAGATCATGATTTAGTATTATACTTTGATGAAGAAATTGAACAGTGGTATTGTCTTCGTATTGAAGAAGATTTACTTTCTCAATTTGAACATCCTAACGTATCTCAGGAAGGTGTTTGGGTAATTAAGATTAATCAAACCCAATCAAAAACATTAAATTTAATAGCTAGAGGGTTAGATATTCCTATTTCGGCAGAAACAAAAGTTAATGAACTTTTAGATGAGGCAGCCATTAAAGCAAAAATTAATACAAAAAATAAATCATATATTGATATATATTTTGAATTGACTAAATTATTAAATATAACTGTTGATATTGATGATCCTCCTACAATTGAATATGAACACATATACTCTTTAGATGAAACTCAAACTAGCAAACCAATTATTAATCCTTATAGTGGTAGTATAATGTCGAATGCATTTATAGAAAAATTTAAACAACAATTTCTATATCGTATTGAAAAGAAACAAAAAGCTTTTCTTACAACTCCTACACCTTCTCCTGCAGTAGTGACAACATCTACTCCTCTAGAACCTATTCTAGAAGACACTGTTGTAGATGATCGTTCTCATTTAATTAGTGCTCTTCTAGTAGGTTTAAGTGATTTATCACTTAAACCGACATCAAATGATCAGGTTGCAAATGAATTAGATGTTGCAAGTATTTCTACTATAGAAGATGATGCTAGTACAGCCGGAAGTACCGTTAGTTCCGTAAGTACTGGTACAGAAAGAACTATTTCTGAAAATATTGAAAAAAAATCCTCAATTGATGTTTCTAATAGTTCAGTATGTTTTTACTGTAAAAAAACAATTGATAAAGATAAACCTTCTGTCATAAAAACTATTAATGCAGAGGATAATTATGAAATAGTATATTTTTGTGATGCTAAATGTTTATCCGATACTGATAAATTAGATGAATATAATGAAAAATTAAAACGTAGAAATAGGAATGAAAATTAGATATTTTAATATAAAAATATATTAAAATTAAGTACACATACTTACTATTGCTAAAGAAATACCAAGAAGTAGTAATACCCATTCTAATACAAGACTAAATTGCGCCATTATTAATTTTTCTTTGTTAAATGGTTTTATTATACATTCTATTTGTCCAGAAGATGGAGATTGTTTACATGCTGTATTGAATAACATTTGTGATTGAAATACTAAACCTGATACTAAAAATATTGCTGTTATTATTACTAAAGCTCCTATAACATATATACCTACTGATGCCATTTTATATAAAATAAATAAAATTTAATTAATCAAAAAAATACAATATAAAATTAAATTATGTACATGAAAATAGCTTTTGCTGGTAAAATGGGTACTGGAAAAACAAGTGCAACTAACTTTTTATCAAGTATATATACAGATTCATTTAATACATCTTTTGCTGAACCTATATATGATATTTTAAACTATGCTCAAAAAGTAACAAATCAATCAAAAAAGAAAGACCGATTATTCTTACAATTTATTGGTACAGAGTGGGGAAGAAATATAGATCAAAATTTATGGATTAATTTACTATTGGATAGAACTAAAAATTTTTCTAATCATTGCTTTATTTCTGATTTAAGATTTTCCAATGAATTTAAGTTCTTAAAAGAAAATGGTTGGATATGTGTTTTAATTGAAAGGGATAATACAGAGTATAATTCTATACTTGAAGAACGTATTGGTAATGGTAATGTAAATCATTCTAGTGAAAATGATTTAACAAATATTCCTAGGAAAGATTGGGATTTTATTATAGAAAATAATGGATCTGAAAGAGAATTTCAAATTAATTTACTTACTATGTGTGCACAAATTAAAAAAACCTGTATACCTATTTCAGAAAATTGTATAAATTAAATTTTATTATTTCCATACGATCTGTTTTTGAGACAAACAGAAAAATTCTATATTTAGAAAAATATAGAACTTCACCTAATTTAGGTACTGAAATCTACATCCATGCTACTTTCACCGCATTTTGATTTTTTGCGGCGTGATTTACGTGACTTACGGCGTGATTTACGTGATTTACGTGACTTACGGGACTTACGGGACTTACGTGACTTACGGCGTGATTTTTTAGGTCCAGGTTTCTTTTTACAAGCACCACTTTCTTTTACACCGTATCTGCATTTGCGCGATTTGCGCGATTTGCGCGATTTGCGTTTTGATTTTCTACGGCGTGATTTACGTGATTTACGTGACTTACGTGATTTACGTGACTTACGTGATTTACGTGATTTACGGCGTGATTTACGTGATTTACGGCGTGATTTACGTGATTTACGGCGTGATTTACGTGACTTACGTGATTTACGGCGTGATTTACGTGATTTACGGCGTGATTTGCGTGATTTACGGCGTGATTTACGCGATTTACGCGATTTACGGCGTGATTTGCGACGACCCTTGTAAGCACGGCGAGCTGTTTTACGTACCATACCTTTACGAGTATTTTTTCTTGATTTTCTACGCGATTTTTTTCTTAATACACCACTTTTGCTTAATCGGGCTTTAAGTGTAGCCTTTTTACCAGATGTTTTTAATCCATGATCTTTGGCAAGTTGTTTTAATTCTAACAATGAAAGTGAAGATTTAGCCATTTATATTAATAACAATATAATAAATTTGAAAAATAAATAATTAAACAAAAAAAAAATAAATGTCCAATACAATCAGAATATGTAAAGAAATGTTAGAACAACGTAATTATAATATTATTAGAGAAGAGGAAGATAAAATCATTGCCCTAAAACCAGATTCTGAACAAATGATAGTTTTTATTTCAAATACACAAAAGTTTAATGTTAAAAATATACAACTATATATTTCTATTATGAATGAATTAGAAATTTTCCATGCTATAATTATATATAAAGAAGGTGTTACATCATTTACTAAAAAAGCAATTGAACAAACATCTGAAATGGTATTTGAATTATTTTTAGAAGAAGATTTACAGGTAAATATCACAAAACATAAATATCAACCAAATTTTGAAAAATTATCTTTAGAAGAAGCTACTAAAATTAAAGAATTTAGTACACAATTTCCTATTTTAAAGAAAGATGATCCCATTTCTAGATTTTATAATTATACAAAAGGAGATGTAATAAAAGTAATAAGAAAAAATAATAATATAATATATCGTATTGTTAAATAATTCTAATCGCAATTTGCTGCATAAGGTCTTTGATAACTTTCTCCATAACACCAAACAATAGGTTCTCCTACTTTTATGTTTCTCATTGCTTTTAAAGAATATTTCATAGTATCTCCATCTTTAATAGAATTTCTATCTTTAAAATTTAGAGAAGTTTCTATATCTATATAACAATTTTCTTCTACATTACCAGATGGTTCATTTGAAAAGAAAGCATAATAAGTTAAATTATCTCTACCAGGCATTTCTAAACTACCAGGATATAAATCTCCAAGTAAAGATTTACTTTCATTACCATTTTTATTATACACTGTCATCTGGTACATACTTTTCCTAAACTTAGGATTATGTGTAGAATTATAAAGTTTAAACTTATACCATGCTACCCTTTCATTTTTTTTTATTGGTTTAGTAGCAACTAATTCAATTCCTAGTTTAGTAGATTTTTTTATTTTAGTTTTAGTTTTATTATTATTAAATAATTTTGCAAAATCAAAACTTACCAAATGAGAAAGTATTTTTTTTAAATTTTTATCAGAAGACATTTTATGAATAATAAAATAAAAACTTTATTTTATTAATTCTATTCCTTGTTCTTTTCTCTATAAGCTTCTATACTTTCACTCATAGTTTTAGGTTGTGGTCCTTCTACCAAAGGAAAATTATTATCAACATAATTTTGTGCATCAATCAAATTAGTAGGAGGAGGAGGTACTAAACCTAATGGCACTGGTCTAGGAGGTAATGGACCATTACATACACTCATATACCATCCTAGTGACATAAATCTTAACAAATCCTCTCTTGTGAAGTTATCTTCATTAAATTCATGATAACATAATTCTAAACATCTATCTTCTTCTGGTGCACTTGGTAATTGTGCTTGCCATTGAAATTTACAAAAAAACTCACCAGATCTTTGTATGGAACGTTGTGGTAATCTTTCTTCTTCCATTAAGTTAGCTAATGCTCTAAAAAAAGGAACTAAAATTTTTTTCGATTTCTCCTTTCTTTCTTTAAAACTTAAACCATCTATTTCATGTAATTTTTTCTCTTCTAAATCTTGTTTTGCTTTATTTATTAATTCACTACTGGTTTTTTTATCTTCTTGCAATTTTACATCTTTTGAATACTTTAAAATTTCTTGACTCAAATTTTTTAAACTACAAGTTTTTGTTTCATCCATTTATATTACTAATTTATTTAAATCTTTAAGATTGTTTAGGTGCTAATTTGGTACATGAACCTCCCATACATATTCTATATAATATACATGCTGTCATTTTGTACATTGTTGTAAATGTTACCAACCATGTGACTAGTATAATTATAGTTATAACATCATAAGAAATTTGTTCAAAAGTTGTTCGTAATACAAATAAAACTATTCCAACTATCAAACATACTATAGAAGAAAATATCATACATATTGGCCATGCAGGAAATTGTTGTTGATAAGAATTTAAATAATTTGCAAATTGTGGACATTCTTCAAAACCGTCTTCGAGGTCCATCCATTCCTTTTTAATTATTTGATTTCTTTTAGCAAATCTTACAGATGATACAGCTAATGATACAATAAGAATAACAAGTAAACTAGAAACTAGTACTACAGGTCTTTGATTATTAAGTACTCCATATAAAATACCCGCAGTAATTAAGCATACAATTAAAATACCACCCCCTAACAAATCACTATAGATTTCTTTCATCTTTTATGTATATTTTTTTTTTTCTTTTTTTTTTTATCTTCTTGCTTATCAATAAAAATGTCTATTGGATCCACTTCCCTTGAATCAGCTATAAGAACATGTAAAGTAAATACCGGTTATGCCAATAAAATAGAATCCGATCGATTTCTTAATCCCAAAAATGCAGTTTGTCCTTTATGGAATGGTTTAGACACTGCAGGACGTGAAGCCTGTGTTGATTCTTTCTATACTAAAAGAGGAGGTTGTAATAGCGCTGAAGATCGTGTTATTGTTGAAAACAATGTAGGGAGACCTCAATATATGGAATATGTTACTTTAAATGCTGGTGGTATTGAAGGTAATATATACCATCAAAATTTAGGAAGACAAATTTTAGAGAATCAAGAATTATACCAAAATACATCAGAATGGAATAACTCGCAGCGTCAAACTGATGTTTTAGCTGCAATACCTAATTTTACAGGTCAATTCGGACTTCAAACAGGTTATGGTCAAAATATACAATCATCTGTTACAGCTGGTGGAGCTCCTACCGCGTATGAACAAGCTATGGCACAAGTACAAAACAGAGAATTGCAAGGTAATATTTTAAATCATGCAAATTACACTAATCAAGTTATGGCTGGTAATTAGATAAAATATCTTCAATCTATTTATTATATTAAAAAATATAATAAATATCAAGTACAATTTATTAAATATATTAATAAATGAGTAATGATGGAACTTATGACAAAGATAATATCGCTAATTATGCAATGATTACTGGTCAAATTTTAATGTGTACATTAATTTTATTTTTTATTATTTCTGTTTTATTAATTATTTTTTACAAAAGAATTGATAATAAGATTAATATATTAGCTATAGTTTTAATAGTTTTTATTGTCTTATTTTTACTCAGTAGTATAGTATTAGTTTTGTCAAGAATAGAGAAAAAACAAAAAAATTTTTCAAATAAAAAGAAAAATTCAACGTGTGAAAATTATTCAAATTATCTTTATGATCGTTATCCTTCCGCTGAATGGGCTGAACTTACAACTAGTATTATTTCAATAGTATTTTTGATAATTGGTTCTTGTGCAAGTTTAATTTTTTTCAAACCTCTTGAAAATAAATTATTATATCCTATTTTTGTTATAGCACTTATACTATATGTAGTAGGATTTTTAATATGTCATAAATTCAATCAGTGTATATTGAAAAGATATTCATATCCTCCAACACCATGTCCTTCAAGTTCTGTAAATGGAAATAATTAAAATTGATTTTTTTTGAAAGACTCAAATTTTTTATAAAATATGCAGCGTAAAGGTAAATCAAACGGTTTCATTATTTCTAAGCATAATAATAATTCAGAATTTTTTTTACGTAGTAAAAAAAGGAAATTATCTACTAATTCTACTACTAGATCATGTCTACCTCAAATTAAGTCATTTATATATTCCGCATGTAGGAAAAATTCACGCATTCATTATAAATTAAATATTATGTAACTTTTTTTTTCCCTTAATAAATAAAATGACAAGCAAAAAAATTGCAATTATAATTATAAGTGTTATTTTAGGTATACTATTACTTGTTGCTGCTATATTATTAATTTTACATTCAATTAAATCAAGTAAAGGAGAAACTTCTGCTAGTCCTGGTCAATCTGTAACACCAACTCCAAGCTCAAGTCCAAGTCCAAGTTTTCCTCATTTTAGTGGTCGTCCAACTCCAAGCTCAAGTCCAAGCTCAAGTCCAAGCTCAAGTCCAAGCTCAAGTCCAAGCTCAAGTCCAAGCTCAAGTCCAAGCTC